>Ga0066376_10001454_pt1 | contig 22999 bp, 21 predicted proteins | sample Knorr_S15_td_Bot_FD_77009 | JGI IMG/M metagenome (GOLD analysis project Ga0066376, IMG submission 77009) | Marine microbial communities from Southern Atlantic Ocean transect - Knorr_S15_td_Bottom_ad_5009_LV_A | ecosystem: Environmental > Aquatic > Marine > Oceanic | place: Southern Atlantic...
ATATCGAAACCAGCTCGATCCATGGTTATGTGAAAATGTAGAAAAGGATTGGCCAGATGTTCGTCAATGGGCTGTGAGTACACTTGCAGAAGAGACGAAATTGCAAGAAGTAGTACAGCTCGTTGGGAAAGATGCATTGCCAGAAGATCAGCAATTGATATTAGAAGTTGCCAGATACCTAAGGGAAGGATTCCTACAGCAGAATGCGTATCATGACGTGGATACGTACTCAGAACTCAGAAAAACGTATCTGATATTTAAGGCAATAAAAACGTTTAATGACGAAGCGTTTAAAGCATTGACTGGTGGGGCGTCTATTGAGCAAATCCAAGCAATTAAATCGGCTCCTAGATTGAATAGGATAGGGACCGCTTCGGAGTATGAAGAGTTTATAGAGCAATTAGAAAAAGATATTACAAACCAACTAAAGGAGTTGTACTAAAATGAAAGAATATCAAACAATAAACGAAATCAGTGGCCCATTGGTTTTTGCAGAGATAGATGAACCAATTGGTTATGGCGAAATGGTGGAAATTGAGTTGAACGGGAGGGGAATTAGGCGTGGGCAGGTGTTAGAATCTACAGATAAATTTGTTGCCATTCAGGTTTTTGAGGGCACATCTGGTATCGATAAAAAGTGTTCAGTTAGGTTTTTAGGTGAGACTTTAAAAATGCCAGTAACAAGAGATTTGTTGGGTCGTGTTTTGGATGGATCTGGGAAACCTATAGATGGAGGTCCAGAAATTGTACCTGAGGATCGTAGAGACATAGTCGGCACTGCAATTAACCCATATGCTAGAGAATATCCAAGAGAATTCATTCAAACTGGGATTTCCTCAATCGATGGGATGAACACATTAGTCAGGGGGCAGAAACTTCCATTATTCAGTGGTGCAGGATTGCCACATAATGAAATAGCGCTACAAATAGCTCGGCAGGCAACTGTTCCAGAAGAAGACGCAGGAGGTGGGAGTTCAGAATTTGCGGTTGTGTTTGCCGCTATGGGAATAACGGCGGAAGAGGCTAATGAATTTATGGATGATTTTGAGCGCACGGGTGCTCTCGAGCGTTCGGTTGTTTTTCTCAACCTAGCAGATGATCCAGCAGTAGAGAGGACCATCACACCTAGATTAGCGTTGACGACTGCAGAGTATCTCGCGTTTGATCTTCACTATCATGTGTTGGTTATTTTGACAGATATGACGAATTACTGTGAGGCTCTAAGAGAAATTGGAGCTGCTAGAGAAGAAGTTCCAGGTAGACGAGGATATCCAGGATATATGTATACGGACCTATCAATGCTTTATGAACGTGCAGGAAGGATAGAAGGGATAGAAGGTTCGATTACACAGATTCCAATTTTGACAATGCCAGGAGATGATGACACTCATCCGATTCCAGACCTTACAGGATATATCACAGAAGGGCAAATTTATGTGGATCGTGAACTTCATTCGAAGGGTATTAAACCTCCAATAAACGTGTTGCCATCTTTGAGTAGGTTAATGAGTGAAGGCATAGGAGAAGGGCTAACTAGAAGTGATCATAGCAATGTTTCGGATCAATTGTATGCAGGATATGCAGAAGGAAGAGATCTCCGATCACTCGTGAATATTGTTGGGAAAGAATCGCTCTCTGAGAGGGACAATTTATATCTAGATTTTGCAGATAGATTTGAAATGGAATTTGTCCAGCAAGGTTATGAGAATAGTAGGACGATTGAGGAGACACTTAGTGTTGGGTGGAATTTGCTATCGATGCTACCAAAAACTGAATTGAATCGAATTGATGAATCGTATATAGAAAAATATTATAAAGAGAGTCCAGAGAATTCCAAAGTAGAAGGATAAAGAAAAATGTCAGAAGACTTTAAACCAACCCGAAAAAATTTGCTTCGAGTCAAGGGTAGAATTAAACTATCGGAGAGGGGACACGATACTTTGGAGAAAAAACGTGATGGGTTAATTATGGAGTTTATGGGTATTTTAGAAAAAGCAAAGGGGGTTAGAGAGGAGTTATCACAAGCATACACAGAAGCTCAAAGGACTATGAATGTGGCGCGTGCTATGGAAGGGGATATTGCAGTGAGAGGTGCTGCAGAGGCTTTGAAAGAACATCCAGAGATAGATGTTGAATCAAAAAACATAATGGGTGTTGTTGTTCCACAAATAAAATCTAACAAAGTGAGAAAAACTATTGATCAAAGAGGGTATGGGTTACTAGGCACGACCGCGAGAATAGATGAAAGTGCAAATTCATATGAGAGGCTCCTAGATTCAGCCATTTTGGCAGCAGAAGTTGAGACTGGAATGCGGAAACTACTAACAGAAATTGAGATTACTAAAAGGCGTGTAAATGCACTAGAGTTTAAAGTTCTCCCAGAATTATATCAAGTCCGGAAATTTATTGGGCAAAAGCTTGAAGAACAAGAGAGAGAAGAAATATTTCGATTGAAAAAGATCAAAGGTAAAAAAGGAAGAAAAAGTTCAGGAGATACGTGAAGAGATATTTTGTGCCTGCAAGGGTGTGTTGATAGATAGATGAAGTGTTTTGAATGCCATGTTGAAATGAGTTCGTACAGTACCCCGGAAGTTGTGAGGCATATAAAAAGAGAATTTAAAGAATACGTTTCTGTTTGTCCTAGATGTTTTAAGATGGTCCAATCGGATACCATTGATGAGATTATAAAATTGGATGGGATTGGTGAAGAACTCCCCAAAGGGGAAATTGGAATAATAATGGCGATTGGGATTGGATGGTTGATGGAATCGCTAATATTGAACAAAAATGAAGTTGTAGCTATTTTTGAGCATATAATAGACGAAGGTAGAGATCCGTGGATAGTCTTGGAAAAACTCTCGCGATCCAGTACTATAAATGTGAAAAAAAATATTAATAAAGCTAGATTACAGCTTGAACAGCTTATAAAATAGTTGAACTAAAATACATCACGTTGGAGGCATATTACACGTCAGGACAGGGATTCGAACCCTGGATCCCGTGAGGGAACACGCTTTCCAGGCGTGCGCCTTACCGCTCAGCCATCCTGACCCATTCAGAATATATCCTATGCTGCGAGTTAAAAACTTCCCATATGTTTTTTGAGTGGAAACTAAGTTAGTTTTTACCCGCAATGGCTTCGATTTCGATTTTTGCACCGCCAGGGAGTCTGCAAACTTCAAACGCACTTCTTGCAGGCGGGTTCGTAGGGAAATATTCGGCATAAGTGGCATTCATTTCTGCAAAATCATCGATGTTTTCTAGAAACACAGTTGTTTTCAATACGTTGGAAAGGTCCAATCCTTCTTCTGAGAGGATGTGTTTAATATTTTCAATACATACTTGTGTCTGAGTTCGGATTGAGTCAGATAGATGGGAGGTTCCATCTGCGGTTTTAGCTATTTGTCCTGCGGTGAAAATGATATTTCCATGAGCAATTCCTTGGCTGTATGCCCCAGCGGGTGCTGCAGCTTTTGATGAATTTATAACACGTCTCATGAATCAAGGGTTTACGCCGAAGGAAGATAAGCAAATCAGAATGAAAGTTTGAAGGGATTAGGGCATCATCACTATCTTTTGTTTATGGGCAGATATTTTGAATCTAATGGTCCTGTGTAGTTTGCTCGTGGTCTGATTAGTCTATTTTCAGAATATTGTTCTATAACGTGGCCTACCCACCCCCCGATACGTGAGATAGCAAATATAGGGGTGTATAGATCAATAGGAATTCCCATTTGATAGTATGCAGATGCCGAATAGAAATCCACATTTGCAGATAATCCTTTTTCCTGGTCTAGATAGTTCTCTATAGATATGCTGTATTCATGCCAGCGACGATCCCCAGCTGCCGCTCCTAGCTCCTCGGACATATCACCAAGAATGGTTGCACGTGGGTCTTTTGTTTTGTAAACTCGGTGCCCAAATCCAGGGATTTTATTCCCACTTTCTATATGTTCTTTGATCCATGTAATTGGGTCGTGGTTACTTGCATCTATTTCCAGCAGCATCATCATCACTCGTTGGTTTGCCCCACCGTGAAGCGGGCCTGCAAGTGTCCCAATAGCGCTCGTAATTGCACTATGCAAATCGGATAGTGTGCTGACAGTTATTCTCGCGGCAAATGTTGATGCGTTTATTCCGTGGTCACAGTGTAAGATGAGGGCGGTGTCAAATATGTTTGTTTTTGTTTCGTCGGGCTCTTCGCCTGTCAGCATGTATAAAAAGTTAGCAGCGTGGCTAAGATTTTTTCGGGGAGGTATGATTTCTTCTCCATTTCGGACCCTATCGAAAGCGGCTATAATTGTGGGCATTTTTGCCGTTATATAGACACCTTGTTGTAGAACTAAAGTTGGGTCGATTGGGTGTTTCGTGTTTGACTCATATCCAGACAGCATGGAAACTATGGTTCGAAGTGCGGCCATGGGAGTTTCGCCCTGGTCGACTAACTCTACAATGACTTTTAATGCGCCAACTGGCAATTCGCGGTTATTGGATAAGTTATCAGAGAATTCAGCTAATGTTTTTTCGTCGGGTAGTTCTCCGTACCAAAGTAAATAAAGTACCTCTTCAAAACTTGATTTTTCTGCTAATTCTTCGATGGGATATCCTCTGTAAATCAATATGCCTTTAGTTCCATCTATGTAGCTCAATTCGGACTCAGTTACTACAACACCTTCCAAACCTCTTGTGACGGGGGCATCGGTCATGTTGGTTTGAGAGGTGTTCAGCAATGATAATCTAAATGATCTATTTTATTGCCATAATTATACCATATCGTTCGTTGTTCGACACATAACGAGGGGCAAATCGACAAGAAAGTTGTTTTTACACAGATTATTATTCCCGAAAGAATCCTTTTGCTCTCTGGATCCCAAATCAACATCAAATGGATTCTGGTGATGTCGAATACGAACCTGTGAGTGTCAAGTTGGTATTAGCAGAAATGAAAGACACATCAGAATTGATAATAGATTTGGCTTATTCAGCGGTTTTGCATGGGAGTGAAGAACTTGCAGAGGAAGTGCTAGAACTAGAAGCCCATATGGATATTTTACAGCTTAGAGCAAGAATGGGTTTATTATTAGCGGCTAGAACGCCAGAAGATGCAGAAGCATTGGCCCCGGTTCTTGGTATCGTAGGCGCTGCAGAAAAAATTTCAAATGCAGCAGGAGATATAGCACATGCAGTTTTGTCCGAAAGTGGCATTCCAGATGAGATCAGAGGCGCGTTGCCAGAAGCACTTGAAACTATTGCACGTGCAGAAGTGCACAAAAAATCACCATTTTCCAATTCATCGCTAGGGGAATTGAATCTAGAAACAGATACAGGGATTAGAATTATTGGCATACGAAGGAAGGGAAATTGGATTTATAATCCAGGTCCAAGTGAGAAGCTTCGTGCAGCGGATGTGATTCTTTTAAGAGGGCCAGAAGAACATCTCTCAAAGGTGTATGAAGATGCAACTAAAACTGCGTATAAATTACCCACATATACAGAACCGGATTTGATTGATTTGGAAAGGGCGGTGGATTCAATTGTGCTGATGAAAAATATGAGCGAGCTTGCAGTAGATTTAGCATATGGGGCCGTCTTATTTAACTCGGAAGATGTAGCAGAAGAAGTGTTTGAACTCGAAGCTGAAGTTGATGCCCTGCAATCTAGATTCGAGGTTTGGACGCTTCGGGCTGCGGCTAGTGTTGAAGATCCAACTCGTCTTAGAGGGCTAGTACATCTTGCACGTGCTACAGAAGAAATTTCAGATGCTGCATTAGAGATAGCAGATGGAGTATTAAGAGGCCTAGCGGCACACCCAGTAGTAGCAGAAGCCGTTCGAGTTTCTGATGAGGTTATTGTGAGGATTACACTTGAGCCTGGTTGTGATTTAGATGAGAAAACATTAGGAGAATGTAAACTCGCGTCAGAGACAGGTATGCGAATTTTGGCTATTCGTCGGGTTAATAAATCAGAGTGGCTTGTATCTCCAGATTCGGAAACGAAGCTAGAAAAAGGAGATGTATTGATTGCAAAAGGAACTCGATTGGGAGAAGAGAGAATTACTGCGTTAGCTTCTTGAGCTATGTGGATTAATTTTTTGTGGATTTAACTAGAGATCTAATACCTAAAATGAAAGCGATTAAAATTGCGATGCAAAAGGCAAGAACAATTGACAATAGAAAGAAAAGTTTGGGAGTTCCTCTCGTGTCTAAATTGGGCCCCACTATCTCATTGACTCGATAGAAGTACGCAAGCCCTGAAACTGAAATTCCAATTATTAAACCAATGGATAGGTTTCTACGGAACTCGAGGAGTTCTATGAATCTTTTTTTTGCGTGGCCTGTGGTTTTAGATTCTCCTTTCATATGAGTAAGATATAGTTCCTCTGAAAAATATCTTTTTGTTTGGAGAAATGAACAGTAGAAGTGGTTAGATTTCAGGGTGAAGTATTGAATCGAATCCGCCTCGAATTAATGGTTTTGCCAAATGTCTCCTTGCACAAGGAGGGACTTCGTACCAACCCAGAGTTATGTCCCTAAAATATGGTGTTTGGATTTTGTGAGAGCTTTTTGTCCCACATTTGCGGCATCTATATCCCTGAGATCGTCCTGAGCTTTTCATTCGATCGTTGCAAATGGCGCATAGTGGGTTTTCTGTTTTAGTAGTGACCAAATTCCTAACGGCGAATTTCTCAAGTTTTAGAGTGCCATGAGTGACTTCTCCGTATACAGTGAGTTTATCACCACAGTCGAGATTTCGTACATAATTTCTAAATTGTTTAGTTGGTTCGAAAGCTGAACATAATATTTCTTTAGACGTGCCTTTCAGTTTAAAGAAAACATGGCCACCTTCGATTGTATAGGGTTTTGAAGAGACAACTCCATCCACAGAATAAGAATGCCCCTCTTCTAGGGATTCTATTGTTCCTGGTTGGATGTGGGCATCGGTTCCTTGGTTGGTGATGAATAATACGCGGTGAGCAGGAGTCTCAGATTTGATTTTTTTTGCCATTTCTTCAACGGCGTCAGGAGTTTCTCCACGAATACCGTGCAGAACGGGGCAGGGGGTTCGAGGGACGCAGACAGGATAGTTTTCGTTTTTGTCGAAACTATCCCAGACAGAGGGATATAACTGATTTGAAACTTCAAAAATGGAGTTGGAATCTACGTTTCGTTCAGTTCCCCAGAGATTTTTGTCTCGGTAAGTTAGGCATTCATAAGTCCACTCATCCAGCGCGTTGTTTGCCCCAATTGCAGCTAATGCCCCAATTAGACCCCTTCCACCGTTCCAACTAGAACTCAAATAGCCATTCTCTTCGATTAAATCAACTGCTGTTTCTTTTTCGTGGAAGCTTCTAATGGCGTTGAGACTAAATTCAGAAACAGTTTGTGGGACATCATCAAAGGTACTTGGTGCCACTACCAGGCCTGGTTGAGTATTAGGATCTGAAAGTTCCGCTAGTTCATTTATAATATCAACTGCTGTTTCGAATGTTGTTGTGGTGTTGCAGGTTGTAGATATAGCAATAGCGGCGTTTCCCCTAGTTTTGTGTATTACTCCAGGATTTAGCCGGATGAGCATTAGTTTTGCAGATTCATCTTGTAGCTGTTGTGCGATTTGAAATGCAACATAAGTAGTACACATTCCATGTTCCCGGGAATCTGTGTCGTCAATGCCTAAGATGGTCATTGATTCTTACTATACTTGAAGAAGAATAACCCTTCTTTACCTGGGTTTTCAAAAGAGCCTATAATGCCTATCTCTTCGTGTTAAACGTATTCCACGCGTCTTATAGAGCACCAATTATTGTAATAATTAGAATCCAAACTAAAATTCCAATACCCCCGCCTATTGAACCGGAGAAATGGGGGACAGCACAAACGGACAGAATATAGACGGAAATCGCAGTTAACAGGAGGAATACCCCTTCTTTTAGAATATTATTAGACATCTCAACTCACCCACAACAGCTATAACTAATTACTGCCCTAGGACATAGTGTAGCATACATGTCTCGAGAAGTGCTAATTAACAACATAATTTCCATGCTTTTGGATGCAGGCTTTATTGTTAGCGATAGGTGCGTCATTCGGCCGAAAAGTTTTGATATAGCTGCTAGAAGGGAAGAACAGATATTTTTAATAAAAGTGCTTGGAAATGTAGATGCTCTAAATCGCCAAACGGGGATGGCAATGCAGTATCTAGGAATTCATTTGAACGCTAACCCTCTCGTGATATCGCTTCGTACCAGAGATAAAAATCTGGAACCGGGGGTCGTATACTTGAGACATGGAGTTCCAGTTATTAGCCCAGATACAGCATATGATCTATTTATAGAGGAAATTCCACCTTTAATATATGCAGCCCCGGGGGGACTATACGTGCCTATTGATGGGGAATACCTATCCAAAGTACGAGAGGAATTAAAATGGAGTCTTGGTAAGCTTGCAATGTTAATAGGTGTTTCACGAAGAACCGTTTCGAAATATGAGAATGGGATGGATGCAAGCATCGAAGTTGCTATTCGGTTGGAAGAATTATTCGGACCCAAAATAACCATTCCAATAGGTATTTTTGATCGAAAAGCTGCAAAAATTGGCATAGATTCTTTGGAAAATAAACAAAGATCCACTCAGAGGGGAGATGAAATGATAGATGCATTGAATAGGTTTGGGTTTATAGTTCACCCAACAGATCGTGCTCCATTTCAAGCGGTGAGTGAACATTCTAGTGATTCAAATAGGATTTTGATAACAGGGCATTCTCAACTCACCAAGACGGCTATTAAACGTGCGAAGATAATGGGTTCTATTGGGCATGTAACCAAGACTCAATCTATTTATTTTGTAGATGGAAAAGTGAAGCAAAAATATGTTGAAGAAACTATATTGATAGGTAAGGATGAGATTGACTCCATTGATGGTCCAGAGGCGTTTGATGAGTTACTTCGGGAAAGGATGTAACTGAGATTTATTGATTTTAAAAAGGGATGGGAGATGTTATCAAAAAACAATACCTAGGGGTGTAGCACGAAAAAGATCGATATACATATCTAGGTACATAAATTAGCAAGGATATGGAAGTTTCACACACGTGTATTTGGGTTTCTGACTTAGAAGCTACGAAGGCGTTTTATATTGGTGCCATGGGATTACACCACACTTGGGATTTCGTTGGGGGAGATGGGGTGACCAGTTATTATGTTGCCGGAGAAGGTGGTGTTGAAATTCAATTTAAGTATAAAGAAGGATTGGAAGGTAAAGTTCCAGGAGGAATTGATCACATAGCAATTGTAATAGAAAATGTAGATGAAAAATTCAAAGATATGGTAGATAAAACAGGATGTAAAGTCGTCAGATCCGTATTTCAAAATGATACCATCAAGACAAGAGTTGCGTTTATTGAAGATCCAGATGGATATGTAGTAGAACTGTTACAACATTTAGATTGATTTTGTAAAGAGAGGGAAAAGAATTGGATAAATAAACATTACCCAAACAAGACTAATATCAACATTATAGCGACACCGAAAATGATGAATAGTAAATTGAATATATTATCGATCCAATTTTCTTCGCGGAGTAAATCGGGCAACAGAGCTGCAGAAGCTATATAGATGAAGTTTCCAACACCAAGTGAGAAGAGAAGTTTGGTGAGCCCGGGTACAACATTCGTTAAATAGATTGCAATTAAAACGCCGACAATTGTTGTCATTCCAGTTAGTAGATTCACCAATAAAGCGTGTCGTTTGGTCAGACCAGAATTTAGTAAAATACCATAATCTGCTAGTTCCATCGGGATTTCATGAAAGAACGTGGCGATGGAAATGGCAATTCCAGAAGGTATTGATACTAGATAGACAGACCCAATAATAAGTCCATCTAGGAGGTTATGAATACCATCTCCAAAACTGATTAAAAACGCGCTTGACTTGATTGTGGGATCTTTGGGGTCGTGGTGGGGGTCTAGATGATCGGTTGGATGAGAATGAGTATGGCCAATTAAGTTTTCTAGTATAAACATTGAAATAAATCCAAATAAGATCATTAAAGCCGTATTAATCGAAAAACCACCTTCTATTTCTAGGAGATGAGGTAAGAGATGTAAAAATGCCCCACCAAGTAAAGCTCCAACTGCAAAGCTAATTACACGGGGGAGATATTGGTTGAAAGCGTAAGAAAATGGGAAGAACATAAGTCCAGAAAGTGCTACCAGACTTACAGCTATGGCACTTAAAATAGCATATATTAGTGCAGTGGAAATAGGAGGAGATTCTCCGGGGTCCTGGAGAAGAGGGTTGTGTTCAAATTCCCCATATATATCCGCGCTAGCCACTGCAAATAATCCGATTAGTAAAAATATAGATAAAATAATAGCAAACTTTTTATTCCAAGTCATTGGTGATTTTGTAAAACATAAATTATATATAAAGCTAATGATTATTATTATCAATAATGAGAAGAAGCAGGAATACTTGGCAAAAGGAGAGAGTGGGAGAAGCCATAAATGATTTCGACAAATCATTTCGGGTAGAAGATGTTTATGGAAAAGTGAAAACTGAGGGAATTGGTATTGCAACTGTTTACAGATATTTGTCTGATTTGAGGGAGGAGAAACAAATTAATTATTTTATGTGTGATGGAAGTGCGTTGTATTCAAAGAATAAGATACAGCATACTCATTTTCATTGCTCGGAATGTGATCAAAGTACACATATACAAGAAGTCAAGTTGCCATTGGGAAAGATTACAGGTGGGAAGGTAGAAAGCTTTCAATTGGATATTAGAGGCATTTGTAAAAATTGCTTACAAGTTGACTCTTCCAAGTAATAAATAAAGTCGGTTCTTTTATATAGACCTGCAATCAACTAATTCCTGATATGAGTAATCAATTGAGAGGGACACCTATGATCATTTTAGGTGAAGGTGCCCAGAGAGTTAGAGATAGAGATGCACAATCGTATAACATTAGAGCCGCTTGTGCAGTGGCAAATGCTGTTCGTTCGACGCTTGGACCGAAGGGCATGGATAAAATGCTAGTGGACAATATGGGAGATGTCACAATTACAAATGATGGAGTTACTATTCTCAAAGAGATGAATATAGAACATCCTACAGCAGAAATGGTCGTAGAAGTTGCACAAACCCAAGAAGATGAAGCAGGGGATGGAACGACAACTGCGGTGGTACTAACAGGAGAATTATTGAAAAATGCAGAAGAATTGCTTGAACAAGATATCCATGCCACCGCAATTATAAGAGGGTATAATTTGGCGAATGAGAAGGTCAAAGAAGAGCTAGAAGTGGTGAGTGATGTGATTGATGTTGAGGATTTGTCTTTATTGCGGAAAGTGGCTGAAACTAGTATGACAGGCAAAGGGACAGAAATGCACAAAGAAATGCTAGCAGAGATGGTTGTGGAAGCTGTTAAGAAAGTGTCGTATGAAGATGAAGGTGAAATTTGTGTGGATTTGGATTTTCTGAATATCGAAACTCAATCTGGAGAATCGACGTCAGGGTCCGAGTTATTTAATGGGGCTGTGATTGACAAAGAGGCTACACATGATAATATGCCATCTGAAGTGGAGGATGCAAATATTCTTCTTTTAATGGAAGCAATTGAGATTAAAGAAACCGAAGTTGATGCGAAAATCAACATAACAGATGCAACGCAATTGCGCCATGTGTTGGATCGAGAGGAAGAAGAAATTAGAAATCAAGTTCAAAAGATAATTGATTCTGGTGCAAATGTTGTATTTTGTCAAAAAGCCATAGATGAAGTTGCTCGTCATTACCTAGCAAAGGCGGGTATTCTTGCAGTGCGTCGGATGAAAAAAAGCGATATGCATTTCTTAAAGCACTTGCTGGATACAACAATTGTATCAGATATTAATGATTTTTCGAGCGAGGATTTGTCAAAGGGGAAGGTTAGTCGTGATGATGATGATAAGTTATTCTACGTCGAAAGTGCTAATCAAGATGGTTTTGGAGTAACGTTGTTGTTGAGAGGATCAACGGAACATGTTGTTGATGAGCTAGAACGTAGTGTGAGTGATGCCATTGATGTAGTTTCTCAGACCGTCACAGATGGGCAGGTGTTGGCAGGGGGTGGTGCTGTAGAAATAGAGCTAGCTTCACGACTTCGATCTTACGCAGAAGGTGTCAGTGGGAGAGAACAACTTGCTATTGAGGCATTTGCAAGTAGTCTAGAGTTGATTCCAAGAGTACTTGCGGAAAATGCTGGACTAGATCCAATAGATGTGTTAGTAGACCTCAGAGCAGCGCATGAGGAAGGGAACCAAAAAGCAGGATTAAATGTGTTTACAGGAGATGTTGTGAATACATTTGATGCCGGTGTTATAGAGACGACACATGCCAAGAGACAGGCGATTAGCTCTGCTACTGAGGCTTCCAATCTCATTTTGAAAATTGATGATATAATTGCAGCAGGCGATTTATCTAAAGGTGGAGAGGCGGATGATATGGGAATGGGATTCTAGATATAAAGAGAAAATAAAATAAGATTTTTAATCAACTTGTATGTCAGTTCCAATTTGGACTAAATATTCTAAGTTAAATCCCTTTTCATTGAAATTCTCAGTTGCTCCTTCATTTCGATCCACTACCACTATGAGACGGTTTACTTGTGCACCAATAGTGGTTTCTATGAAATTTATAGAATCTAGCATTGTAGATCCAGTTGTAGTGACATCTTCGAGTAATGCTACAGATTGATTTTTTTTAAGAGTGCCTTCCACTCTTGATTGAGTTCCATGTACTTTCACGTTTTTTCGGATGAAAGCAGCAGGTATTCCTGTAAGAAGGGATACTGCAGTTACCAAGGGGACAGCGCCTAACTCGGGGCCAGCAATGACATCAATTTGTGATTCGGATAGCATATCTGCAATTTTCTCTGCGATTGGTCCAAGAACTTCAGGTTGTGTTTCGAATAAATATTTATCAATGTAATAAGTAGATTCAACTCCGCTTGCCAATGTGAACGTACCATATTTTATGGCACCAGAGGTTTGTATTAAGTTAGAGATGGTAGGCATTACATCCAAAAGCTCACGGTGCAAAAAAAAGGTTTCTGCTTTTGTTGCACAGCATTACCACGGGACTTTTTTGATACCAAATAGATAGCCGATAATATTTATTGAAAGGTGTAAGAAAGGTGTAAGAATGAAAATAGTCAGGATAATAGAAAGAGTGAAAGTTTCAAAAAACCAGGTTGGGGAGATGAATAGAACTAATAGCAGAGATCCAATTACAAAATCTAATTGGTCAAGCAAAGGGGCAGCAGTTCCTTGAGGTATATCTAAAGATCTTTTTAGAAATGATCCCAAAGCGTCGCCTGAAAGAGATCCAATTGGAAGAGCTATAATGACTAAGGAGGAGAATACAGGTAAATCGAGAGGGGAGGAGACAGAAAGATTGATTATATTCAATATGAATGCCGCTAGAACTCCACAAGCTATGCCAGATATAGTACCTCTTATAGTTTTTCCATCTCCAAGGATTCTATTACCACGCCATGAGAGACCTAGGTCCAAGGGAACACCTCCACCAAAAACTGCGGCGGCATTATTGGGGATATAAGCAGGTAACATGATCCACAGGGATAAGATTACCAATGAGAGGAGATCCACGATACAAATAATACATAATCATTTGACTTAGGTAATTCTATTTTGTCAGAATGGAATCTGGAGAGATAGAAAGTGGGATTCGTCAGGAGGAATTGGATAGCGGGATGCTCATTGCCTTATAGAAACTAATGCGATGATGGGAATGATAGCTTGGAAAAGAAATATAGCTAGTGGCCTTGTGGTTTTGGTTCCACTTGCACTCACGTATTATGTAATAAAGTGGGCGTATATATTAGTTTCACAAATAACATTTATAAGTGTGGGGGGAATTTTCCAAGGAAATGGAATCGTTACGGAAATGTTTCAAGTTGGTTTAACAATAATAGTACTGATATTAGTAACGTTTGTAGTGGGGTATGTGATGAGGACTACAATGGGAGAATTGTTTGGGGGTAAAATTGATGATCTTGTTAACTTTGTTCCAGGACTTAGAATCGTGTATAACGCTGCAAAAATGGCAGTAGAAACTACAGTGTCAGAAAACGGAACGCTTCAAGCTCCGGTGAAAGTTACAGTGTGGCCAGGAATGAAAATGACTGCATTCAAAACAGGGAATAAAACAGAAGACGGAAAGGACATACTGTTCATGCCGACATCGCCGAATATTACAACAGGGTTTGTCATAGAGATGGATCCAGACGGGTATGAAGATTCAGAAGAAAGCGTTGAAGAGTCACTTGCTCGTGTGTTGAGTGCGGGTTTTGGTGTTAGAAAGCAAAAGTAAAAAGATTAGATAAAGATTGTTTTTTGCAGAAAAATGTTAAGATTGGTCATATATAAGTAAACCATTCGTCGTGTGTCTTATTGCGACGGTTTAGTACATCAAAAAATTCTGACTGAAGATCTTGTGTTATGTCTCCACGAGACCCCGTTCCTATAGTAGTTTCATTGACTTTTTTAATCGGAGTGACCTCGGCAGCAGTTCCTGTAAAAAATAATTCGTCGGCAGAATACAGCTCATCTTCACTGATGATAGCTTCATCGTGCACTGTATAGTCTTTTTCTCTAGCCAATGTAATGATAGTATCACGTGTTATGCCAGCAAGGACTCCCTGGGATAAATCGGGAGTGTATAGTTCACCATCGCGAACGAGGAAAATATTTTCACCTGCCCCTTCTGCCACATTGCCATCGGTATTTAGAAGAATTGCTTCTGAAAATCCATTTCTGTGGGCTTCTTCACTGGCAAGAACACTGTTTACATAAAGTCCGGTTGTTTTGGCATTCATTGGAACTTGATTTGGAGAATATCGCCTCCAACTAGACACCATAACATCTACCCCAGATGCGAGTGCTTCTTCCCCAAGATAAACGCCCCAGGGCCAGCAAGCAATAGCTACTTGGACTGGGATTCCCAAAGGGCTAAGACCAAGGCGGTCGTATCCGAAAAATGCAATTGGACGGATATAGCAAGCGTTTAAATTTTGTCTATGGAGGAGTTCAAGTGTGGCTTCTGTCAGGTCGGAGGCAGAATATCCAATATCCATTTCATAAGGCTTTGCTGAATTATAGAACCTAGTGAGATGATCATCCCATCTGAAAATTGCAGGGCCTTGTTCAGTGTTGTAGCACCTAACGCCTTCGAAGATACCAACCCCATAGTGCAAACTGTGGCTTAAAACATGAATATGTGCGGAATCCCAGTCCACAAAAGAGCCATCTAGCCAGATTGTAGTAACATCCATATCATCAAATATTGCCATATTCCCCTGTTAGTCTCCGTGGTCTTAAAAATCTAGTTGTTATGTTCGAAAAATTCAGTTAATACGTGGCGCCATAGACAGAGATATGTAATTCGTCTGTGTCGTTGAGAGCTAGTTTTTTTCTCAAATTGACGGGAGAAAGTAATTCGAGTTGCTCTTCTCCATGACGGGTTTTCTCTGGAAGAATCACATGAACGGGTAGAGCTTTTCCCCCCGTAGGTTCGGTTATGATGGCAGGATAACAAGTGGCAGACCCATAGGTTCGATCTCCATCGGTCCATTCATTGATTAATAAAGGAGTTAATTCAGATAAATTAGATTTGAGTTGGATACTAGACGTATTTAGTGTCATATTCAGAGTTCCAGGAAATGGTTCATATCCAAGTATAGATTGAAATTGGTCTAAATATCCAGTGAGTGAAAGGAATTTCTTTGCATCACCCATACCGGTTGTGATAGTTCCTATGAAGAAAAAGGGGGTGTTATCCATAACGATTTATTCGGCGTAAGCGACTGTTTCAGTTTTCCAAAAGCTACTAGATTTTTTAAGCATAGGTATCCACGTTTCTTCATATTTTGAAAGGAGTGCGACTCTAGAAATTGGTACTGTTTTGAGAGTATTATGTTCGGGTAGGTAGGATCCAATTTCTTTTGCAAAATCCACTATTTCTTGAGTTTCGGGCATTATGTCCCGTGATAATCTGTCCCGGGAGTGTCCTACGTGCATATACGCTTTGAGTTCTATAAAATCAGGGTCTGCCCGTTCGTAGAAAGCGGCATACCAATCTGGATTCTCCATATTCCACCCTTTGAGAAGTGTAGTTCTGAGAACCGTTCTACAGGATTTTTTGTGGAGAACGTCCATGGTATCAATAAGTTGCTCCCATGCGTTTTTATCAATAGGTCGCACTACCTTATCAAAAGTTGATCTTTCAGCCGCATCAACTGAGATATATAGTTGTGTGGGTTCGCACTCTTCAATCATATCAGGGTTTGTTCCATTAGAAACTAAAAAGGTGGACATATGACGTGAATGAAACTCTTCGATTAACTCTGGCAAATAAGGATACAACGTGGGTTCTCCATCTAGAGAAATAGCAACATGCCGGGGTTCCATTGCTTGCTGAAAAATCTCTGGTTGGACATGTTGATTTCCGCCAAAACCAGAGAGAATTTTTTTCTGTAGAATGATAGAAGCATCTGCAACCGCAGAGGGGTCATCCCACTCAACATTATCAAGCTCGTACGCATGACCTCGATGATCACGCCAACAAAAAACACAGCGTTCGTTGCACTTGACAATTGGTGTCATTTGAATGCATCGATGGGATTCAATGCCATAGAAAATATTTTTATAACATTTTCCTTGGCCTCGCAAAGCGTTTGCCGTCCACCCACATGTCTGAGCAGCAGTATGCCCAATATGTTGATAATTGGGGTAATCTACTTGTTTAGGTCCGTCTGGGCAGCCCATATATAGAAGACTGTAGTTCGCTGATGGCAAAAGTAAAACGATCTTGTAGGGGAGAGAGTTAATCTAAGTAAATATGAAATAGGAGACAAAGGGGTGATCTTTTATCAAACCAAGTATAAGGAAATGGCATGATCCTCGCAATGCGCAGCGAGGTGGAGAATGCATTTAGACGTGTGTGTTCCCAACTTGACCTCCAGATGAGTGATTTTGGACTGGAAGAGCCTCCAGATGGGGTAGAGGCGGTACTAGCCTCTAACATTGCATATCGTGTTCAAAAAGAAATGGGAAAATCTCCTGCAGAAATTGCAAAAATAATTGTTGAATTAATAGGTTCGGAAAATTTTCAATATGTAGATAGAGTTTACGCAGAGGGACCATACATAAACTTTGTTCCATCGAATAGATATTTTAAAGAAACTTTGGAAGCAGCCCAGAGAGAAAGTTATGGCCAATGTGAAGAGAGGGAAGAAACAATAATCATAGAACATACTAGTGCCAATCCAACGGGTCCGATCCATGTTGGACGTGCTCGTAACCCAATTATAGGGGATTCGATATCTCGAATTTTATCTTTTTCGGGGTGTCAAATAGAGAGGCAATACTATGTAAATGATTCGGGGAAACAAATTGCAACTTTGATATGGGCATTCGAAAAATTTAGTGAAGACGAATTAGTAGATTTGAAAAAAGATAGAGGGGATTATGACATAGTTCGGTATTATCAACTATCGAATTCGTATTTAGAGGATTCTTCTACAGAGGATAGAAATATTGCTGAGTTTGAGATAGCAGATATTTTAGGAAAAATAGAATCTGGAAATGAAGAGATATATCAGAGGCTAATGTCGATAACCGAAATGGTATTGGAGGGTATGAAAGAATGTTTATACCGCATTTCTGTTGAATTTGATGAATTTGTTCGGGAAACAAGATTTATCCAAGATGGATCGGTTGGGGAGATGGTAGATCGTTTGAAACAGTTAGATTGTGCATTCCAAGAGGATGGGGCTTGGAAACTGGGCATCCCGGGGGAAGAAAAGCCATTAGTATTCCTTAGGTCCGATGGGACTTCCCTATATACAACTAGGGATTTGTGTTATCATGAATGGAAACTTAAGAAGGCAGATAAAATTGTTACAATACTTGGGGAAGATCATAAACTCCAGGCCGAACAATTGATAAAAACTTTGTCACTTTTGGGAGCGGATACTAATAGAATTCGACAGGTTTTTTATTCGTGGGTAAACCTTCCAGAAGGCGGGATGAGTACCCGGAAGGGTACGGGGATTAACCTAGATGATTTACTCGATGAATCAGTGGCAAGAGCTAGAGAAGAAGTTACGAGACGTGAGGATTCCAGAATTAGAGAAATAGAATTAAAAGAGTCAGATATTGATCGGATTTCGCGACAAGTTGGAATTGGCGCAATTAGATGTGGAATTGTAGCCACCCAACCAGGTAAAGGGATCACATTTAGCTGGGACGATGCACTAAGTTTTGAGAGACAAGGCGCACCATATATGCAATATGCTCATGCTCGTTGTTGCGGGATATTGGCGAAACAAAGTTTGGACATTCAGGACGTAGATAGTACATTACTTAGTTCTAAGGAAGAACTAGATCTTTTACATGAGATTTCTCGATTTCCACTTGTTGTTTCATCTGCTGCAGAGGCACTAGAACCTCATCGTATTGTAACGTACACACAAAAATTGGCAGAAAAATTCAATATATTTTATCGAGAATGTCCTGTGTTGAAGGGGACAGATTCTGAATTAATGGCAGCGCGATTGTCGTTGGTGACTGCGACAAAGAATACTATGTCAAATTCATTATACTTAGTTGGGATTGAATCTCCAGATTCCATGTAAATATATTGAGAAAGAGTGTGAATCTGTGTCAATACTTACTTACGAGATGAAAAGTTAGAGGAATCAATGGACAGAAAGGCGGATATGCCGATTGATCTCGACAAACGTAAGTATGAATTCAAACGGCTGCTTGAGGATTATGAAGAATATGTAGGTTCGGGTACTCAACTAGTGACGATTTATATCCCAGAAGATAAGCAGATTTACGATGTGGTGTCTCACGTCACGCAAGAGCACTCTCAAGCGGCAAATATTAAATCTAAAGATACACGGACTAATGTGACAAATGCGTTGGCATCTATTCGGGCGCGTCTGAGGTACTATAAGAAACCACCTGAGAATGGAATGGTTTTGTTTTCAGGTGCCGTCAATATAGGTAGTGGCCAAACGGACATGGTTACAGAAATTTTCGAGAGTCCCCCCCAACCCATTCAAACATTTCGTTACCATTGTGATTCTACATTTTTAACAGAACCACTTAGAGAGATGTTGATCGAAGCTGGATTGTATGGATTACTAGTATTAGATCGAAGAGAGGCACATGTTGGGTGGCTAAAGGGAACACGAATTGAACCGGTAAAAGGTACAACCTCACGTGTACCAGGGAAACAACGTAAGGGTGGACAATCCGCCCAAAGGTTTCATCGACTCCGATTGGAAGCAATAGATCAATTTTATAAAGAGATAGCTGAATTGGCAGGGAATCTTTTTGTTCCAGATAGATACGAATTGGACGGAATATTGGTCGGCGGGCCATCTCCAACAAAAGATGAATTCCTAGATGGGAATTATTTGCATCATGAACTTCGTGAAAAGGTATTAGGAAAGTTCGACGTATCATATACTGATGAATCGGGATTGAGTGAATTGGTAAATGCTGCTAGTGATGTGCTGGCTGATGCAGCGATTACTAAGGAAAAGGTGACTATGAATCGTTTTTTCAAAGAACTCCGACAAGGGGAAAGGGCTACTTATGGGTTCATGCCAACACGCGAGAATTTAATTATGGGGGCGGTCGATAGACTTCTAATTTCCTCAGATCTTAGAAAGGATGTTATAAATATTGTGTGTGGAAACGGGCATCAAAATTATGAAATAATAGATACACGTTCAGAAAAAGTAGAGAAAAATTGTTCAGACTGTGGGGAGAAGGTAAAACTTGTCGAACGAGAAGATGTGGTGAAACATCTTATTGAACTTGCAGAATATAGAGGAACTGAAATTGAATTTGTTAGTACGGATTTTGAAGAAGGGAATCAATTATTACATGCTTTCGGCGGTATAGCAGGTGTGTTGAGATTCCCAACAAATATATGAACTAAGGCCGGGGAGGAAATGAAATATTATCCAACTTATGTTTTGCATACACCATGATGATCTTTCTTCGAAGTATGAGTTCTGCAGAGAGCCAACAAAAGAGAATGAATATAGCAGAAATTACCCCAGCAAAATCCCAATCGGACATCCAAACTGGATAAATCCATGGAGATATATGCGCCCATCGTGTAGAGAACCAAGTTACATGTTTATCTAAAAACGTTCCTTCGAATGCCGAGGAAAGTGTATTTTTAAAGGAAGGTTTTTTGAAGTCTTTTTCAGAGTGATTATCTTGAAGTTGATAGCTACCTAGGACACCCATATCTCGGGATGTTAAAAGGGTAGAATCGGATGACTCATCTCCGAGAGAGAGCCTCTCTGCGTCGTATGGACCCCACGGAGAACGGATTTCCCATACGATTTTTCCAAGAGGAGTAACTTCTATTACTCTGTGATTGAGAGAATCGGTGATCAAGGTGTTTCCGTTTGGTAATCTATCGGCATCGCGAGGCCAAGATAAATTTCCAGATAGTCTCCAAGTTTGCTCCCAAGTATTGTTAGAATACTCGTATTCGACTATACGATCATTTCCAGAATCGGCTACGAGGATAGTTGGGAGATTTTCAGAAGAGAGCAAATATTGTGGATTATGTTGCTCATACATGATGTCGTGCTGCCCATCAACACCCAATGTTAGGACGATTTCGTCAGAGAATAAGTCGATAATAACGATTTGATCAAAATTCCGGATAGACACCATAACATATCTTTCATCAATTAGATCGATGTCGTTGACATGAGTCCAATCTTCAGAATATCGCCCCCCACCACTTTTTTGAAAACCATGATCTCTGAATTTCCATTCCCAATCAAATGATTCGGTGGTCCTATTGAAGATGAGCAAACGATCATCGTTTAGATTGGTAGAAATATTGTAATTCCTCATGTTTGCTATTAGAATTTTATCATCTCCAATTAGATCCGCATCGTGGGTGTCAATGAGAGGCAAACGATAGATCCAATTTATTTTTCCAGCCTGAGAATCGAGTTCATAGAAAAGAGTTCCATCAGGTTCTGTTGCTACTACGAAAATATTCCCATTGGGAAGTGGATCGGTGTCATAGAACCATCGTGCCCCAACAGAACTTCCATTATGAACCCACAGTACATTTCCAACAGAATCAAATGCAACTAATCTTGCGGGCTTTTTCGTGCTTCCTTTTCCTTCAAAGTGAAATCCCTGGATACTAACAATAGTAATACCATCTGCAGGTTGCTCAATAATTCCGGGGGAGAACTCCAAATATGATGCCGTTGGTTCATGAGTTATAGCTGAAAAAACGGCTGGAGAAATTAGCAGCAATACCAAGGTACAGACTAAAATTCTATAGAGTTGTGATTGAGAAAAGAATCTGAGGCGCGACATACAATGTCAGATAAAAAGAATGCAAAGGACGAATATCTTACCTTTCTTGTTTTAGAAGAAAGAGAGATTATTTTTTGTCCTAAGTTTTTTTAATAATTTATAATATTATTCTTTGTTTAGAGTGGATCTATACTATCCCAATACTCCGCCTGTCATCACATAGATGTAGATCACAAAGGCGAGTGCAAGGCCCCACTGTGCAGGAGTTGCGGCGTTGTAATATGAAGAAACGTCGGTACCTTTGCCTTCTTTTGCTGCTTTGACTATAGGGTAGGAGATAAGTCCTGCTGCGATACCATAGGCGATAGAGAATGTGAGAGGCATCACCAAAATGGTGAGTCCCGCGGGGACTGAGTTTGTGACGTCTTTCCAGTCTATATCAGTTACTCCACGTAGCATGATTAGGGCCACGAGAACGAGTGCAACGTGAGATGCATAGAGCGGTACAGCGGCTGCGAGAGGTACCAAAACGATGGATGCTAGGAATAGAACACCAACTACGAATGCAACCATTCCAGTTCGTCCACCTTCTTCAATACCGGTAGCAGATTCAATGTAAGTGGTGACAGTGGAGGTTCCAAGGATACCACCAATTGTTGTACCAATTGCATCTGCCATGAGTGGTTTTTCTATATCTGGTAAGTTTCCGTCCTTGTCTAGGAATCCGGCTAGTTGAGAGGTTCCAATGAGAGTTCCTGCTGTATCAAAGAAATCTACGAAGAAGAACGTGAAAACGATCAGTGCGAAGCCAAATGCCGCGGTTGGGCTTGAAACAGCTGGACCGAGCCCTCCAACGAACGCACCGACGAGTGGTGCGATGTTGTAAGAAGTGGGAGCGATTTCAGGGATGTTAAGACCAGTCATTCCAATGGCGTTGAGTGCATATGCGATTACGGTGGTGGCCAAGATACCAATAACAATGGATCCTTTTACACCTCGAGCATAGAGCACGAATGTTACTAGAAGACCTACGAGCGACAATAGCGCTATTGCGTCTGCTGCTAGGCTTGGATTAAGTTGTAGTAAAGTTGCAGGGTGTGCCACTACAATGTTCATTGCTTCAAGCCCGATAATTGCTAAGAAAAGCCCGATACCGGCACCAACGGAGAACTTCACAGGTTTTGGGATTGCTGAGATAATTGCGTCTCTCCAGCCTACTTTGGTTATGAAGATGAATATAATTCCTTCAACCACAACGGCGGCAAGAGCAACTTCCCAAGCGATTCCCAGTCCTAGGACCACGGTGAACGCGAAGAACGCGTTCAGTCCTAATCCAGGTGCCAATCCGAATGGACGGTTGGCATGGAATGCCATTACTAAACTTGCCACTGCGGCAGAAAGTAAAGTCACAATGGCGAGCATTTGAGTGACTTGGGCTAAACTATACCCCTCTATTTGAATTGCATTCCCTAAAATTGCGGGATTAAGGATGACAATGTAGGACATTGTAAGGAAAGTTGTTATTCCTGCAATGACCTCTGTTCTTAAGTCGGTCTTGTTCTTTTTAAAGCCAAATCTTTGTGAAAAATAATCGGCGATAGAGTCTGCGACACTCATACAATAAAA
>Ga0066376_10001455_pt1 | contig 22986 bp, 22 predicted proteins | sample Knorr_S15_td_Bot_FD_77009 | JGI IMG/M metagenome (GOLD analysis project Ga0066376, IMG submission 77009) | Marine microbial communities from Southern Atlantic Ocean transect - Knorr_S15_td_Bottom_ad_5009_LV_A | ecosystem: Environmental > Aquatic > Marine > Oceanic | place: Southern Atlantic...
CCCGTTTGTCCCTCCGGAGTCGAGTACGGCACTCTGCTCGAACTCGCGCGAGAAACCATCAGCGAGCACCGGCGGCCGGGCATCCTCACGCGGGCTCTGCTCTGGATCTTCTCCTCCCCGCTCAGGCGGGCCCTGTTCTTCGCACAGAGTCGCATGATGCGGGGCCTGGGCATGGCCTCGCTCGGCGCGCGTATCACGCCGGCTGTGGGTCCTTTCAAGACCGTGAGACTGGCGCTCGCGATGCTCGCCTCTACGGCCGGCTGGGGAGGCCTGCGCGCTCTGGGCAGGTCACCCGGTGCGGCTCGAGATACGCCTGCGGGCGCGCCGACACTCGTTCCGGCGGGCTCCCGCGGGCGTTTGGGCGTCTTGATCGGGTGCGTTCAGGAGGGCCTCTTCTCGCGGCTGAATCGGGCGACGCTGCGCACTCTGGAAGCCAATGGGTACGAAGTCGTACCTGTCGCGGGTCAGGACTGCTGTGGCGCGTTGCACGCCCACGGTGGGGACCTCGAGCAGGCTCGCGCCCTCGCGCGGGCCAATATAGCTGCCTTCGAGTCGGGCGGGATCGACCGGGTCGCGGTGAATACGGCCGGCTGCGGTGCGGCCATGAAGGACTATGGCGTTCTGCTGGAGCATGATATGGAGATGGCAGAGCGCGCGCGTTCTTTTGCCGCGAAGGTGATGGACGTCACCGAGTTGCTCTCTGAGGCGGGGCCTGTGCCCGGTGCGGAGATCGCGTGTACCGTCGCGTACGATCACCCGTGCCATCTCCTGCACGCGCAGCGGGTCGAGCAGGCCCCGCTCGACGTGCTCTCCGCGATTCCCGGCGCCGAGGTCCGCATCGTGGAGAAGGCGGACGAGTGCTGCGGCGGAGCCGGCATCTACGCGATTACCCACGCCGAGCTCGGTGGCGAGATCGGTCGCGACAAGGTCGCCGCGGTGCGCGCATGCGGCGCCGACGCGGTGGCGACACCGAACCCGGGCTGCATGATGCAGATCGGCGCCGGGTTGCGATTGGAAGGCGCCCCCGAGGGGGTGTTGCATCCGGTCGAGCTACTCGACGAGAGCTACCGAAGGGCTGGCTTCTATGGGCCGGATGGCGCCGGATGAACGGCGCCCGGACGAACGAGGGAAGCGAACGTGCCCGGTCGATTCTCGAGTGCCTCGAGGGTCATCGCCAGGCGATGGTCGAGATGCTGGTGTCGCTGGCGAGCAAGGAATCACCGACGGACGTGGTTTCGTCCCAGGCCCCGGTACAAGAGGAACTTTCCGCCGCCCTGTCGGAGCTCGGCTTCAGGGTCCGCCACGTCAGTGGCCGAGAGACCGGCGGTCACCTGCTGGCCGTTCCAGAGCACCGCGTGCGCGGTCGGCCGGCGCAGCTGCTGATCGGGCACTCGGACACGGTATGGCCGCTCGGGACCCTGGAGTCGATGCCGGTCGTCGTCGAGAACGGATTCGTGCGGGGCCCCGGCACGTTCGACATGAAGGCCGGAATCGTACAGGGTCTCTTCGCATTGCGCGCGCTGCGCTCGCTGGGATACGAACCCCCAGCGACTCCGGTCTTCTTCATCAACTCCGACGAGGAGATCGGAAGCCCCGAATCCAAGCGTTCCGTGCGCCTCATCGCCAAGCATGTAGCGCGCGCATTCGTGTTGGAACCGGCCCTGGGTCCCGAGGGGCACCTCAAGACGGCCCGTAAGGGGGTGGGACATTTCACGGTGCGAGTCACCGGCAAGGCCGCGCACGCAGGGCTCGATCCGACTGGGGGCGTCTCCGCCATTCACGAATTGAGTCACGTAATCCAGCGGCTGCATGCGCTCACGGACCTCGAGCGCGGAATCACGGTCAACGTGGGCGTGATTCGCGGAGGCACGCGTGGCAACGTAATCGCGGCCGAGGCGGCGGCCGACGTCGACGTGCGCGTGTTGACGGCTGCCGATGGAGAAGCGATCGCCTCCACCATTCGTGGCCTGACACCACGGACGGAGGGAACGTCGATCGAGGTCGAGGGAGGCGTTGCGATACCCCCGATGGAGCGTACGGCCAGGAACCGAGGGCTGTGGCGGGCCGCGACGGAAGCCGCGATCCGCCTGGGCATGGATCTGACCGAGGAGATCTCGGGCGGCGGGTCGGACGGCAATACGACTAGCCTGTTCACCGCTACGCTCGACGGGCTGGGCCCTCGTGGCGACGGAGCCCACGCTCGACATGAGCACGTAGTGATCGACAGCATGGTGGAACGGGCCGCTCTACTGGGCGAGCTACTCATGAGCCCGATCGAGTGACCGACTTCGACATCCGTCCCTTCCACACAATCGAAGAGTTCCGGGCTTGTGTGGAGCTGCAGGAGGCCACGTGGGGCGAGGGATTCTCCGAACGCGTGCCACCGGCGATCCTCAAGGTCGCTCAGATCCTCGGCGGTGTGTCGGCGGGTGCGTACAACCCCGACGGACAGTTGCTCGGATTTGTCTTCGGCATGACCGGTGTGCGAGACGGGGAACTCGCGCACTGGTCCGACATGCTCGCAGTGCGTGAGCACGTGCGCGATACCGGGCTAGGGGCCCGGCTGAAGCAGTACCAGCGAGACCAGGTGCTGGCCCGGGGCGTCGAGAGCATGTACTGGACGTTCGACCCGCTGCAGTCGCGCAACGCATATCTGAACTTCAACAAGCTCGGCATCGTCGTTCGGGAGTACGTGCGTGACATGTACGGCGATACGGACTCACCGCTGCACCAGGGTGTCGGAACCGACCGCTTCATCGCGCTCTGGCAGATGTCGTCCGACCGGGTGGTCGCCCGTCTCGCCGGCAGCGAGCGCGGACCAGAATCGCCGCCGCGCGACGCTCCCAGGGTGCTCGACAGTCACGGCGTCGATGGCATGCTTCGCCCGGGGGAGCCGGACCTGGGGAGCCGGAACCATCGCCTGCTGGTAACGATTCCTTCGGACATCTCCGAGATCATGGAGCGATCACTGGACGTCGCCCTCGAGTGGAGGGGCGCCACGCGCGCGGTCTTCACCCACTATCTGGGCGAGGGCTACGAAGCGCGGGAGCTCCTACGTTCTGGGGCAACCTCCGAGTACCTGCTCGAGCGCCGGCCGGAATCATGAGTCACGCCCACATAGCGAGCCTCGGCGCCGGGCCCACGGGTCTCGAGGCGGCTCTGCGAGCGGCTGAGGCGGGGCTCGACTTCACGGTCTTCGAGATGGCCGACGGCCCTGCGGGCAACGCCCGCTCTTGGGGGCACGTCCAGCTCTTCACTCCCTGGTCGATGAACGTATCGAGGCGGGCCCGGGAGACTCTGGAGGCGGCCGCCGTAACCGAGCCGGAGGGGGAGTCGTGCCCAACGGGTCGGGAATTGGTGCAAGAGCTACTGGAACCGATCGCCCAGCTTCCGGACATCGCGCCCCGCCTCCGGTTCGGCACGCGTGTGCTCGAGATCGGTCGGGACGGACTCCTGAAGAGCGATGAGATCGCGACTCCAGCCCGTGGTGAAGCGCCTTTTCGCATCCTGGTCGAGCGCGCTGGCGAGGAGAGCGTCGCCTTCGCAGACGTGGTTCTCGACTGCACCGGCAGCTTCCACAATCCAAACGCTCTGGGACGAGGCGGGATCCACGCGCCGGGCGAGCGGGCGGTGTCGGAATCGATCGTACGCCTGATTCCTGATATCGCTGGAAACGAATCGCAATGGGCTGGAAAGAGAGTTCTGCTGGTTGGGGATGGGTACTCGGGACAGACGACCGCACGAGAGTTGGCCGGGGTGTGCGCACGCCGCCCCGATACGGAGGTCACCTGGGCGATCGCCAGTGACCAGCCGTCGCGGGGAGAGGTCGAGAATGACCCACTGCCGAACCGCGCCGCGCTCGCGGGCTCGTATCCGCTGCGACGAACGGTGCCACGCACGGTCCCGGAATCGACGTGCGACTCGGTCGCGCGGTGGAGCCGTTGCGACGGACCGCCGCCGGACTCGAGGTGTCGCTGCGCATTTCCCCGCATGCGGCGACGGAGACGGTAGTGGTCGATCGCGTGCTTGCCCTCACCGGATCGGTGGGGGACCATACGATGTACCGGCAGCTCTAGGTGCACGAGTGCTGGGCGACGTCGGGCCCCATGAAGCTCGCCGCCGCGTTGCCCTCCTCTCCGTCGGCGGACTGTTTGGCTCAGACCAGTCAGGGAGTGGACGCGCTCAGAAACCCCGAGCCCGACTTTTTCATCTTGGGCGAGAAGTCCTACGGCCGAACCTCGACGTTCCTGATGCGAGTCGGTTGGCAACAAGTGGACGAGGTCTTTTCGCTCCTAACTACTGGGAATCATCAATGAGGATCGAGCGTGCTACCCTGCGCCAAATCCCGCTGCGCTTGAAGGAGTACTTTGAGATCAGCAGCGGGGGAATGCAGGATCGCAATGTGCTGCTGCTGACCCTTTACGCGGATGGAATCGAGGGCTGGAGTGAGTGCGTTGCGGGTGAGGATCCGGCGTATGCCTACGAGACGACGGAGACCGCTTGGCACGTGCTCACCGACTACATCCTGCCCGGCATCGTCGGAAGGGACGTCGAGGGCCCGGAAGAGATTTTGGACCCCGTTCGCTGGGTGCGCGGCCACAACATGGCGAAGGCGTCCGTCGAGATGGCTGGATGGGATCTCGCCGCGCAGGCGGACGGAAAGTCCCTCTCAGAGAAGCTGGGCGGCGAGCGTAGCGTCGTGCCCGTTGGCGTCAGCATCGGGCTCAAGGCGACGGACGAGCTGCTACACGAGGCCGTACAGGGATACATCGACGACGGCTACGCTCGCGTGAAAATCAAGATCAAACCGGGCCGCGACGTGGAGATGCTCGCGGGACTGCGCGAGCGCTTCCCGGAAGTGGCGTTCATGGCGGACGCCAATTCGGCCTATACGCTCGACGACGTGACTCGACTCCAGGAGCTCGACTCGCTGGACCTGATGATGATCGAGCAACCGCTCTCGTACGATGACTTCCTCGACCATGCTCGATTGCAGGAGCACATCAGCACGCCGGTCTGCCTCGACGAGTCCATCAAGTCCGAAGGCGACCTGGCTCTCGCTCTGGAACTCGGCAGCTGCCGCATCGTGAACATCAAGCCCGGTCGCGTCGGCGGGCTCGGTGTGAGCCGGCGGCTGCACGACACCATGTTCGAGCGCGATCTGCCCGTCTGGTGCGGAGGCATGCTGGAGTCCGGCGTGGGGCGAGCCCACAACGTGGCCTTGGCGTCGCTGCCGGGGTTCACGCTGCCGGGTGACATCTCCGCGAGCCAGCGGTACTGGGAGCGCGACATCGTGGTACCCGAGTTCGAGGTCGAGGACGGAGTCATGCGGGTCCCCGACGGCGTCGGCTTGGGCGTGGAACTCGACCTCGACCGCATCCACGGGCTCACGCTGAGGGAGGCCTCGTTCGGATCGGTGTGAACTCACCCGGCTGCCGGTCGCACGCACCACGGGCAGAACCGCCACGCGCGCTCGAGGGTCCGCCCGCAGCCGCACACGCGCTCACGCTGGTGTCCACACCGGGGGCACGCGGGCGCGCCGAGAGGCACACCGGTTCCACACGCGGCGCAAGGCAGGGTAGCTCCGCTCGAGGCCTGTAGCAGGCGCATGATTTCGTGCGGAGTCGTAAGCCCTTCGGCCAGCGCCCGCCGAGCGTCGGTCCCCAGCGTGCCCATCCCCGCCTCCGATGCCAACTGTCGAATCCGGGCAGATGGCTCGCCCCTCGATATCGCGTCTCGCAGGGGGTCTGTGAGCGCGAGCACCTGAAAGACTCCGGTGCGCCCCCGGTGGCCGTCGGAGCATGCTTCGCACCCGGCGCCCCGACATTCGCGGCATACGCGCCGCACGAGTCGCTGCGCGACGACGCCCGAGAGCCCGCCCGCGACCAGGAAAGGCGGCACCCCCATGTTGAGGAGTCGGGTGACGGCGCCGGGCGCGTCGATGGTGTGGATGGTCGAGAGCACGAGGTGGCCGGTCACCGCGGCCGCCATCGCGATCTCGGCGGTTTCTCGGTCGCGGATTTCGCCGATCATCACGACGTCCGGGTCTTGTCGAAGCACCGCGCGGAGCGCATCGGCGAAGCCGAGACCGGCCCGCCGGTCGACCTGGGTCTGGTTGGCTCCTGGAAGCCGATACTCGACCGGGTCTTCCAGGGTCACGACGTTCTGCGTCTCACGGTCCAGCTCCGAGAGCGCCGCGAAGATGGTCGTGCTCTTTCCGCTGCCCGTGGGTCCGGCCACCAGGATCACGCCCTCTCCGCAAAGCACGAGCCGCCGAAGGGCCTCCAGTTCCTTCCCCGCGAGCCCAAGCGCTCCGAGGTTGGGTGGCGCGGCGCCGGGATCCAGGATGCGTACCACCGCCTTTTCGCCACCATTAACCGGAAGCGTGCTCACGCGAAGGTTCAGGCGGCGCCCGATGTGTTCGAGATCGATGCTGCCGTCCTGGGCTCGCCGCTTCACGGAGATGTCCATGCCCGCCATGACCTTGATGCGCGAGAGCACCGCGCGCCTCGCGGCCGCGGGCAGGTCGGCGACCCGCTCCAAGACGCCGTCGACACGGTGCCGAACCCGTACGTCTCCACCGGTTTCCTCGACGTGGATGTCACTCGCGCCGGCGGCGACGGCGGAGCGGATGAGGGAGTCGACCAACCGCACCACCGGAGCCGCCTGAGTGGCGCGTTCCAGGCTGGTATCCTGGCTCCCTTCGTCGATTCGCAGCTCTCGTGGAAGCGCGGCCACCAGGTCCTGGACGCCGCCGCCTGGCGCACCGTCCACGCCGGCGCCCTCGACCCAGTCGCCGCCAGCGACCCCATCACCGACATAGTGGAGCTCGAGAGCGTCCGAAACCGCGTCCGCGTCCGCCACGGCGGCCTCGATACGGCGTCCGGTCTGGAATCGCAGGTCGTCGACCGCGTTGAGGTCGAGCGGGTTCGCCATGGCGACCCGAAGGGTCCGGTGGCTCACCGCCAGAGGCACGACGCGATGTTGGCGAGCGAGTCCAGCGCGCACTGCTCTCAGCGCCTCCCGGCTGGGCGTCAGGGGACCCGTGACGTGCTCCAGGCCGAGTTGCGTGGCGAGCGCGGAGGCCACTTGCTCGCCGGTCACGGCGCCGAGACGTATGAGCGTCTCGCCGATGCGACGACCCGTGGACGGCTGCTCGGCAAGAGCTGCCTGGAGTGTCTCCGGCTCGAGCTGCGCGGTGTCCACGAGCAGTTGTCCCAGAATCTTGGGTCGCGTAGTCACGCCCCAAGCATCGGGCCGGCTCTGGGGCAGGGGGATGGTCCGGTGGGACTGTGTGGTGGGAGGGCTAGTGATCCACTCCGAGCATCCCCAGGATAAACGGTGTGACCTCCCGCAGGTCGCTGAGGCCCGCCGCGTGCTCCGCTCCCGGGCCCGCCGCGATGCCCAGGGCAGGATTCCGGGTATGCCCCGCTCGTACGTCTTCGATGTTGCCGTGATCGCTCGTGACGAGCAGAAGTGTCCCGGGGCTCAACTCGGAGAGCACTCCCTCGAAGAATGCGTCGACGAGTTGGAGCGCCGAGACGGCGCGGGCCATCGACTGCTCATGGCCTGCGCCGTCGGTCGAATAGTGGGCGTACAGGGTGAGATCGTTTTGGCTACTGATGGCGGCGAGATTTGCACCCGCCTGCTGGGGCGTGATCTCCGGCAGCCAGTGGTGACCGGGGTGCGTCCGCCACCTGTCGTTCACGATCTCGCTCGAGACCGCGCGTCCTTCGCCGAGCGACTCCTCGTGGCGGTCGAGTAGGCCCGCCGCCTTGGCGGCGAGCGGGGGCGCTGCGATGAAGCGGCTTCGTCGGCCACTCCCAGGCCAGGCACGAGGGTACGCGTTCGCGAAGGCCGCCGAGCGCCCGGCTTCGAGCGCTCTCCTCACAACGCTGCGTTCCTCCACGAGCGGCCGAAGGGCCACGGGGACCCACGGGCCGAAGTGCCTCCCGTGAATCTCGGCGGCGCCCTCGCCGGTCAGCAGCGCCGTCTGACCGGTGCCGCTTTGAGGTAGCCCCTCGACGTCGAGGCGCGCATCCAAGGGCATCGTGACGCCGCCCGGGCCGGTACCTCTTGGAGCTGAGAGTGTCGGTGTGTTTCCACCCATCAACGCATTCAGCGTTGGAAGCGATGCGCGCGCTTTGATGAAGGGATTGACCTCGGCGTCGTCCTCGCCGATACCGACCCCGTCCAGAAAGACCAAGAGGACGCGGTCGGGTTTGGTCACATGCCTCTTGTGGTTGCGCGATCGATCGCCTGTTCGAGGCGGGTTTGGTTGGTCTCCGGGCGCGAAAAGAGATCGAGGACGCTCGATCCAGGCGTTAGGATCTCGTACACGGCGAAGAGCACGATCACGAAGAACAGCGCCCAGAGCACGCCTTTTCCGTCAATTCTCGAGGCCATGTACAGAGCTACCCCCGCGAGGGGACTATGTGTGCCGGACTACTCGGCGGGGCGAAGATCCACCGTCACCTGCACCTGAACATGGCCCATGTCGGCGCGGTCACGAATCGCGTCGCGAATGCGAGGTTCGAGCTTCTGGTAGGCGGCCTTCACTCCTTCGCGTAGCTCCTTGCGCAGCACCTTGAGCGCGTTGACGTCCGCCCGGCTCGTGTGGGTTTCCTTCTTCGCGTCGGCGATCACTTCTGCGCGCACCTCGAACGGCGACACCCCGACGTCGTCATAGCGCTCGTGGTCCATGTAATGGATAGAAATCGTCACGTCGCCGCGCGCATGGTGATGGTGGATGTCACCCACCGCTTGGAAACGGGAAGCGAGTCGACCCAGTTCACTCCTCTGAGCGGCCTTGGTATAGGCTCGCTCGAGGCTGGCGAAAATCCTTCTCAGCCGCTCGACATTCGTCGCATCGAGGTCCGGAATATCGGTATCGAGGTCCCGTGACATCGCCTGCCGTTCAACGGAAAAGCGTGCGCTCTCGGCATCGCGGTTACGCGCGCGATCAATGTTGTCGAGGATTCGGTCAGGGTTGGTACGATAGCTCATGCGGCGCTCGATAATCTGGTCTGTCATGCGGCCCAGAGGCGACCCTGGACCCGGAGACCATGAGGATATAGGGTCCCATCCGGCCGGCCAAGGGTATTTTTCCGAAGAACTTGTTGGGAATCTCCGTATACTAGGCCGAACACAACCACTCTCCGCGGCCGTTCGACCTCCCGCCGCGGATGGAAGACAACCGATCGTAAGGAGAGGACCATGCGCGCCCGTCTCACGACACTCGCCGTAGTTTCGTTTCTGTTCACCGCCTGCGGGGGGGCCGGCGGCGCCGGATCCGCAGGGCTCGCCTACGGCTTGCCCAGCCCGACGACCGCAACCTATGTGACCGGCGACACGGTGGTGATCGACATGAACGCCATGGGCCAGATCATGCAGGTAAATCAGGGCTCTTCCGCGACGTACAACACCTCCTTCGCGACAACAGCGGACGGGATCGAGGTCACCCTTACAGTAGAGGACTTTGCGGCGCGCATCACTCAACCGATGGCGGGGCCTGTCACGGCTGACGAGAGCGGAATCGAGGGTCCCTTGGTCTTTACGCTGGGGCGCCGCGGCGACGTGACAGTTTCAACCCTTCCGACGCTGAGCGGCAACGCGGACATGCTGTTTGGGGGCGTCTCGCTCGCGAATCAGTTTTTTCCGCGCCTGCCCGACGACGCCATCGCCATGGGTGACAGTTGGACGGACACGACATCGTGGGAGGCCGAGGAGGGTGGTGGCAACGTCTCGGTAACCGTCGTCTCGAACTTCACGGTCGTCGGAGACACCGTCGTGGACGGTCGTGCGTTGCTGAAGATCGACGGAACAGCAAGGACTCAGATGGATACCCAGAGTACCACTCAAGGCATGGACATCTTTCAGTCCATCGACATCGCGTCCGAAGGCTACCTGCTCTGGGACACACAGGTGGGACTCCCGTACGAGTCGCACATGACGCTGGAGGGGAATGGCTCCATCGAGGTTTCCGCCGCGCCCGAGCCGTTCTCCATGACGTTGAGGGGCCAGAGTCACTCCAAGCTTCGGAACTGAGGCTGCACGCACCGGGTTCCCTCTTAACACCTCTTAGTAAATGCGAGCCGGACCAGGACGATGCTGGGGTGTGGCAGGACGGGAGGGTTCCGTTAGGAACGGGTTGGCCGCTGCCGAGGCAGGAAAACCCGACGTGATCGTGCTGGATCTCAATCTCCCGGATATCACGGGGTTCGAGGTCACCGAACTGACCCGGGAGCGGGGGGACTCGACGCCGATTCTGATGCTGACCGCCGGAGCGCCGAGGGGGATGTCACCGGTGGCCTGAACGTGGGCGCCGACGACTATGTCACCAAGCCCTGCAAGCCGGGCGAGTTGATGGCCCGATTGGGCGCGCTCGTTCGTCGGCGGTCTCCGTCGAACATCGCGAAGCTCAGGTACGACGACCTCGAGGTGGATCGCCTCGAGGTCGTCGTGCGTCGAGCGGGACGCGAGATCGCGCTCACCCCGGTGGAGGTCAAGATCCTGGTCACGCTGATGCTGAAGAACGGCTGTGTAGCGTCGCGCGAGTACCTCCACGAGCGAGTTTGGGCGGCACGCGGGGTGCTTCGAGTTCCCTGCTCTCGGTCCATGTAACCAATCTGCGAGGCAAATTGGCGGAGGGCCGAAACGACGATCCGATTGAATCGGTGTGGGGCGTCGGATACAGACTGCGCGTCTGAGGGTCTCCCGCCTGGATCTTGAGCCAGGCCAATCCCGTTGCACCCCTAGCGACTCGGGGCCGGGCTCGGAATATTCCCGGCGCTGGCTTCGTAGGAAGAACGCCTACGACCCCGAACGGAGAAGCTCATGGACGAATCCCCAGTCAAGGATGGCACCGAAGAGTCTTCGGACAGCACCGAAGACAGCGTAGCGCTTCAGGTTTATGGGGTCGCCCAGGAAGGCGAAGAGGAAGAGGTGGCGTTTCCGTCCCTCTTCACCCGCTTCATCGACGTATTCTTCAGCCCGGGCAAGGCGATGGAAGCCGTCGCGCGGAAGCCGGCGTGGGGCGGCGCGCTGCTCGTCGCAGTCCTCCTGATCGCGCTGGCGACCGCGCTCATCCCCTTCGAGATGGTCATGGAGGCTCAGCGCCAGGCCCAGCTCGAGGCCGGTCGGGACGTGCCTGAGATGCCCGAGGTGCTGGTCAACGCCATGAGGTACATCAGCCCGATCATAGCGCTGATCACGGTGACCATCATCTCCTTTCTAGTCGCCGGTCTCTATTGGCTGATCTTCTCCTTCATGCTCGGGGATGAAGGGCGCTACCGCCAATACCTCGCGGTCGGCACGCACGCGTCACTCATACCGGCGGTCGCCCTCCTCGCGCTGGTGCCGCTCAAGCTCATGACGGGAGACGCCGCACTGACTCTGAATCTGGGCAACATCCTGGTCTTCCTTCCGGAGGGATACTTGGCGGCTGCGGCGAAGGCCGTCGACTTGATCGGGGTCTGGTCGGCGCTGGTCGTCGCGCAGGGCGCGCACGCCATCGACTCGAAACGGAGCTTCGGCAGCGCGGCCGCAATCCTTCTGACGATCACCTTCGCGATTGCCCTCATCGTGGGCTATTTCACCTCGCGGTAACTCTCTCGAGAGAGACACTAGCTTCGCCTCCAGAGATTGGGAGACCGTTTGACATCGGCCCGTAGTAGGGCAGTCGGTTGGACCGTCGCGGCGGCGTCCGCGATCGCTGTGCTGTTCCATCTGTATGCCGCCGGCATCTCTCCTTTCACCGCGCTCATACAGCGGCCGGTTCACCTCGCGCTCATGTCGACGCTCGGGTTTCTGGGCGTGGGTGTGCAGAGAAGGATCCGGCGCCGGAAAGCGGATCGTGACGCCGCCGAGGAGGGCGAGGCGGACAGCAGCGACGCGCCCGCCGCCGAGAGCATCACCTGGCTCAACTGGCTCCTGGTATCGCTCTCGGTGGCCGTCTGTCTGTACCTCGCCTCCGAGAGCCAGGAGTTGGTGGCTCGATCGGGCAACCCGACCCGCATGGATCTGATCGCGGGGGGGATCGCGATCGTGCTCGTGCTCGAGTTGGCTAGGCGCACGACCGGATGGGGACTCGTCGCGGTCTGCCTGCTTTCGCTCGCGTATGCCTTCGCGGGGCCGTACCTGCCGGGCTTCCTCGCGCACCGCGGCTACGGGGCCCAACGACTCGTCGAGCACATCTTCTTGTCGACGGAAGGCCTGTGGGGTGTGCCGCTCGGGGTCTCGGCGGACTTCGTGTACCTGTTCGTGTTGTTCGGCGTGGTGCTCGAGACGGCAGGAGGAGGTGCGTTGCTGATCGCGCTCGCCAACAAGGTCGCCGGCCGCACCCGCGGGGGTCCGGCGAAGACCGCTGCGGTCGCCAGCGCGTTCATGGGCTCGCTCTCGGGAAGCGCGGTCGCGAACGTCGTCACGACCGGCACGTTCACGATCCCCATGATGAAGCGCGCGGGCTTCAAGCCTTTCTTCGCGGGAGCGATCGAGGCCGCGGCGAGCACCGGCGGTCAGCTGATGCCCCCGGTCATGGGGGCCGGCGCGTTCATCCTCGCCACCTGGACCAACATCCCGTACCTGGAGGTGGCGACCGCCGCGATCATCCCGGCGATCCTCTATTACGTGGCGCTCTTGGCCGCCATCCACTTCAGGGCCGGACGCATGGGCATCGAGCCGTCCAGCTCGGCGTCCGCCGAACGCGTTCTGGATCGCATTCACCTGCTGCTGCCGCTGGTGGCCATCGTGGTGCTTCTGGGAATGGGCCGCTCCCCGATGCGTGCGGCGTTCTGGGGCGTGACCTCCGCTCTGCTCATGGCGTACCTGCGGCCGTCGACGCGACCCTCGCTGTCGGACCTGCGACGCATCACAGAGGGCGCGGGACGCGGAGCGGTTCAGGTCGCTGCCGCGTGCGCTGCCGCGGGGATCGTCGTAGGCGTGGCGTCCCTCACGGGAATCGGACTCCGCATGTCGGAGCTCATCATCACTCTGGCGCAAGGCAACCTGCTGGTGGCGCTGATCCTGACCGGCATGGGTTCGATCGTGCTCGGCATGGGCCTCCCCACCACCGCCGCGTACGTCGTCTTGGCCGCGCTGGGTGCGCCCGCGTTGGTGCAGCTCGGCGTACCGTTGCTCTCTGCGCACCTCTTCATCTTCTACTTCGGATGCATCTCGAACGTCACGCCTCCCGTCTCGCTCGCAGCCTTTGCCGCCGCGGGTATCGCCGGCTCACCGCCGATCCGGACCGCGCTCGCGGCGGCGGTTCTGGCGAGTGCCGGCTTCATCGTGCCCTTCATGTTCGTATACGGCCCGGCGCTGCTGCTCGACGGCTCGATTCCGGAGATCGCGCTGGCGTTGGCGACCGCGGTCGCCGGGGTGATCGCCTTCGCCTCCGCGGCCATCGGGTACGCTCGACAGCCGCTGGCCGGGTGGGAGCGCTGGTTGCTCGGGGTGGGGGCGTTGGCCCTCGTCTTCCCGGGTCTCATCTCCGATGGGACTGGGCTATTGGTCCTTTGTGTAGTTTTTTTAAGGGCTAAGTAGCAAGCCAGCGGAGGATCACAGTGAAGAGAGCAAGAATGCGGTGGGCGACGCTGGCCGTCGCCGGCTGGACGGCAGCGTGCGGGGTAGAGGGTGGGCGGACGTTCCTCTCGCTGGGCACCGGCGGAACCGGTGGCATCTACTACCCGCTCGGCGGAGCGCTCGCGAGCCGCCTGTCGATCGCGGACGAGTCGCGCCAATACACAGCGGAGGTGAGTGGCGGCTCGGTCGAGAACATCAACCGGCTCGCCGCCGGCCAAATAGACCTCGCCTTCGCGTTGGGCGTGACGGCGTTCCAGGCGCAGACGGGCCTCGGGGACTGGGAGCAGCCGGTCTCAGGGCTGCGCGTGCTTGCGCCGCTGTATCCAAACCTCACGCACGTGCTGGTGCCGGCTGGGTCCGAGGCGATCGGAATCGCGGACCTGGTTGGACAGCGCGTCTCCGTCGGCTCGCCTGGCAGCGGGACCGAGCAGGTCGCCAGGCATATGCTCGACGCGTATGGCATCAGCTACGAAGACATCGACGTACGCTACCTGTCGTTCAACGAGTCGTCCTCCGCGCTACGCGACGGCGCGATCGACGCGGCGGTGATGTCGGTGGGCTTCCCGGCGGCCGCGGTGCTCGAAGTGACCACCACGGCGGGTGTACGGCTCCTGCCCATCGATCCGGAGGTGGTCAGTACTATGCAGGAGCAGCATCCCTATTACACCACAACCATGCTGCCCGAACTCGCCTATCCCGGCGTGGACGTGGCGATTCCCATGCTGACCGTCCACAACTGGATGCTCGGCATGGACTCGTTGGACGACGAGGTCGTGACGATCTTGCTGAACATTCTGGCCGACGACCGTGTCTCCTTGGAGCAGGTTCATGTCATGGCCGAGCAGATCGATCTGGATCGCCTCAGCGATGCTCCGATTCCGCTTCATTCGGCAACCCAAAGCTGGACCTCAAATAGATAGATGATCGAGAATAGATTAGGGGTAGGTCGCGATCTGGTGATTGCGACGCTGCTCCTACTGGCGGTGCCGATGGTCTTGGCGCCGGGTGGCATCGCAGCCCAGTCGGGGCTCGGGGACCTGGACGCGGTGCTTTCCAACTCGGCCACCCCGAGAACACCCAGGACGGAACGAGACGCTTTAGACGCCAACGCACCGCTTGCATCCATCGTGGTCGATGGCGTGCTCGACGATGCGGAGTGGGCCAACGGGAAAGTCTTCACGGACTTTACGCAGGCTCAGCCCGTCGAAGGGGCCCCGGTGGAGCACGACACGGAGGTCCGGTTGATCATCGGCGACGAGGCTATATGGATCGCGGCGCGCATGTACGATCCCGAGCCGGAGAGCATCGTGCGACGGCTCACGCGTCGGGACTCGCACGGCGCCTTCGACAACTTCGTGATTCAGCTCGATCCCAACCTGGACGGCCTCACGGGCTATGTCTTCGGTGTCAGCGCGTCCAATGTGCAGACCGATATGTATCTGTACAACGACGACAAGCTGGACGGTGCTTGGGACGCGGTATGGTCCTCGGCGGTGAAAGTGGACGCGGAGGGGTGGACGGCGGAGGTACGAATCCCGCTCTCGCAGATCCGGTATGAGGCCTCCGACGAAGAACAGACCTGGGGCATCAACTTCTACCGCTCCCGCGTATCGAGTAACGAGCAGTCGTACTACTCGCTGGTATCGCGGCTCAAGAAGGGCCGGGTCAGCCAGATGGGGCGCGTCGACGGAGTCCGGGTCACTCGTCCTTCGAGGCGTCTCGAGGTTCTACCGTACGTCGTGAGCAGCCTGCACAACGGCCCGTCCGCTGCCGGCGATCCGTTCTTCGACGGCTCGGCGGCGGGTGGTCGTGTCGGTATGGATCTGAGCTACGGGCTGGGCTCGGCGTTCACGCTCGACGCGACCATCAACCCCGACTTCGGGCAGGTCGAAGCGGACCCCGCCGTCATCAACCTCTCTGCGTTCGAGACGTTCTTCGATGAACGTCGGCCGTTCTTCGTAGAGGACGCGCGCGTCTTCGACTTCAACCTGTCGGGTGGTAAAAACCAACTGTTCTACAGCCGACGCGTGGGTCGCTCTCCGCACGGATATGGGCCGTCGGATGCGGAGTTCAAGGACATTCCGTCCAACTCCACGATTCTCGGAGCCGCGAAGCTCTCGGGTCGCACCGCGAGTGGACTGTCGATAGGGGCACTCGCGGCGGTGACCGGAAACGAGTATGGACAGGGCCTCTTCGAGGGAGGCATACAGGACGACTTCCTGGTAGAGCCCCGCTCGCAGTTCGGCGTGCTGTCTCTGGCGCAGGACCTGAACGACGGCGCGACGACGTTTGCGGCCATCGCTACGGGGATGCGGCGCGAGCTCCCGGCAGACGCGTCGTTCGATTGGCTTCCCTCTTCTGCGTTCAGCGGTGGTGCTCGTTTCGCGCATCAGTGGGCCGATCGCTCCTGGGGCGTTTTCGGTGTATTGGGCGTTAGCCAAGTAAGCGGTTCTGAGAGCGCGATCACACGTATTCAGACCGCCTCCAACCACTATTTCCAGCGCCCCGACGCGACACGTTTTCAGGTGGACCAGACCGCCACTTCGATCGCAGGTGTGAACTGGCGAGTCCAGCTGGACAAGCGCGACGGAGAGCATTGGACGGGTGGCATCTGGGCGGCAGAGGTCACGAACGGGTTCGAGATCAACGATCTGGGCTTCTCCACGACTGCTGAGCGGTTGGACGGAGGCGTTCGCATCAGCTACCGGGACATCCAGCCCGGGTCGTTGTTCCGCAACTACAACGTTACGGCGATGACGTACCACAACTGGAGCCACGAGGCACTCGACGACACTTGGTCGCTCGACTCGTGGCAGCGCGCCCGCATGCGGGGCTCGTTCCGCGTCAACACGAACTTCCAGCTCCTGAACTACTGGAACGTCCGCCTCAACGGCTCGTACAGCCCGCAGGCGATGTCGCGTTCGGCGACCCGCGGCGGACCGATGATGGTGAGTCCGGGGTCCACGGACTACAGCCTCAACGTCAGCAGCGATCGCCGGAAGTCGGTGAGCTTCGGCTCGAACTTCCAGATCAAGGACGACCGCATCGGTACAGGCGGCTCGACCTCCGTGCGAGTCGACGTGCGCATCCAGCCGGCCGACAACCTTTCGCTGTCGGTGAGCCCGGGATGGTCGACGTCGACCTCCGACGCGCAGTATTTGACTTCAACGTCTACCCTCGCGTACGACCCGACCTACGGCCGCCGCTACCTCTTCGCCGAACTCGAGCGCAAGTCGTTCTCCATGGTGACCCGGGTCGACTGGACGTTCACGCCGACCCTGTCGTTGCAGCTCTACGCACAGCCGCTACTCTCCTCGGGCGACTACTTGGAGTACAAGCAACTCGAGAGCGCCGGGACATACGACTTCCTCGGTTTCGACGCGGGTTCGGGGCAGGCGCTCGAGGACGGGATCCAGTGTTCGTCGACCATCTGCAAAATCGATGGTCAGCAGTACGTGGATCTCGACGGAGACGGCTCGACGGACTACTCGTTCCGGGACCGGGACTTCAACGTGCGCTCTCTGGTCGGCAACGCCGTCCTGCGTTGGGAGTATCGCCCAGGGTCGACGATTTTCCTGGTCTGGCAGCGTCGGCAGTTCAACAGCGCGCTGATCGGTGACTTCGACTTCGACCGGGACGCATCTGCGCTCTTCGGCGCGCCGGCGGACAACCGGTTCATCATCAAGATGAACTACTGGTTGGGGCTGTAGGACGGGATCCGGGGGTGGGTCGCTACTGGCGGACGGCGACCATCAGCGTTGGAAAATGGATTTTGGGATCAAGGCGTGGATGCCCTTGGTTCCGTCCACGATCTGGGTCACGACGAGATCCATTGCGACGCTGGACAGAGCGATGGCCGTTTCGCGATCCAGGCCCCGAGTCGTGACGAGAAAATCGATCATTTCCGTGGTCGCCATCAAGGCGGCCTGATCCAGGTCGCGGTCGAGCCCCATGGTCATGTAGTGGGTCGGTGTTTCCGCCCGCGGAAGCCGTAGGCGCTGATTCTTGTGCAGGATCACCTGGATCTCGCCCTGGAGCGATGTCTCCACCGCGGAACCCGACACCTCGCCATACCCCTGTGCGCCGTGCCCGTCGCCGATCGAGAGTAGTGCGCCCTCGTTGAACACGGGCAGATACAGCGTGCTGCCCGCTCCTAGGTCCCGGTTGTCCATGTTGCCTCCGAAGACATTCGGGGCGCCACTGCCGACCCGGCCCATCGCAGGTGGTGGCGCGACGCCGATCACTCCCCAGAAGGGCTCGAGAGGGACCACCACACCGGGCGCGTATTCCACCGTGCGGCTTTCCAGGTCGATGATGTGCACGAACTGGCGGTTCGTCACGAAGCCATCAGGATAGAGGTTCGCTCTTACGCTCTGTCCGGCCACGGGTAACCAGAGGTCGACCGAAAGGATCCGGACCTCCAGCATGTCGCCGGGCTCGGCGCCCTCGACGTAGATCGGGCCATTGAGCGTATGGTCGCCGCGTCCGGTGAACGCGCCCGATGCGGGCCTCCTCAGGCGCATCTCCCCGTCGTATGCGCGATAGAGCTCTTCCGGGATGCGTTCCCGCTCGACGCCCTGGTTTCGCAGCCAGCCCGGACTGATGCTGACCGTCGCGAGCCGGACGAAATCTCCGGATTCGATTCGAAGCACCGCTTCGAGGGCGGCATCGAAGAAACCGATATGCGTTGTTTCCGCCGCTGCATTCAACACGTGGACTCTGCTGCGCTCCTGGGCCGACGCCGGGATGGTCACGAGCAGAAGAAGGACCGTCAGGTGAAGCCTCGGATGACTCATCAGTTGGGGCCTTCGGTCTTGCGTGACGCCACGCTGATTTGGCCCGTTCGGGCCCGCTTCGCGCTATACATCGCGCAATCGGCGGTGGCGAGTAGCTCGTCTACGGTGTCGCCGTGGGCCGGGTGCAACGACATCCCTATGCTGAAGCTGACGGGCATACCTCTAGCGCACTTCAGGGGGACCTCGAGAATCTCCGGGATGCGATGCGCGGCCTGTAGTGCCAACTCCTCCGTGCCGACGCCTTCCAGAAGGACGGCGAACTCGTCCCCGCCGAGGCGAGCGGCCAAATCGACCTCTCGGATTGCCCTCCGTAGACGGTCCGCCACCTCACACAGAACGGCATCTCCACCTTCGTGGCCCAGTCTATCGTTGATGGCCTTGAATCCGTTCAGATCCATGTAGAGCACCGCCAGCGTCGCCTCGCCATTCCGCCGCGCCCGGGCGAGAGCATGCGTCGCCCGGTCGCGGAACGCGAGCCGATTCGAGAGGCCCGTCAGGTGATCGGTCTGGGCCAGGCGCGTCAGTTCGCTTTCGAGCTGCTTTCGCTCCATGGAATAGCGAATCACGCGCTTCAGGCTCGTCAGGCTGAACGCACCTTTGATCAGGTACTCCTGCGCCCCGAGTTGCACGGCATGGTTGCCGAGTGCTTCATCGTCGAGACCGGTCAGCACGATGAGCGGTCTATCAGGAGCCACCTTCTGAAGCCGGCGCACGGCATCCAGCCCTCGCGCATCGGCGAACCGCAGGTCGCTCAGCACCAAGTCGATGTCCACCTGGCCAAGGAGCTCCTCAGCGTCCTGCACACGCCCCGCTACTACGATCTCCGGCGTCGGCTCGTAGAGCTCAGAAAGGTATTGCTTGACCAATTCCACGTCGTCCGGGTTTTCCTCAAGGACAAGGATGCTTTTCGGCGGCTGGACTCCACCGTTGAATGCCTGCTCTCCGGTTTGACGAGTCACGTGAATATCGAACGCACGCTCCACCACCCGACACAACTCGTCCCTGTCCAATGGCTTCGTGAGCACGGCCACTATTGCGCGGTCGAGATTGGGAGAAGAAGGGAGCCCCTCGTCCAGAAGCCCCGTTACGATCACGAACGTCGTGGCTTTCTGACGCTCCGCTAGGAGCTCGATGAGGGCGACGCCTCCGATTCCGGGGAGTCCCAGATCTGTCACGACAACGCCGAAATCCGTTCGGGACGCGGCGGAGAGCGCCTGACCCTCGTCTTCGGCCTCCTCGACGCGGTACCCCTCACTAGCGAGCAACCGAGCGATGTACTGCCGAAGATATTCGTCGTCCTCGACCAGAAGCACATCAACGGCCTGTCTTCGCTGTTTCGGTTGCATGGTCCGATTCTTCGGCGTCGGTCCCGGAATCGACGGATACTTCTGTCACGAGCCTGCGAGCATTGTAATAGCGTGCTCATCATGCACCAGGGTAGTGCTCGTGTTCGGCAGGGCGAGCTCATTGGCCCACAGACCGGAGAACTTTCTTCTGCGGGACAGCCAGCCGGTCGTCGCGGAGGGCCGCGGAAGGAAACTGAAGCGGCTTGCGTTGGTCCGCAGTTTGACTTCCTGGCCGTACACGCAGCCTCTCCGCATCTTGGCGCGCATGTCTGACGGCCACACCCAACGCCTGGAAACCGCCCTGGACGGCAGGTACCGCATCGAGCGTAAGCTCGGTGAGGGCGGCACGGCGTCCGTGTACCTCGCCGAGGACATCAAGCACAAGCGCAAGGTCGCGCTGAAGATCCTGCGGCCCGAGCTCGCGGCGGTGATCGGCGCGGAACGCTTCCTCGCGGAGATCACGGCGGGGGTCGGTCGCATGACCGAGACGGGACTCAGCCTCGGCACCCCGCACTACATGAGCCCCGAGCAGGCGAGCGCGGACCGGGAGCTCAGTGCGCGCAGTGACGTCTACAGTCTCGGCTGTGTGCTGTACGAGATGATCGCGGGTCAGTCCCCTCATACCGGGCCGAGCGCGCAGAGCATCCTGGTGCGCATCCCTGACGAACACCGCCACTCCGCTAACGGAGCTGCGCCACACGGTCCCGCCGCACGTCTCCGCCGTAGTCGCGACGTCGATCGAGAAGCTGTCCGCCGACCGTTTCGACAGCGCCCAAGCGTTCATCTCCGCGCTGGACGATGAGGGCTTCGTCTATGCGCCGGGGCTCGATGGTGGGCGGGCAGGAGGCGGCGGCGGGGCAGCTAAGCGGGTGGCGGTCCCGTGGCTGGCGGACCCGCGATCGAGAATTGCCGTGGCACTCGTGACCGTGTTGGCCGCGTTCAGTGCCTGGAAGGCTGTGTCTTCGCGGGCTGTGGTTGAGGTCGGCCTAGAGCCTCCTTCACATGTGGTCGAGTTGCGGGAGCTGCCGGAGGCCCGAATCTCTCTGGCCTCCCTTGCCGTGTCCGCAGACGGGTCGGTCCTCTCAATCGAGGACGATCCGGACGGCGGCTCTCGATTCATGTTGCGTCACGCCGATCGCACGGATTTCGCACAGGTTCCGGTCGCTGAGGGGCCGCGTGGCGGGGGGCGTCACCTTCTCGAGCGAAGGGGACCGCTTTGCTTATGCGGTCCCAGATTCCGCCAGACCCGGATTCGCGGTGTACATCTACTCCATCACGACTCGACGGTCGCAGTTGCTGAGACGCTTCGAAGGCGAAGACGTGTTTGCCGTGGATGTGACGGACTGGAGCACGGAAGGCCAGATTTACGGGGATCTCGGCCGAGCCCTCCCGGACACCACGTTCTCGAACACCGTCTTCCGAATCGATGTGGGTAGCGCGGCGATCGATACGGTTCCTCTCCCCATTGGCGAGGGCAGGATGGGCATCTTTCCGAGGCTGCTCCCGTCAGGGGTCGGCCTGCTCTACCTCGAGGAAGCAGCCCTGCGCTCACCCGACGGCCGCTGGATGGTGTATATGAGTAATCAGACCGGCAGCAGGGCTCTGTACATTCGCAGATACCCCGAGCTCACTGATCAGACCAAGATCGCAGAGGTACCGAACATTTCGTGGGTCGGAGGAGCGACCTGGGGTGCTGACAGTCGGTCGGTCAGTTTCTTGGCGGCGGATGGGATCTACACCGCTGTGCTGGATTTTCCAGACGGCGTCCGAGTGGCATCCGTCAGCAACATTCTACCGCACAGTCCCGGTCTTGCTGTCAGCGTGGGAGATCGTCATCCGGACGGAGACAGGTTTCTCAGATTCCGTCCGGTCAGCATCGAGGCTTCGCCGCGCAGACTCATGATGATGACCAACTGGTTCACGGAGTTGCGTGAGGCGTTTCGGGAGGGGAACTGAGGGGAGGCTCCTTGTGACTCACCCCCGGTAGGCCACGAGCTCCAGTTCAGGCACCCTGCGGAAGGCAGCCGTGTCGGATGTGACGAGCGGGAGCTCGTGTCTGAGTGCGCTTGCGGCGATCCAGAGGTCGTTCGCGCCGAGTAGCTCTCCGCGACTTCTCAGGTGTCGGGTCAGCCGACCGTGGGCCAGAGCCGTTTCTTCGTCGATGGGCAGGAGGACGTGCAGTTCCCGCACTAGTCGCAGAACCGGGTGGTCAGCGTCTTCGAACCCTTCGGCGAACTCCCCGAGCGCGGCCGACGGAAGAAACAGCTCGACCTCGGGGTCTTGAGCCAGTAGGGCGTGCGCTGGGCCCTCGATGTCTGACCCACGTTCGCGCTGCAGATCGATGAGAAACGTGGTGTCGACGCTCAGTCGTCCCGCCACGGATCCTCCGGGGGGCGGTCGAGCGTTTGGGCGGCATCGAGCCGCTCGATGATCTCCTCCTCTACCGGAACGACCTTCGCCATGGCGCTGAGCAGTGCTCCGGCCGTGCGGGGCGGCACCGGCCACTCCGCACGCTTGATCACCTTGGAAAATGACTCGTTGGGCGCGCGGCGTGCGCGGCGGAGCCGCTCATACGCCTCAATATCGATAGAAATGGTCTTAGTTGCCATGCATGTATGTATACATGCATGTATTTGAAATCAAGTATCGTCATTCGGGCGTTCACGCACAAATAGTCAGGGTTACCGGCGGCCAACCGAATCGTCGCTTGGGCCGCGTTCGCCCCTTCACCGGACAGAACGCTCTCCGGCGTTAGCTTTTCCGGTTCCCCCGTAGTGTCCGAGATCACCACCGGCTCCGCACCTCTCCATGTCCGACACGCAAACCAAGGACCGCGCCGTCAGCCCCGGAGCCGGCGGACGCACGGACCGCCTCCAGGAGTTCCTGGACGCCCCGCGACGCGCGCTCTGGATCATGGCGCTGCCGATGATCGCGGGTATGACGGTGCACACGATGTACATCGTCGTCGACACCGCGTTCATCGGCTCGCTCGGAACGGACGAGCTCGCGGCCGCCACGTTCGTCGCGCCGCTGTTCTTTTTGTTGATCGCGCTGACGATGGGGATCGGTACCGCGGTGACGGCATTGGTGGCCCAGTCCGTGGGCCGAGGCGACGCCCCGGGTGCCGATGCGGCCGCCGGCACAGCCATCAGCTCGGGCCTCTTCCTGGGCGTGCTATTCGGTGGCGTGGGGCTCCTGGGTGGCCGCTGGATGCTGGCGGCTCTGGGCGCGGAAGGTCGCGTCGTGGACTTGGGGTGGGAGTA
>Ga0066376_10001456_pt1 | contig 22985 bp, 19 predicted proteins | sample Knorr_S15_td_Bot_FD_77009 | JGI IMG/M metagenome (GOLD analysis project Ga0066376, IMG submission 77009) | Marine microbial communities from Southern Atlantic Ocean transect - Knorr_S15_td_Bottom_ad_5009_LV_A | ecosystem: Environmental > Aquatic > Marine > Oceanic | place: Southern Atlantic...
CGTTTCAAAACATGCCCGCTTGGGACAACAATGAAACAGAGAAAAAGATCAGTGCCTGGAGGAATTACCTCAGCACTCGCTTTGAAATCAACGCTATTCCGAACACGGCGGTAGCCAACGTCACGGTTTCAGATTGGAGCCCGGAGCGCGCCGCCTTGCTGGCCGACCGCTTGGCGGAATCTTTTATTCGCCACCGCTCCCGAAACTTTCTCGCCGAAAGCAATATTGAGGTATACAAAAAAGCTTTAGTAAAGATCACTTTAAGGTACGAAGCAGCAAGCACTAAAATAGAAAATTTCCGGGCTGAAAATAAAGTCCGAACTGAACCTAAAACCCAGCTGCAGCGAATGCTTGAGTCCCGCGGTCGCTTGCTCGCCTTGTTAGCAACCGCAAGAGCAGACCTGGCTGCGCTCCAGACCAAGAAAAACAATCTGAAGGAGCTTGCGGATGCCGGCGACCCGCTGCTTCAAGCATTGCCAGAAGTTTCAGAAAATACGGCGCTAAAAGCCTTAGCTACAGAAGTTTCAGAAACCAAAAACCAACTCAAAGAGCTTCTTAAGCACAACACTCAATTTCACCTCCCGGTTCGGCAACTCATTGAAGAATTATCCAATCGTGAAAAAGCTCACGGCGTTGCCCTGCTTGCAGCCCTGAATTCGATTGTCTTCTCAGCCACCACTTTGCTTTCCCAAAAGCAAGCGGAAGAAGGCGCGCTGCAAGGTGAATTGGCCAGCTTAGACCAGGAAATTGGTCGCCTAGGCTCGCTCGAAACTCGATGGGACCGCCTCACCGTAGAGTTTGAATCCGCCCGCGAAGCTTACCAGCTGACCAAAAAGCATCACGACAATGCAGTCACCCTTAGCCTAACCACGCCAGAATTCAAAGCCATTGTCGGCGCCCACGCCATCGTCATGACAGAACCGTTCTTCCCGCCACCAGAATGGATGATTTGGATTTTGGCGGTACTTGGTGGGCTTTTCTTCGGACTTTCCACCGTATTCGTTGCAGGTTATTTGGATCGTTCACTAGACACCCCGGGTGCCGCGGAACGAGAATTAGGGTTGCCAGTACTGGCTACCATCCAAAATGAGCGTAGCTCCAAAAAGCCAAGAGGACGTAAAAAGCGTCGCTAAGGAACAGGTTCAAGTTGCCAAAGGTGCCGGCCTGACCGGCATCGGCTCTCTGTTTGAGGGCATTCTTCGGTACGTTTCCATGGTCTTAGTGACCCGGTTTTACGGCCAGGCCGCCTATGGAGTTTTCGGCTTTGCTATGTACCTCAATGAAATGGGGCAGCGGGTTTCGTCGGCCGGCTTACACGACGGGGTCATGCGCTATGTGGCTATGCATGAAGGACGCGGCGAAAGAGATCAAACCCGCGGCGCAATCCGTTTTGCTGCAAAAATCCTGATCGGACTGGGCATCTGCTTTGCTGTGGCTCTTGCCGCCTTCGCACCGGAGGCAGCAGAAATGTTGGATAAAGATAAGGCCGCCGACGTCCCAAAAGATATGGTCGTTAAGGTTATTCGCATTTCCTGCTTGGCTTTGCCCACTACCGCACTGCTGTTATTGCTCGGCCGCTCGCTAAGAGCCTTGAAGCAAATTGGCGCCCAAGTCATCGTGCGTTCTTTTGTCCTTCCGCTTAGCCGAGTCCTTTTAATCCTTCTGTTTCTGTGGAGCTTAGGTCCGGAGCGCCTAGATGGGTTGGCTTGGGCAATCGTAGTCAGTACCGCCTTTGCCTGCTTATTGGCTCTGCATTATGTACATAAAAACGTACGCCTTTACGGCAAGGACGCCCCAGCCAAGATTAATAAAAAAGAATTTCTGAGCTTTGCTGTTCCCCTAGTTGGCGTGGACATCGCCACTTTCTTTTCCTTAACCGCCGATGTTTTCTTATTGGCAAAATTTGGCACCCAAGAGGATATGGGTGCGTATCAAGCGGTGCTCCGGCTCATTCCGTTGTTAGCAATTCCGTTGTTCCTTTTTTCTTCGATGCTCACTCCACTTTGCGCAGAGCTCTACGGCAAAGGAAAAATGGAAGAATTGCGCGCACTTTACAGAACTACGGTACGGTGGATATTCGCTATTGCAATTCCATTAGTCATCGGTCTGTGCTTGTTCATTGAACCCTTGCTCGGAACTCTCGGGGAAGGCTTTCAAGATGGCTATCAAGCATTTCTATTGCTAGCCGCCGTTCTCATCCTCAATGGCTTTGCCAACCCATCGGGTTACGCGGTCACCATGGCGGGACGTTCCAAAATCACGCTCTTCAATGCTTGCGTCATGATTGTGGTGGTGGTTGGTACCGGCTGGTACGCCATTCCGCAATGGGGTGTGTTTGGGGCAGCCATTGCCCGTGCCGCTGGGATTTTGGTGAACTGCGTTTTAACTTTGACCCAGGGATGGTGGATATTGGGTTTAAATCCGTGGCATAAAGACCTTTGGAAACCGTCACTTGCAGGCCTGCTAGCAGCAGGGGCGGGCTGGACATTGCAATCCAATTTAGACCTCACCGGCTTCCCTTTGGCAATCATTGCCGGCCTCGGCCTTGGCGCCGTTTATTGCGTAGCAACTTGGGCGTTTGGACTCTCCGAAGATGACAAACAAATCCTTTACAAAGGTAGCAAACCAATTCATGGAATCCTCATGAAAGTCGGCCTACTTCATCGCCGATAAAAGCATATGCGGCTACTGGAACCAATTCGCCTCATCGCCCTAGCAGGCCTGCTAGGGCTGTTAGGGGCGGGCGCACTCATGGGTGCTCTTTATTTGGGCAACCCCATGGACAAGGTGTTTGTCTTGGTTTGCTTGCTTGGCATTGCAATTCCATTTGTCAAAGACTTAGAACGCTTTAGTTTTTTGGCGATTGGGGGAACGCTGCCCATTATGCTGACCATCCATTTCACCCAAATGGGAATCAATCGAACGCGTTCACATAACACTGCAGGATTTGTAGTTACTGTTACCGAAGTTCTCATTTTGATTCTTCTGGCTCACTGGGCAAAAAGAGTCCTTGTGGACAAAGCTCCAGTTCGGATTTTTCCAAAAATCACCTTGCCGACATTGTTTGGATTTTTCATTGCCATTGCCGCCAGCATTCGCACCATTGATGACCCCAATGCTGGACTTTGGATGCTTTATCAAATCCTACTTGGGGTAGGTGTCTTTTTGTATTTACTGAATAATCCTCGTCCACAAAAAGACTACATCGCTTTTGCCTGGATTGTTGGCGGGATGCTGGTTTTTCAATCCTTCTTGGGTCATATGCAATGGCTGTTCCACACTAGCCTCGGCTTAGAACCGTTTGGCGCATCCATGGTTCGGGTAGAAAGGGTCAAAGGGACGGTAGAGCTTTCGCGGATGGTGGGAACTCTGGCCAATGCAAACCGCTTCGGTGGTTACGTTAGCTTGTTCATGGCCTTTCCGCTTGCCTTGTTCGTAAGCCAAGTAAGAAAAAAACAACGATGGTTGCTCTTGTTTATTTTGGCGGCCGCTTTCTTTGCCCTGGTTGGCTCAAAATCGCGCGGTTCTTGGTTCTCCACTGGATTAGTTTACGGGGTTGCACTTTTCCTCATCTTCCGCACTCGAATGCGAGTCTCCCGTGCGGTCATTGCCTATGCCTGGGGAATTTTCATTCTGCTCATCGGTATCGCCTTTTCTCCCGGTGTAATTGAACGACTTACCATTGCGGACGCAGGCTCAGTAGATGCACGATTTTATATGAACCAAATCGCATCCAACCTCATTATGGATAACCCCTGGCTTGGGGTTGGCTATGACAATTACACCTTGTTTTTCCATCACTACGACAACACTGACATTGGTCACTCCTTCTCTTTCCCTTTCATCATTCACAATGGCTATCTGTACACTGCTGCGGAGTATGGCTTGCCTATGTTGTTTATTTTGGGTTTGGTTTGGTGGCGGGTATTCCGATACTCCTTCCGGCTCAGACCCCGCAGCTTGCACCCTCTGGAAATGCTGGCCTGGATTCTTCCTTTTGCCTTTCTGGCAAGGAGTATTCAAATTTTGTTCTATATTTCCAATCCATTCTGCTCCGTCCCATTGTGGTTTTTCCTCGGCATGATGGTCGCCCTGCGCGAGAAAGCCGACGCCATTGCCGAAGAAGCCGAACCTTCCTTGGCGCCAGGATGAGCCCCACCCCCATTTTAAGTTTCCATAGCATCGGCGATGACCCGCTGCCCTTTGAGCTTCGGCATTTAACGGCCCCACCCGAAATGCTAGAAGGAATCTTAAAGTGGCTCACCAAGCATCGATTCAAAACCATCTCACTCGGGGATTACTTTGAACACCTTGAATCAAAAAAGGAAATACCGAAAAAGAGTTTGGTTTTAGCTTTTGACGATGGTTACTTAGATAATTGGTGTTTTGTGCACCCCTTATTGAAAAAGTATGGTCATTGTGGCTTTATCCTAGTGACTCCTGAATTCGTTCAAAAGGGAGAAATCTGCCGTCCAACAATGGAAGATGTGGATTCGGGTTTATTACTTCGCCAAGAACTTCCTAGCAGAGGATACTGCAATTGGGCTGAATTAGGCGCCATGCAATCCGCCGGTACTTTAGAAGTTTACTCCCATTTCCAAACCCACGCTTGGTGGCCAATTTCAAATAAGCTTGTTGATTTCCATCGACCCGGTCATGTCGACATTTCCGGAATTTGGAACGCCAACCCGTCGGCAAAACCAAACTGGCTAGACCCTGACGCAAAAGACATTGGAATGGCCTTGCCGTGGGGAACTCCCATTTATGAATCCGCCCGATCCCAAAGTGCCCCCCGGATTACCGTGGATAAAAACGTCGCCGCTACTCTGGTAGAGCATGTGGATCAAAACGGCGGAGCTGAATTTTTTACTAAGCCCGGGTGGGAGACCGAACTTTCTGCCATGGCGAAATCTCTTACTGCCACCGCACAAATTCAACGCGAGACCCAAGCCGACTTTGAAAAGAGATTACAATTTGAATGCCAGGAGTCGCGGCGTCAAATTGAAATCAACATTCCAGGTCACAAGTGTCGTTTTTTGGGGTGGCCAGGTGGGGAATGGAATGAAACCGCCCAGCGAATTGCTTTGGAAACTTACGACGCCACCCTGACAACTCATCCCCATGCAACGAGGCTTGGAGAAAACCCTCACCTCATTCACCGTTTCTTTTTTGGCCAACGGAGCCATGAGCTAACCGGATGGGTATGGCCTTCGGTTATGAAATTTTCCTCTCGACTAGGTAAAATTCGAGGCGATTTTGGCTGGAAGATTCGCGACTTCATCGCCAATCGTGCGATAGGCTTCGGTTCCCGGTTTTGCCGCGGCAACCGGGGTTTCCGATGAAAATCCTTCAGGTCATTTCCGACCTCAGGGTGGGTGGAGCTGAAAGAGTTGCCATCCACCTTTGTCGGGGTTTCCTGCAACGCGGCCATGAGGTCCAACTGGTCGCTTGCAAAGAAGGCGGGGCACAAGAGGAACTTTTGCCTGATGACCCCAACTTTCGCTTCAAAATTCTCGGAATTCACCGTAGCTCCATCAAAAACCCACTCGCCTTTTTGCGAGATTTGAAAAAGATGGGCCGGGCATTGGATCAAGAGCTCATCCAATTCCAACCCGATGTGGTCCAATCCCATCTTCCGGAAGATGATTTATTTGTAGCACAAGCATGCCGCCGAACCGGAATTGGGGCACACATCCCAATGATTCACTCCCTGCAATTCCACATCCACCGAGAAGGGCTGGACTTTCGTAGCCGAATGCGCCTGCGACTTCACGCCAAAGCTTTAAAAAACGCTGCCTGTGTGATTGCGGTCAGTGAAGCCGTCAAAACCAAAGTTTTGGAAATGACAAAACTTGACGAAGCGGCTGTCCATGTCCTTCATAATGGCATTGATTTGACCCCTTATAAAAATCTTCCTACTCAATCTGAAGCCCGGACAAGCATCGGCCTGGGCAAACAGTGCAAACTCGTTTTGGGGGTGGGAAGATTACACCCGGCAAAAAACTACCCCCTTTTTGTGGAAGCCTCGCGACTGGTTCTCAATCGTCTACCGGAAACCCAATTCGCTTTGGTGGGCGAAGGTGACCAAAGAACCCCCATCGAAGCCGCCATCACTCAATTTGGAGTAACTCAAAATTGGACTTTATTAGGACAACGCAAGGATGTGCCCGTTTGCCTCAAGGCGGCCGACGTTTTTGTTCAGTCCTCGGACTGGGAGGGATTCCCGATTACCGTTGTCGAAGCCATGGCCGCCGGAGTTCCTGTAGTAGCAACGGATGTGGCCGGTATCGGTGAGTTGCTAAAGCACAATCAGCACGGTTATCTTTCCCTACCGGGTGACGCCGAAGCGCTGGCCCTGGGCATAATTCAAGCTCTAGAAAACCCACAGCAAGCTCGGGATATGGCCCACAAGGCAGAGTCCATTGCCTGGCAACATTACAATCTGGAAGCTTGGGCTGAAGCTGCGGAATCCATCGCACGTAAAGCCCTCGGGTCTGCCCCCTAGACATGAGTTCCGGCCTGCAATCCCTTCTTCTCGCCTTTCTTTTCGGGGCCATTTTGGCTGGCCTCGAATGCCTTACCCTGCTTGAAAGCACGGGGCTTTCTTCAATTTCTCCGGGCTGGGAAATTTTCGAAGTGCAGTGGCGCTACGGACTCACATTTATCCTATTGCTTCCTTTTGCCATTTGGCTAGCGAAAAGGCTGGGATTGTCGGCGCAAACTCCCTTGCAGAAATCCGCCTGGGTCTTCGTCGGCCTTAGCTATTTAATCGGTAATTGGTGGGTGCACTCTGAACTGCTTCGGAATGTTTCCAAGTGGGAGCCGATTTCCCTTGCGTGGTGGATTGGCACCGCCGTTGCTGCGGTTATTTTGCACAAACTCCTTCGCGGCTTAGAAAATCGGCAGCCGTTGCGCATTCTCGGTGTCATCGCTTTCTGCTTGCCACTCCTTGGTCAGTGGAATTATCGAATGATGCACCCGACGGAAGCCAGCGAAGTTGAGACAGACCCCTCAATGCCGGACATCACATTGGTAGTGATTGATACTTTGCGTGCTGACCACTTGGGTTGTTATGGCTATCGGCGGGCCGACGGTGAGCAGACTTCACCTTTCTTGGATAAGCTATCCCAAAAAGGCGTGCTGTTTGAAGATTGTTGGGCACAAGCTCCATGGACCAGACCCAGCATGGCCAGCCTCCACTCTGGGCTCTTTTGTTCCTCACATCAAGTAAATGCAACTTACAGCCGCCTTCCGGCAGAAGCTCTTACCTTGGCCGAAATTTTACATAGCAAAGGCTATCGCACGGGTGCCTTTTCTGCCAACGACAATGTTTCCCCAGTATTTGGTTTTCAACAAGGCTTCGAACACTTTTGGAATACAGGGACGCGTAAACTTATTTCATTTACCACTTGGGGTGATTGGAAACATAAACTGTTCAATAAAATCCTACGCAAATCACTTTATGACGGCGGTGATTGGGCGGCCCTAGTCAACCAACAAGTTTTTGATTGGCACAAACTTGAAACAAGCCGGCCCACCTTTACTTATATTCAATACATAGACCCGCATACTCCTTATGACCCCCCTCAAGGAGGTTATGCATTTGACGGCGAAAGACCCGACCTCACTCCAGTCTTGGAGATTGCAAAAACCTTTCGCCATACTAGAACTTTCCCCTTTGGGGCAAGGGCCACTATTAAAGATGAATTGTTGCAGCGCGCCATCAAACTTTATGACGCCGAAATCCGCTACGTAGATTCTCAAGTTCAAGCTCTAGTCGGTCACTTAGAAAGTATTGGCAAGTTGGACCAAAATGATTGGCTGTTTATTGTGTCCGACCATGGGGAAGAATTCCAAGAACATCAGCAATGGGGTCATGGGCAATCTTTGTTCGAAGAACAATTGCACGTTCCTTTGATTGTGATGGGCCCGAAGGCCCAAGCAGGGTTACGTGTTTCCGAACCGGTAAATGTTTTAGATATCCATGCAACCATTGCCGGCATAGCGGAAGTCATGCTACCGGATTCATCACCATCGGTTCCCCTGCAACCATTGCTGGCCGGCTTGGCCATGCCCGGGGTACGCACCTTGTTCGCCGAGCGGCTCCAAGAAGGCCGCGAACTTCAAGCAATAAGGACGGGGTCCAAAAAACTAATTTCTCTGCCCGATTTTGAAAATGTGGGTAAACGCTTTCACCTTTACTTTGATTTGAAGGTAGATCCGGCCGAAACTATTGGCGCCTCAGCCCCAGATTGGCAAAACGGAGAACTTTTGAAACGGGAAGATGCCGCCTTCATGGCTCCCGTGAGCCTGTTAAATAAAATGCTGGCCATGATGGAAAGCACCATTTCCACCGCTTTAAGTGAAGAAACCGCTGAGGCGAATGAAGATATACGTCGGAAGCTTGCTGAAATGGGCTACATCGGTGAGGATGGAGAACTCAAACTCGGAAACTAATGCGCACTCTTTGCTACGCCTTCTTGCTTGGTCTTGCCATTGCTGGTCTTGATACCGCCGCTCTGTTTACTTATGACGGCAACATTCGATTTCTGAATCCCAGCGAAGAGATGTGGCAACTTTATTGGTGCCATGGTTTGGCCGTGGTCGGCCTAAGCATCGTATTAAGATTTCTTCGCCCTCAATGGCGCCCAGAAACCCGGGTCGCAGCCAGCGCCTCCATGCTGTTTTTTGGCCTGAGTTTTCTTTGGATACACAGCCGCCTCATTACCGGGGTACGCCTGTGGGAACCAGTCTCTCTACTGGCCAGCGTCGGACTATTGGCCGCAACTTGGGTCTTCTTTCGCTTTTGGGCCAGTTGCCTTCATTCTTTAGCGGGCAACGCTGCATTAGCAATTATTTTGATTGCCTGCAGTAGTTGGATTTTAGCCCGAGAAGTAGACAACCAACTTGAAGCCGTTGAAATTGCCACCGAAGATTTGCCAGACATCACCCTCGTCGTCTTCGACACCTTAAGGGCCGACCGCCTTTCTTGTTATGGTTACGAAAGAAACACTTCTCCAAATATCGACGCCGTTGCCAAAGAGGGCACCCAATTCAACCGCGCTTTCGCGGTGGCTCCATGGACTCGGCCCTCGATTGCCTCCATCTTTACCGGCTTACATCCAACCAGCCATGGGGCATTTGAACCAACTCGTTCCCTTCCAGAATGGGCCAACACAATGGCCGAAGTTCTGCAAAAGCAAGGCTATCAAACCGGGGGATTCTCAGCCAATGCCAATATTTCGGCAGTGTTCGGGTTTGCCCAAGGCTTTGAATATTTCTGGTGCCTGGATGACAAAGAACTTTTAGATGTTTCCACGTGGGGCGAAATCACTTTCCGGTTACGGCGCATCGTGCTTGACCTTTATGAAACTGCCGACGACGCCAGATTGGTCAACGCCGAAGTCTTTCCCTGGCTCGACAAAATTGATAAGGACCGCCCGGTCTTTACTTATGTTCAATATTTAGATCCTCATTTCCCTTACAACCCGCCTATAGATTTAATCAATGAGAACGGGCCCGACTATGAGGTTCTCTTGAGCAAGACTGACAATCAAAGAATGCGGGCTGAACCTTTCCCTTTTGGCGAGCGCACCCCTCCAAGCGATGAGGTACTCCAAGGCTTTAGTTTGCTTTACGATGCCGAAATCCGGTTTATGGATCGTGAATTCAAACTTTTGCTGGACAAATTAGAAGTAAAGGGATTATTGGATGAGAATGATTGGCTTATTTTAACTTCAGACCACGGTGAGGAATTCTTCGAGCACCGCCAATGGGGCCATGGCCAAAACTTGTATGACGAAGTGATTCATATTCCGCTTATCATCAAGGGGCCGGATGCAAAAAGGGGCTTGCAAGTGGACACTCCGGTAAGCCTGGTGGATTTACTGCCCACTCTCGCCGGCATCGTGGACGCACCGTTACCTGAATGTGTCGGCCAACCGATGCAAAATCTGTTGGTAGGAAGAGCTGACGCCCGTTTGCGGCGTATTTATTCCGAAAAACTTCGAGACCCACAGCACTTTTCCCTACAGCTTGGAAACGAAAAGTACTCGGAAATCTTTCATAGCAAGAGCAAAAGTCTTTTTCCCTTGTACTACGACTTGGAGCAGGACCCCGAGCAGCAAACTCCTTTCGTTTTCAAGGAGCAACTCTCAACCCCTGTTTTGCCAGGTGTAAAGCTCACCGCTATTGCCGGGGCTTTGCAAAAATCCATGGCAACTCTAAAAGAAATTTTAAACCTCACCCGTGCCGAAGCGGAAAGATTGAACCAAGGGGCTTCGGAATCAGAATTGGACCCGGCTATGAAAGCGCGCTTGGCAGAGTTAGGTTATTTGTAGACAAGCAACGACTCTTGAATCTTCACCACCTGGTCCACAATCGTTTGTAAATCGAACTTTTTCAAAAGGTGAGCTCGACCGGCCTCCCCCATGGTTTTCCTTAAACCCTCATCACCGGCCAAGGATTCAAGTGCACCAGTAAGGGCTTGAACATCTCCTGGTTCCACCAAGAATCCAGTTTCGCCATCCAGCACTGCCTCCGCGATTCCGCCTACCGGAGTAGAAACGACTGGCAAGCCAGCAGACATTCCTTCCAGCACTGAACCGGGAAGGCCTTCGTTGTAAGAAGGCAAACAGCAAATATCGGTCTTATCCCAAATGGCATCTTGGGCCGAACCGGAAACCCAACCCGGAATTTCCACTTTTTCCTCTAAACCAAGCTGAGAAACCATCTCGCGGGCACGGTCCAAATCCCCGTCACCAGGCAAACACAAACGCAAGTACGGAAACTGCGGCGTCAACAAGGCGAAGGATTGCAACAAATCCCAAGTGCCTTTGCGTTGGCCCAGGCGACCCATCAAAGTAATCGTGCAGTACTTCCGGCCTTTTCTCTCAACCGGTTCACGCTGCGGCGCGGTATTGAGAACAATCTCTACCTGCGGAGTTCGCTGACAAATGCTTGCCACCCAATCTTTCCATTGACGGGACAAAACCATGGCAACGTCAGCTCGTTCAAACATTTTGCGCATGAAAAACTTGCGCAATGAAGAACCTTCGGCGTAATAGTCCTTGGTGTTGGAACCGTGCAAATGCAGAATGACTTTTCTGCCCGTGCATTTTGACCACCAAAATGGAAACACCTTTCGCCAAAAACTTCCTTGCATCGCCAAATGAAGATGAACCACATCCGTCCAAGGAGTGAGGGCAATAAGCCGGCCGTAAGCCCATAGGGCTTCGCACAACTTGCGTAATCTTTGGCCGGGCACTTGGGACTGATTGGTAGATATATACCGAAATTTCACCTGTTGGCCATAGCCAACGCTCAGCCAATTTTTCACCACCGTGGCAATGCCGGTGGTGGTGTTTAACCCTAAGCCCATCATGGTGACTCGAACCGGACGAAATTTACTTAAGGAAGCCATAGCTCTCCAGTTCTTTGCCGATGGTTTGCATTAACAAGTCTTTCTGCCTGGAATCCAAATCCTGTTCCCATTTCATGTCCGCATTATGCACTTTGATTTTGGCAATCCGGTTTTGGAATTTAGTGGAATCCGACAAGCCTCCAAATTGAAGGACCTGTTCCATCGTCTCGCTTGGGTTTTTCACAAACTCAGAATAGTTCACTTCCATTTTTTGGGAAGACGGAATTCGTTGCCAAGATTCAAGAATCTTAGCCATCAAAAATTTCCACAAAATACCAGCTAGAACAACCGGCTCTCGACCAGAATTCTCAAATTCCGTACGAAAATCACCCGGAATCTCACCCCAATGCCAACATCCCTCCAGGGTCCCGTCCCAGAATGGCACGTTGACGTATGAATTGGCAACCGCACGACCATCCCGAATGACGTGGATAAAGTGTCCGTCGGAGAATATCTGTCGCAAGTAATCGGTGCGCGGAAAGCCGGTGTGCTTGTTTAAAAACCGAGGTTTGCCTTGCCAACGCAAGTGAGCACGTACCGCCTTTCGCCAATACTTTATTTGCCGTTCATCAGCATCTTCGGCCTTCAGCGTACGTGGTTGATTAAACACTCCGTGAGATAAGACGGCGTAAAGATCATTCGCCTCGCGCGGCTTGGGCCGGATTTTCCAATTGTAAGGAAGCACATCTCCTAACCAGGGGATTTCTCGAATACGAGAAAGGGCCGCCAAGGGATAAAAAAGCTCCTTTTTTGCCCGGTGGGTAAAGTTGGAGAACCAAGCTAAATCCGGATGTTCGCCCAGCATCTCGAGGAAAAGGGTTGTTCCGCCACGCCCTGTGCCCAAAACCATCAAGGGCCTATCAATAGCGGGGTCTGGAGGAGGCGGGGAAGTCACGGCACCCAAAAACTAACGGACTAGGACCTTTTCGTAAACGGACTTCAGTAATTCACTCATGGTCCGAATGACCCGAAAAGACCAACCGAGAGGGCCACCGGGCGCATAACGGTCCATAATAACCCGCCATTCGTTCAAGCCCGCTACCCGATTCCGGCTAATGGACTCCCCGTGCATGTGAAAGATCACCAAGGGCTTACCGCCAAGATAGGCTAACTTTTTACCTTGGGTCAAAAATTTAAGAAAGAAATCGATGTCAATTTTTCTGCCCAGACTGCCATCATAGTTCCCTACCTCCAAAGCAATTTCGCGACGGAAACTCGTTCCAGAATGCTTGAAAGGTAGCTTCGGTAAGAGCAGGGTGGCCCATTGCATCGACTGATTACTGCCCCACTGACGATATTTCCGCCGAGAACGGTGGCCATCGGAACGGTAGGTTTCAATATCACCGTAAAGCAAGTCAACCTCAGGGTTTTGTTCCATAAATTCACCTATCTTCGTAAGCGCCCCACAAGCCAAAAGGTCGTCGGAATCCAAAATGGTAATAAGCGGAGTACGCGCCAATATTACCCCCATTCGGCGCGCTTCACCTACTCCCGATTGTTGTTGAAAATGGACTTGGAGCCGGGCTTGCTGCTTTTCTTCACTGGCCAACCAGGCCCGGGTTTCTTCCTCTGAGCCATCGTCGACCACTAATACCTCCATCCGTGGGTAGTCCTGAGCCCAAACACTCTCCAAGGCGCTTTGCAGAAATGCCAAGCGATTGTGAGAGGCCAACACGACTGTGATTGCATCCATACTTCCTAAGTATTGGTATTACAGTAGGTTATGAGTTCTTGGTCTTGAGTTCAATGGTGAGTAATCCCCGGTCCAGCGGTTAATTATCCCGTATACTAGTGGCGGGTTGGTTTGATTCCTCAAACTCCATCCCTTAGTTCTTACCATGCTTAAACCTCTCCTCTTGTCTTTTTCTTTGTTTGGCCTCGTTGCTGAGCTTCCCGCCCAAAGCGGCCAGACCGCAAATGAGGTCTGGATTACCGATGGCGCCGTCAACTTTGAAGGCCTAGGTCGGCGTCTTTACATTCCCGATGACTTGGACGGAGACGGGGTGAAAGACCTTATTTCGGTCAACCCTCACTCGTCCACCAATTTACTTTCCGATAATGGCTCTATCCAGGCTATTTCAGGAAGTAGTGGGGACCTTCTTTGGAGGTTAGACGGAGAATATGACGGTCAACAACTTGGCAATTCTTTTCCGCCCGCCATTGATTTGGATGGCGATGGAGTCAAGGACATATTTACCGTTACTAGCTCCGCCTCTGTTTACGGCTTCATTCGCAACGGCTTGGTGCAGGCAATCTCTGGAAGTACTGGCACTGTCATCTGGCAAAAGTTCGGCATGTCTGACGGAGAAGAACTTGGTGTTACTTATAGCGACGCGGATGACATCAACGGGGACGGCTCCCCTGAAATCGTAATTGGTTCCGCCACCGCTTCCAGCATGGGATTGAACCGAAACGGTTACGTCGAAATGATTTCCGGCCGCTGGGGATACACCCTTTGGCGGGTTAACGGCTTGGCCAACTCCCAAGGAATCGGCTCCTATGTAACCAAGGTCGGCGACTTGAACGGAGATGGTGTGAATGACATTTTGGCTTGCAACTCTGAGTTCAGTTCTAATTCTCTTTATCACAACGGCATGGTCATGGCGATTTCCGGCCAAACCGGTCAAGTGATTTGGCAAACCGCCGGCGGCAACAGCAACGCTTTGCTTGGCCAAAATGCAGAAGTCCTCGCCGACGTCAATGGCGATGGCATTGATGATGTTTTGGTCATTAATCCGGACGGCTTTGGCCCCTGGATGTATGAAAATGGCAACGCCTTGGCCCTTTCCGGCGTCGACGGTAGCCAGATTTGGCGCTTTGAAGGTTTCTTTAACGGCGAGCGCTTCGGCAAAACTTGGCTTCAAGTTGGCGACTGCAACATGGATGGCATTGATGACATCGTGTTTGGTAGCCCTGAAGCCGATGCCATGGGCTTACCCAGCTCAGGCCACGTCACCGCCCTTTCCGGTGGCTCAGGCATGATGATTTGGCAACGCACCGGCATGTACATGTACGGCCGCTTTGGTGAAACCATCATTGACGCCGAAGACCTCAATGGTGATGGTGTCACCGACGTTGTCATGGTCAGCCCCGAAACATCCACTGGCTCCGCTTGGAATCCTCTGGTTGACAACGGCCTGATTGAAGCTATTTCTGGTATGGGCGGTTATCCACTGTGGACTGTAACCGGCACCAACTCTGGTGACCATCTGGGCCGCTCTTTAGTGATTGCCGAAGACCTCAATGGTGATGGTGCCATAGATTTCATTTCAGGTTCCGGCCTGTCGGACACTAATAATCTTGCCAACAATGGGTTAATCTCTGCCATTTCCGGAATAGGTGGATACCCACTTTGGAGTGTCACCGGTGATTCAAATGATGCCCATTTGGGGACCAACCTCAAAATGATTGATGACCTCGATGGCGACGGCCTGGAGGAAGTGATTTCCTGGGTTACTTACGCCGACACGGGTGACCTCATCAACAATGGCTCGTTGCGCGCCCATAGCGGCGTGGACGGAACTGAATTGTGGCGTTATGACGGCGGTACCAGTGATGAGCGCATGGGAGATGCAATCGCCGTCGGCAGTGACTTTGACTTTGACGGATATAAAGACGTTTACGTCGCTACTTCCTACTCGGATTCCAACGGCTTGGCCGACAATGGTCGGGTAGTGGCCCTGTCTGCCGGTACCGGAACTGGCCTTTCCGTAAACGGAATGGTTGCCGGAATTGACACCATTATTTCGGCTTCTGGACTTCCCGCAGATCACAGTGCCTACTTTGTTGCATCCATCGCGGGCGCTGGAACGACTTGGCATGCGCAAGGATTCCCGATTGCTCTGAAAGAGCCCTTGCTGATTGTGGGTATTGCCACCGTGGATTCAAATGGCAACGCTGATACCACCGTTTCCATTCCCAATGGTAGCCAGGGCATTCGAGTATGGTTGCAGGTAATCACTGTCAACGGACAAGATTTCGGCCGTTCCCATGTGATGTCAAAGGTCATCGAATAGACCTCCGGTGAGGTCTTTCTAACGGGTTGCCCTCTCCGGAAGGCGGCCCGTTAAACTTTTCCGCCATGCCCCTCCCTAAAAAAAACCAGTGGGACCCTAAAGTCCGACGTCATTTGTTAGCCCACCTTCGCGCTTGGGTGGTTTTGCCGATTTGTGCACTTTGGTGTTTTTTATGGCTCTTCCCCATGATTATTGTTGCCATCCTTTTGCCCAAGGTATGGCAGCGCTGGATGGGTGGTATGGCAAGAGCCTGGGGGAAAGTGCCGATGTTTTTATGTGGAGTCAAGCTCACCGAAACAAATCGCCATTTTCGGGATGCAGAGGGACCAAGAATCCTCCTTTTCAACCACGTCAATTTATTTGACTTATTCGTTTTATCCTCGACATGGGAGCCGGGCACCTCAGTCGTATTTAAAAAAGAATTCTTAAGCGTTCCGCTGATGGGCAAAGTCATGATTTCTTTGGGCATGCTGGCAATTGACCGGAGCAACCGCACCGCTGCGGTGAAAAGTCTGCGAGAATTGTCCCGACGAGTAAAAGAAGAAAATCGAGCTGTGTTGATTGCTCCTGAGGGAACCCGGTCTAAAAATGGCAAATTACAATCCTTCAAAAAAGGTGCCTTTCATATAGCTTTGCAAACCCATGCTCCTTTGGTGCCAACTATCACTCAAGGCTTAGAGCAAATCATGCCAGCGGGAAGCCTGATTGCCTATGCCGGGCATTTAAGGTTAATTTACCTCGCACCGACTAAGACTGAGTCCTGGAATGCACAAAACCTCGAGGAGCATATCGAAGAAATGCGTCGGCAGTTTTTAGAGTGGCTACCCGAAGCCTAGCTAGGCCATTTCACTTCGCCAACAATCCGAAAGGGAGTGCCGCCTTCCACGCAATTGTAAGGGGCAAGATCCAGGACGTTGGCCAAAGCTAAGGCTTCTTCATCCAAAAAGGCTTTACCAGCAATGACAGCTGAATCAGCGGCCAGCAAGGCCAGAGTTGCATCAGCCATGATTTCCGGCCGACGCCACATGTCGCGGGTTCCCATGCCATGATTAATGGTGGCTTGGGATTCAACCATAGTGGCAGGCCACAAAGAAACGGTAGCTATCCCGGCATCGATTAATTCCGGGCCAAGGCCAATCGTCATAAGGGTCTGGCTCAACTTGGAAATCCCGTAAGCCACTTTTCCGGGCAAGAAGGATGTGTCCAATGGCGGGGAGACGGTAATAATCCAGCCGCCGTCGGTCATTGAATTTGCTGCCAATTGAGCACTCAAAAAGGCCGCGCGAACGTTGACTTCATGAACCAAATCAAAACGCTTGGCTGGGGTTTGAGAAAGGGGGGCCATCCAAAGGGCGCCGGCATTATTCACCAAGATGTCTAGGCGGCCGAAGGAATCCAAGGCTGTCCCAATCATGGCCTCAAGGTCCTCCTCCTTACGCAGGTTGGTACGCACCGCCACGGCTTGGCCACCTGCCGCTTCAATATCTAATACGGTTTGGTGAATACTCCCAGGCAAACTCTCTCTGGAATTTTCACTTTTCGCCGCCACCACCACGGCGCAATTGGCTTCGGCCAAACGCATTGCAATGGCTTTGCCAATTCCGCGGCTAGAACCAGTAACGATGGCGACTTTACCGTTTAAATCCGGCAAAGGAAAAAGGCAGGGATTAAGGTTCATGACTTAGCTATTTCCTCATCGCGGAGCACCCGACGCAAGAGTTTCATCATCGAAGATTTGGGCAATTCGTCGCGAAATTCATAAAACCTCGGAACTTTATAAGCAGCAAGGTTTTCTCGACACCAGGCGTCTAATTCTTCCTCGGTGACCGTTTCTCCGGGTTGAGTCATGACAAAGGCTTTTACCGTTTCCCCTCGTTTTTCATCCGGAATCCCAATCGTGCATGCTTCAATAACGGCTGGATGATTCGTTAAGACTCGGTCTATCTCATCGGGGTAAATGTTGTATCCGCCCGCCAAAATCATGTCCTTTTCTCTACCTACAATGCGCAAGTATCCATCTTCATCTTGAATGGCCAAGTCCCCGGTATAAAGCCAGCCGTCTTTAATCATTTCGGCTGTTGCTTCGGGCTGCTTCCAATAGCCCTTCATGATTTGAGGGCCTTTCAAAATCAACTCCCCTTCTTGGCCAACAGGAACATTAGTCTGGCCATCTTCGGCGTCCACCACCCGGACATCTGTATTCGATAACGGAATTCCGATGTGGCCGATTTTGCGGGTACCCAAGAGGGGATTCACGGTTGCCACCGGCGAAGTTTCAGTCAAGCCAAAGCCCTCCACGATTTTTGCGCCGGTCATAGATTCAAAGCGCACCTGCACGTCTTCCGTCAACGGCGCGGAGCCACTAAAGCACGCTTTCACCGATGACAAATCGACCTTGTCAATACCGGGGAATTGGTTAATGGCTTGGAACATGGCTGGAACGGCTGGGAATAATGTCACCCGGTGCTTAGAAATATTTTTCACCATGGTGGGAATGTCCCGCGGGTTGGGCATGAGAACCATTCTTGCAGCTGCACGAACCGGCCAGCACATACAAACCGTCAATCCGAAAATATGGAAGTAAGGAAGAACCGACAAAAGAACCTCTTCACCCATTTCGATATTCACAAACCAGCCGTGAATTTGTTGCACATTGCAGGACAAATTACGGTGGGTCAGCATGGCGCCTTTAGAAACCCCAGTAGTACCGCCGGTGTACTGAATACAAGCCAATTCATCCATGGAAATTTCTACTGCGGGTAAGTTTGGCGCAGTTTGAGCAATCAGCTTCTTGAAAAAATGAACACCAGGGCCAGGCGTTACTTTCGCAATGGTTGGGGTCGGCTGAGTCTTTTTCAATTTCAGTGGCGCGAGTAAATTGAGTGGAAAATTTAAATATTCCGGAATGGACGCGATGATGTATTCCTTGACTGGAACCTTGTCGCGCATAGTTCGAATTTTTTGCTCAAAATTAAAATCTGTAACCACCGCCACCTCAACGCCAGCGTCATTCCATTGGTGTTCGATTTCCGGGGGCATATAAAGCGGGTTGGTCATGACCACTTGCGCACCCAATTTCATGGTGGCAAAAAAGGCTATCACCGTCTGTGGCAAATTCGGCAATTGGATTGCCACTTTGGAATCTTTTTTAACACCCAATCCAGCTAAGGCAGTGGCAAAGCGATCAATGCTGTCGCCCAAATCTTGGTAGGTCAACGATCCATTCATGAAAGTCACCGCTTTTTTATGTGGATAGTCCCGAATGGATTGATTGAGAAAATCCACGACGGAAAGCTCCTCAAAATCAATCGAAGGGCCAATTCCGTCGTCATAAAATTTGTGCCAAACGCGTTCTTCCATGAAAACAGCATAGCGACCCCTAAAATCTCCTCATGCACCCTGCCCGCCTCGCACCCGATGACCTCCTAAAGGAGTGCCGTCGGGAAAACACCCGCGCTTCGGGACCAGGCGGCCAGCACCGCAACCGGGTGGCAACTGCTGTGCGGCTTACCCACACCCTCACTGGGCTGATGGGCCAGGCGAATGAGCGCCGCTCCCAAAAGGCCAACGCCGAAGTTGCCCTCTTACGACTGCGGCTCAACCTCGCCATGGAATTCCGTCCTCAACCCACTGACTTGCAACTGGAAAACTTACATCGGCCCAGCCCTGCTTGGGAAAGTCGGCGGCGCGGGACCACGATTCGGGTAAACGGAGAGCACAAAGATTTCCCCTCCTTGTTGGCCGAGGTTTTAGATTTACTCCACTGGCGGGAAGATGATTTACCGAAAGTAGCGGCCGAACTTCAAGTCAGTAAAAGCCAGCTGGTGCGATTTTTGAGAATTGAGCCACGGGCCTTGGCCAACCTCAATCAACGACGCAAGCAAGGCGGCTTATCGCCCTTGCGCTAAAACAAAATAGCCGCCCATTACCTTGGCCTAGCAAAAGACCCGGACCAAGCCTACACCGGCGAAAGCGGCGGCAATTCCCAGGCCATTGCTAACAGCACGTTTAGCGAAGCAGTGAGCCACTCACCATTGCGGAAGAGGCCAGTGGTGTCCATGGCAAAAGTAGAAAAGGTTGTAAAGGCACCTAGGAAGCCAACCAAAACTAACCACTTGGTTTGTTCGTCCAGCCAGGTTTGCTCTTCCGAAGCGGCCCAGAGCATTCACCGCCAAAGTTCCGACCGGAAACGTGCTCCCGGAAGTTTGCTGAATGAGGCGGCCCAAGCCGTAACGCGAAAGAGTGCCGAGGGCACCGGCTAGGCCCGGCAGGAGGAGGCGGAAAGTCTTAGGGGACATTATCCTGTGGGCTTCCCAAATGCGCACCCCTCTACTCATCGCCGCGTTTTTGGCCGCCCTACTGGCCGCCTGTTCCGGCAAAGGCCAACCTGAATCTAAGCTGGCCCTGGAACTTCGCCCGATTGGGAATTTAGCCGAATTTTCATTGCAAGACCAAGATGGGCAGATTTTCGGCAAGGACCAGATGATGGGCAAATTATGGGTGGTCAAATTCTTCTTCACTCGCTGCCCATCCATTTGCCCTTTATTGACCACCAGCATGAAAGACGTGGCCAGCCACTGGTCAGAGGAAACCGGCATCCACTTTCTTTCCATCACCGTGGATGCCGACTTTGACCAAGTAGATGTTTTAAAAGCCTTCGCCGAAGCCAATGAGCTACCCGAAAACCGCTGGCGACTGCTTTCCGGAAAGCCTTCTGCCATCCGGGAACTTTGCGAAAAATCTTTCCTGCTTGCCCTAGGCGGGGCCATGAAACCAAACGGCGACATCACCCACTCATCGCGCTTTGTGGTTGTAGACGGCAAAGGCCAAGTCCGCGGTTTTTTTGACGGCTTAGATGGAAACGAAGTCGCCAAACTAAACCGCGCCCTCCGATTTATTTTGGAAGAAAACTAACTCATGAACCTTCCCCTGTGTAACGCTCTCCTGAATAGCTCTGCCACCCTGCTCATTATCTGGGGATTGTTCCTTATTAAACAAGGCAAAGAAGATGCTCATAAAAAAGTCATGCTCAGTGCCTTCGCCTGTTCCGTGGTGTTTTTAATTTGCTACCTCTGGCACCACTATTCCATCGGCTTGCGGGTTTCCTACGCCGGCCCAACATGGGGTTCTATTCCATACCACATCATGTTGATTATCCACACCGTCTTGGCGGCTACAGTGCCATTTTTAGTCATCAAAGTCATTCGTCATGGCCTCAAGGACGAGCGCACCCTTCACAAAAAGTGGGCCCGCATTACCGCCCCGATTTGGCTTTTCGTTTCGGTTAGTGGAGTCCTCATCTACCTCATCCTTTATGTTTGGACTGATTCTTTCCAACTTGCCATATGACGGTGGCTCTTTCCCGGCAAGATAAATTCTTATTGGCCTTCGTCGCCGCCTTGGCGTCCATCGGCTTGGTTCTCACCTTTCCCGCGGCCACCGCACGGGCCCAAGGACCCACTCCTAAGCCATTTCCCTTTGCCGAAGTAGATCAAGAAACCTTGACTCGAGGGCAAATGTTATGGAAAAGGGAATGTTTGCAATGTCATGGCGAAGATGGGTCGGCGAACACCCCAACGGCGCTCTTGTTGAAACCTAGGCCCAGAGATTTCACCTTAGGTGCCGTTAAATTCAAAACGACCTCCCGCGAGTCGTTGCCATTAAAAGTTGATTTAGCCCGTACCATCCGGGAAGGCGTCCCCGGCACCGCCATGGCTTCCTTTGCGCATCTCAATGAAACCGACGTTGAAGCCCTGGCCGCATGGACCGAACATTTGTTGCTGTTAGGCCTACAACAAAGAGTCGACGCTTCGTATCAAGCCAGTGGAGTTGCACCGATGCCCAGCGTAGAATTTTACTGGAACCATGCCCGTAAGAATCTGATTTCCCCCACCACGCCAAAGACTCCAACTTCCAAAGAATCCGTAGAGCGTGGACGAAATTTATTTTTAGGCCCAAAGGGGAATTGCTGGTCTTGTCACGGCAATGATGGTGCCGGAAAAGGTCCAGTCAGCTTTGATGCTCACCAACAAGAATATTTACTCAGTGACTCCTGGGGAAATGAGATTCGCCTAGCCGATCTCAATCTAGGCCAGTTTCGCGGCGGTAATCAACCGGAGCAACTGTGGCATCGGATTCAGCAAGGAGTCGCCGGCACCCCCATGCCCAATATGACCCATAAATTAAGTGCCAAAGAAATTTGGGACTTAGTGAATTTTCTTTTGGCGGAGTTTTCCGAATGAAGCCTATTCCCCCCAGTGAAAATATTTTTCGCCGTATGACTTGGTTGACCCTGGTGGTCACCATCGTGCTGACCACCGGATTGGGCGGAGCTGTCACTAGCGCCGAAGTCGGCATGGCCTATCCAACTTGGCCAAATCTCAACGGCTGGAGTTTGTTTAATTTCTTCTACGCCGACATCGCGGAACAATTCGGGATTGGTGCATCTCTGGAACATACTCATCGTCAAGCGGGAACTTTGCTCGGCCTTCTTTCCATTTTCTTGTTTGTCGTTGCATGGCGACCAAACTTGCGGGAAAGTTACCCGAACTTAAGGCGCTTGGCGGCCATCAATTTAATCCTGGTCATTGTGCAAGGCTTGCTGGGTGCCTTCCGAGTTTTAGGAAATGTGCAGGTCGTCGCCATTTTTCATGCCATCGGCGCACAAGCTATTGTCGTTTGCTTGGTGGCCTTGCTGAAAAATAGCCGCACTAGGCCCGCCCCTGCTAACTCACCCATGACCCTACGAGTGCAACTCTGGTCGCTGGTGGGCCTGTTCCTTTTATTCCTCAACCTCTTGGCCGCAGCCAGCTTGCGGCACAAACTGGCTGCTTTTTCGGGACATCTTGTTTTGGCCCTGCTGACCACCGGGGTACTGATGTACGCCGTTCGTCTCAGTTTCCAAGCAAGTCAAAACGCCCAGGGTTTGCGCACAGACGCCAAACGATTGTTACATTTCCTTGGCGCTCAAGTTGCCCTTGGTATAGCCACCTGGTTTTTCATTTTGGGCCCACTCGCCTCCAATTTCGAAAATGATCAAAATCGCTTTCTGGTGCAAAATATTTTAGCAACAAGTCATCTCGTTGTGGGTATGTGTGTCATGGGGGCAGCCGCTGCCCTGTTTCTTGAAAGCCGAAAATCCCTCCGCTACTCACCCAATCAAGTTTGAACATGAAAAAGTCAGTTCCCTTCCTACTGCTCGGCCTTGGCCTCGCGATTATTGCCATGTTATTTTGGCCTCAAAAAAATTCGGGGCCTGAGAATGACCTAAACCTACAGGAAAAAAATCAGCCTGCTCTAGCAGCTACTGACTCAAATAAACCTGCGGTCGTGAGGGTGGAAACTGGTGACCCGATTGAGGAACAATCCAAAGAGCGGCACGATTTATCAGATGGATTGGGCCCGGCCTCCTTGGAAATCGAGGTGGCTATAAGAGGCCAGGCCCAGCCAGACTCTTTCCTCTATCAATTTGAGTCGGAAGGAAACGAGGTTGAGACCCAAACTCATATTTCTGAAACCAATCCACTGCAACTAAACAAAATTCAACC
>Ga0066376_10001458_pt1 | contig 22960 bp, 20 predicted proteins | sample Knorr_S15_td_Bot_FD_77009 | JGI IMG/M metagenome (GOLD analysis project Ga0066376, IMG submission 77009) | Marine microbial communities from Southern Atlantic Ocean transect - Knorr_S15_td_Bottom_ad_5009_LV_A | ecosystem: Environmental > Aquatic > Marine > Oceanic | place: Southern Atlantic...
ACAAGTTGTAGCGACACTAGCGCCAAATGCTGGATTGATTTCACTACCAGAATCTCAACCTGACGGTAGCCATCTCTGCTACTATGATGGCAATGGCGATATGGTGCCCGATCGCGATATCAACGGCGATGGCAATCTCTCAAGAGAGGAAACCATTGGTTGTCTCAAAGCAAATATCACCCCCCTCAACCCTCAATTACTCAGGGACGATCCAAGCGGATTCCTTCGCGACGGATTTGGACCTGTCAGTGTCATTTTGCGTTTTGAAGAGACATTGCCTAACGAGGGTTGCCAATCTTTAAATGAAAATTATTTGGGCCAGCAAGGAAAATGGGACTCATGTGTTGACGAGATAGGCAATGATCACTTTAGAGTCTTGATGTCATACAATACCAATGGTTTCTCATTGATAGGTAGAACCAATTTAGCAGTCGATGATCAAATCGTCTATACCAGCGAAATCAATCCACTCACCGGATTGGTTGTGCCAAAACCCATGGTGGTCACAGGACAACTTTCCGATGAACTCGGTACAAATCTTTCCTTTAGAAAGATCAGGGTCAACTATGAGATGATCAATAGTGCTGAGGGGCCGATCGCTTGTATTAATGGCGTAACCGACATCGATGGAAGATTCGCCATCACTTGCCCACTCAACGATGTTACTGCAGGCAACGCTAGGGTAAGCGTTATCTATTCTGCTTGGGATAATAACGATGCATATCGTTATCAGAATAAGACGCTTCAGACCGAATTCGATGTATTCAGTAATTCGTCATTGATACTGACAGAAGTTGGACCATTCAGGTCGAGCATCGAACAATATATCGCTCCGAATGGAACGATTTATGATGTGCTTTACCTCAAGGAAAGTTTCCATATCGATGCCTTATTAGAGCAATCTAATGGCTTGCCAGTCGGTGGAAAGTGTTTGAACATCTATCTTGATCCAGAACAAAACGTTAGGCCAATCGCTACCATTCATACCCGCGAATCAGATGGAACAATAGAATGGTATAGCAGCGACCCCACTCATAATCCAACTTTAAGAGGAGTGGAGACCACTGGTGGAAAGTTAGAAGGATTTAGGACCTTGAAAATAGCCTTTGAACCTGATATTAACGTCCCAGGTGGATGTGATAAGGAGCCATCAACTGTCCTCAATGGTTCATCGGTCGAAAAAACTATTCTAGTGCGTTCGCAAATCGATTTGACCATGAAAACCTCGTGGGCAAGCGTAGGTTCGAACGGATTGATGGAAGACGATCCGGTTTACGGGGAAGTCGCTTTACTCAGAAAGCGTTTGGATTTGGCTGTTGAAAGCGAAGAGATTTGGTTTGTCAGGCAATATTGGGACGCATCTACTGGAGAATGGGTTACAGAAGGGCGAAATGAATCAGTGACTAATGAACAGGGGATGGCGGATTTCGAATGGGCTTTCGCTGGCAGAACCTGTGAGGGAGAGGCTTGTTCCGGTAGATGGAGAATCGTTGCATATTATCCAGGCTCAACCTTCTTTGCCGAATCAAGCGATAATATCACACTCGAATTAGCATGGCGAGAGCGAATGATTACTGATGGCGCGGGAGGATTATTCACGCCGAGTACGATAATGGGTACCGTCATCATGTTGATGGCTGCTTTAATCGCTGGAATAATGTATTATCGCAGATCAGCAGCACGCCGTCAGATAGAGGCATTGCGTGGAATCTTAACCGATACCATGCTACAATTACAGGCTGCGAATGAATACATCGCCATCATCTTCGATTGCTATAAGCAATTGGTGAAGCATTTCAGGCGTCATGGTTTCATGAAGAAGGTCTATGAAACAACCAGAGAATTCGAAGCAGCGGTTAGAAACGCATTCCATATGGTCCCCACAGACCAACTCGGAGAATTCCTATCGATATTCGAAGAGGCGCGTTACTCAGACCACGAGATTGGACCTAGCCATAGAGATAGGGCTATACAAACCCTCGGGGCGATTTCTCAGAGCCTATCGATGGTGCTTGGAGACAGTGGAATGATTGCTCGTTCAGAGGAACACACAGCTAAATTATATGACCAATTAACCAAAGCAGGAGAATTCAAAACCGCAGATGGAACAGTGATTCAAGCTGGCATCGATACCGATGCTGAACAATTTAATTTCAAGATGTGAAGCGCTCGATTGTCGTCATTTGACGATTCGATATAGGCGCAGCATTGATGGCCTCTTACGCACTGGGTTGGGCATGGAGGATTGGAAATCTCTCATCGACCAAGCAATGCAACAGGAATCAACCGATTTGATTGGAGCCCACGCCACATATGGCGGCGCGGTGCGAGTAGCATTAGCTAACGCGCAGTTATTGCTCGGTGATTTGGAAGCAGCACAATTGATGGAGTCGATTTATGGGGCCTTGGTTGCTTATTCACAACAAGTGATGATTAGAATGCGTGCTGAAGATCCAGAGGTAGGAGGGGTAGACCATGCTTTCAGGGCTGGACAAGCATATGGGGTTAGTTGTGTGCTCAATCATTTGATCGACCAACTCACTGACGTAGGCGCAATCACTTCTTTAAAGGCCCTCGATGATTTCTCGGATACCCTTCACGATGAGATTGTAGTTCAAGCCAGAGGAGCAGGCCTAACCATCGAATTACTCGACGCAAAGGGCGAGATACTCTACGATTGAGATTTGCGAGTTGATTATAGGACGCAGTATCGCGTCGGTGCCTTCATAACAGGATGGCAAGTCGCCGAGATGCTTCCATAGCATCGAGTGAGTCATATGAGCAGACCAACACGCAAGACCAACCAGAGTCTCATCGAGTTAATCGATGAACTCAAGGCCAAATCTCGCGACACCGGGTCGGCACTATGGCGAGATGTTGCTCTACGCCTCTCAAGGAGTCGTAGCAACTGGGTTCAACCGAACCTCAGCCGTTTGAGTAGGCATGCCCCCGAGGGCGCAACCGTCCTCGTCCCAGGCAAACTTCTCGGCAGCGGAGAAATCGTAGCAAGCCACAACGTCGCCGCCTACAGTGTCAGTGCCGGTGCCCGTGAGAAGATAGAGGCAGCTGGGGGACGAGTAATGTCCCTTAGTGAGCTGATGAATGAAAATCCAAACGGATCAGAGGTGATTATCCTTGGATGATACGACCTACGTATTCGATGCTGATGGCCTAATAATGGGCCGTTTAGCGAGCAAGGTCGCCGATCTTCTATTGAAATCAATACGTGCTGGTGGCGAAGACAAGGTTATCATCGTCAATTCTGAGAAGGCAATCGTTTCTGGTAAACCATCTAGTGTCATGCAGGAATACCACCAGAAGTACGAACTCAATCATGCGCGAAAGGGTCCATTTTTCCCGCGTATGCCGGATATGATACTCAAGAGAGCCGTGCGTGGAATGCTACCTTATCAGAAGACGAGTAGTGGTCGTAAGGCCTTGCGAGCACTTCGTGTGGAGATTGGGTGCCCTTCAAATTTGAAAGGTGATCTCCCCGATGGGCATGAACTAGGAGACGATTCAAAAATCCGCAGGGATTTACCTACCCGATATGTCAGTCTAGGTGAGATAAGCGCAGATCTTGGCGCACCTGCACAGCGCTGGACTGGAGGTGAGCAGTGATGGCACGTAAGAAGAACAAGGTCGTACAGACCTCCGGAAAGAGAAAAACCGCGGTTGCAAGAGCGACAGTAAAGGCTGGAAAGGGAAGGGTTAGAGTCAACAGCGAACCTATCCAAATTCTCCAGCCAGCACTATCACGTCAAAAAGCGATGGAACCACTAATCATCGCTGAGGCCATGAAAAGAATGAGCAAAGTAGACATCAATATCCTAATTCATGGTGGAGGAGTGATGGGTCAAACCGATGCCATCAGAACCGCTATCGCAAGGGGTTTGGTTCACTATAATGGTGGAGCAGAAGGAATTGATGATGAGTTGAGAGACGAGTATCTTCGCTTTGATCGCAATCTTTTAGTCAACGACCCTCGTCGTAAGGAACCGAAACACCAACTCGGTCGTGGCGCAAGAAAGAAGAAACAGAAGTCCTACAGGTGATATGAATGATAATTCCAGTACGTTGCTATAGTTGTGGTGGTTTAGTCGCTCACAAGTGGGAAGAGTTCAACGAGAAAATCGATGCCGGTATCGAGTATGCTCAGGCACTTGACGAGGTTGGTTTAATCCGTTATTGTTGCCGCAGAATGTTTCTTGGTCATGTCGACCTCATCACTGAGATTGCACCGTTCAGCCGATCTCGTGAATGATATTCCCGGGCCCGTGGGTTAGCTTGGTCTATACTTGGCGGCTGGGGGCCGTCAGACTCCAGTTCAAATCTGGACGGGCCCACTTCCAACAGTAGTCGTTGTAGACAAAGTGATTTGTTTTCACGGCTATTAGAGCCAACCGGAGAAGGTCATATTGATGAGGTATGAATCATACCATAAGCCATGCGAGGCATCTACGCGGTCCTACTTACAATATTGATTTTGACGTCGACAATTTTACCATTGGTAGACGCAGCAGATACCATCACTACTGGTGATGCCGTAATGTCAGGCACAGTGGTGCTTGAAGGCAACTATACCGTTAGTGCAGGCGATACTTTGACCATCGCTGCTGGAACCAACCTCGACGTCAAGAATTATTGGATATTTGTCGAAGGTTCATTGGTCGCTACCGATGCTACGATTTCCTCATCGACCCAAGGTTCAGGCCAGGGGGGTTCTTCTGCTGGGGTTTGGGATGGGATAATTATCGCACCTGACGGAGATGTTGTATTGGATGGAGTCACCATTTCAGATGCTAGGACATGTATTACCGTTAATGGGCGTTTGGATGCGGATGGGCTCACCCTTTCTCATTGTTTGATCGGTATGGAACTCTATGGCACGGCAAACCTCACTGGATTTAGCGGAACCGATCTTGAATCAGGGGGGATAAGGAGTACGGGAACCCTAAATATCACCGATTCAAGCATTTCTAATACCAGTATGGCAATTTCCTCAACCTACTATCTAGATGTTGACAATCTCGACATTATTGATTCTGGTGCAGGGATATATGTTACGGCCGGTAGTGCAACCATCGATAATCTCAATGTGGTAAATCTCTCGATGGGATTGCACGTCGAAGATGGGGTAAGTGGTTATATGACCGGTATGACCGGTGAAAGAAATATATTGGCAATAGATGCCGGAGATAGTTCCAATTTCCCTTTTCAAGATATTTCCTTGGGCGCAGAACGTTTTCTCCAAGCATGGAATTCGGGAGATATTTCAGTGACTAACGCTCATATTAACGGCTCATTCAATAGTGAAAGAGCGGCGATTGATATCTTTTCAGGTGCAGATATTTCCTTTGCAGATATTTCTTTAACCAATGTTACTCACGGAATAGATATTACCGGAGCCGGAGCTTATACTTTCGATAATTTGGTTATCAATACCAGCGGTATTGGCATTCAAGCCTCTGGTGACCTTTCCTTAGAGATCGATACTATGGTGATGGAAGTTGGACGGACAGGAATGATTCTCAGTGAAATAGAAGGGGATTTCACCGATTCAATAATCAATATCAGTGCCGGAGGAGATAATGGCGTTGAAATCTTATTTGGCGATTATGACATTGATAATATGGAGATCAATAAACCATATGATTCTCAAGAGCACAATTCTATTGGCATGCATGCGTGGTTAGCTAATTCGATAACCGTATCCAACCAAATGGAAATCAGTGGATTTGCTACTGGATTAAGATTAGAAGATGGTAAAATGACTATCGATGACCTTATTGCAGGACTTTCAGAGGATGTTTGTATCGATTTAATCAATGGTGAACTAATCGTCACAGGTTCACTTTCAACCAACGCGTCAACAACGGGGATCACCCTTGGAGAAGGATCTACTATGGTGGTGGAAAGTTGGGCTTCTAAATTCCATACCGATGGAATAAATATCGGGCAATCAAGCATTGCATCGATTAGAGCATGGAGCGTATTCAATACTGCAAATGATGATGCAACCGGTAGTGGAACCATCTTTTACTCGGATCTCGATTTTGCAAATATCGATGCGGGTTTAGACGCATCAATTCTCACAGAGACCGAGATAACGATCACCGATTTATCAGATGTTGGCATACCAGCGGTGGTCGAAGTTCATGGCTTCACTGATACGGCTGCAGCCGATGGTACGATAACCATTCCACTCACCACTGGTGGAAGCATGGTTACAGCGACTCATCAAAACGTCGGAGTAAGCGACTCTTTGAGTAGCGAGGTTAGCAGCCAAGTACTAAGAGTGCCAATAATCCCAGATGGTGACTGGACTATTTCAGCCGGGCAATCCGTTGTATTGAGCGCCCCCGGAGATGGTTCATCACATGTTGCTGATGGCAATATCACCATAGAAGGAGGAGGAAGTCTCTTTTTGCAAGGTTCAACTCTTGAAATGCCTGAGGGTTCTACTTTGACCGTAATTGGAAGTGGAGTATTTGGTGGCGATGGGGCGATTCTCAAGGGTGGAAATGTTTCGGTTACAGAAACTTGGGCAATCACCAATACCGGTTCGTTAACCATCGAAGAAAATCTCACTTGGGATAGTTGTAATGGCTTGGCGGAAACCACTGGATTAACCATTGAGGGTAATATTGAGATCAGCGGGGCGATGGGCTGCACGGTAAAGATTACCGATGGGGGAGTTCAAGGCGAGGTCACGGTACAATCCGGCAGCGAATTACAGATTCACACTTCCTTGCAAGTAACTGTTCTCGACAAGGGTGAGCCAGTTGAAGGAGCAACCGTCAACGTCAATGGTAATATCGCCATTACCGATGCCACAGGTATTGTGGTTTATTCGATACCATCGAGGATTGTTGACTATAATGGCGAGCAATGGGCTGGTAGACTGAATGTATCGGTCAATAGCGGTAGTTTACCTGAGATGTTTACTTGGGATACCAATTATTCGATGGATTATCAATTCATGGCTTCTACAATCACCCCGGGGTCGATAAGTGAATGGATGGTGCTCGAAAGAGCATGGAGCCCGTATCATCTCCAAGGAGATTTGACGATTCCTACAGGAGAGACCCTCACCATTAGAGACGGGGTTCACCTAAGGGTTTTCGATGGCTATTCGATTAATGTCGAGGGAACAGTCGATGTTGGATCTGCTGTGATAACCTCTATTGGTAACTCGGCACGCTGGGGTGGATTTAATGTCGGTTACGATGCTGATACCGCTTTGTATATCACCGGGACTCAAATCGCAGAAGCAGCACCAGGAATCACGATGAGTGGCTTAAGCAGAATCGATTTGCAATCAGTACTTATAACCCGCTCCGGTTCTTCAGATCCATTGATACGTACCACTGCAGCAGCAAGTGGAGCAATCAGCATTATAGATAGTGAGTTAAATCAAGGTGGCAGCAGTTGCATTGAGGCCCAAGGCGCGATAATTTTAACGATGAATAACGTAGAACTCCAATCATGTTCAGGCGCAGCCCTTTGGGCTCAGGGCATTGAGGCAGATATCACCGGTCTGGAAATCGGTAACGAATCTTCAATCGGCTTGGATTTAACCGCGGTTAGTGGAATGGTAGCAGATGTTGACACGACTCTTCACAATGGCATTAGCGTGGCGATAAGGGTAAATCTTGTCGAGAACTTGCAATTGAAAAACCTTATTCTTTCAGCACCCCAAGATGTAGCTTTGAGTATTACCAATAGTAAGAACGTGGAGATTAATGGACTGAATATTATCACTTCGCCTGGAATCGAAATGGATTCAACTACAGGCGAATTCAAAAATATGGTAATCGATTGTGGTGGTAGTGGAACCGCGATATCCATTGCATCTCTTCGCACGTCGGGCGCCCTTTCCCTTGCCGATTCAGAGATTAGTTCCTGTGATACTGGAATAGAAGTCATATCGGTATCCGATTATAATTCAGCAGTGACATTTAACGATTTAGAAATCGTAGCTACGGTAGTAATATCGATCGAAGGGGCTGACGTCGATATTGGAGATGGAGATTTAAGTGGTGAATTGCAATGTGCAAATGCCACAGTCGATTTAGTCGACGTCGAGCCGACAACCACAGTGGTTTCTTCGGGTGAAATTTGGCTTTGGAATAGCCACATCATTCAAGCGGTATTATACGGTAATACGGTTAGTGCTAGTTTTTCAATCGATAATGGCGACGGAGGATGGTCGACAGAATTTACTGGTAGTAGCACTGAACTCCTTATCCCTTATGCGATTATTTCCAGTTCGGGACGAAGTGAATATGCTACAGCTTTATTCACAATAAGCGCTGAAGGCGCATCTCCGATGACTCAAACCCTTATTGTGGGGCCAATGGTTGACGATATTATCACAATAATTCTGACCGGTAATTTGCCACCATCTGTAGTAATCCTTAGTCCGGTGAGTGGTCATGAATTGATGGAGGGTGGATTTTTCACAGCATCTGCTGAAATCAGTGATGATATCTCACCTCTTGATAATCTGATAATCACCTGGAAACTTAGCGATGACATCGGGGTATTGGTCGAAGAACAAAGCGGTTTTACCGCTAATTTCACCAATCTTGAGCCCGGGACTTTCTTGCTTACATTATTTGCTGAAGACCAGCAAGGTGCGTCGAATTCAACCAGTGTTACCATCGAGGTTACTTTGCTCGATAGCGACGGGGATTGGATAGATACTTGCAATGATGCAACTTGGTTTGATTCACTGTTAGGCATTCATTGCGGACCCGACGTTTATGATGAGGACGACGATAACGACGGCTATTACGACGAGCAGGACCAATGGCCGACCGACCCATGCGCTGCACTGGATACCGACCGCGACGGCCAACCGAATATCGTCGATTGCCCAGAGGGATATAGCACTCTTCTCGTCGAAGACCAAGACGATGATAACAATGGTATATTGGATATATTGGAAGGCACCGGCTCCGGGCAAGTTGAGAGTTCAAGTTCGATCTCCCTTATCCTTGGAATTGGCGTGATCGTAATATTGGCGGGTATCATCTTTTCTCGAATGCGTAAAGAGGAGTGATATGTCGATTACCGCCTTGCCAGACCCCAATATTTTCGCCGGGGTGATGGTAGGAATATTAGCCATTACCGTCGTTTGGGATGCTTGGGCCTTAACTCGAGCAAGAAGTGATATTCCAATACTCGGTGAATTGGCAAACGACGGTTATGCTTGGCAAAGTGAAGGCCCACAAGAAGTGGCCAGACAATGGGGTAATCTGATCTCAATGGCGGCGATGATAGCACTCCCATGGGCTTTGGTAGAAGTATCATCAACGATTATTTGGTGGGTAATCCTTTGGGATATTCTCCTTTCACTTCATCTGATTTCACTAATGATTGCAAAGAGATATGCGATAACTTCAACCCACTTATTCGCCGATGGTCAACGTTATGATTGGCAGCGCTTACGAATGCCAATCAGTCAACCCAAGCGACGAATAATGTTACACAGAAAGGGATGGAGCATTTTTGCTCCCCTTCCATTAGGAGGACATCCAGATATGTTGATAATCGCTCGCAAGCGCATTCGGTCTATTCTTAGCGAAGAGGAATAATGCCAATCACAAAAAGCATTCACCTCTTCGCTTGACTCATGCAGTGGACACGTAGCGGTGATGATTTGTTTATTCGCCTCGACCCTGGGGAAGAAATCCATCAGAAGTTGCGTGAATTAGCCGACGAAGTCGATTTTAACGCAGCAGCGATAACCAGCGGTATAGGCAGAACAAGGGAGCACCATTTTGGCTATATGTCGGATGAACATGTTTATCACCGTCGCCAATACAAAGAGGGTGCAGAACTGATTACATTGCAGGGAAACCTAGCCCGCCTTGCGGATGGCTCCGCTTTTACCCATATTCACGCGACTTGGTGCCGAGACGACGATAAGGTGATGGCAGGACATATGTTTGAGTGTACTATTCACGTGGTAGGTGAGATTCACATGCGCATTTTATCTCATTCGATCATGAAAAGATGTCCGCTGGAAGATAGCGAATTCTTAGCACTTAAATTCGAATGAGGTGAACCGATGAGCACTATTGATGAGGACGATGGTCTCATCGAAGAATTGGCGCAAAAAATCGCATACCATTCCGACCTCTATTATAATCAGGCAGCCCCTGAGATTAGCGATGCACAATTCGACTCATTATTTGAGAAATTAAAGGCACTTGCACCAGAGCATCCCCAACTTTCCAAAGTCGGCTCTGACCCCGACCCAGGCAGCGTTAAAGTCAAGCATTTATTTCCGATGAAAAGCCTAGACAAAGCCGTTACTGCGGAAGAGATTATCCATTATTGCGAGGTCACTACCGAAGGCGGTGAGCGCTATATCGCTCAACCAAAATTCGACGGATCTGCACTTTCACTAGAGTATCGTTGTGGCCGCTTGGTCAGAGCGGCGACCAGAGGCAGCGGAACGCGTGGTGAAGACGTAACCCGTAATGCTCGTTTAATCGCCAACATCCCCGAGACTCTCGGCACAAAAGTCGATGTCCATATCAGGGGTGAGGTGATGATGAGTCTCGATTTATTTGAGCAGAAATATAGTGAGGTTTCCCCCAATCCGCGAAATTTAGCGGCCGGTGCCCTCAGACAAAAACACGAGGATGGTAAAGCCCACGCCTCGGATTTGATATTTCGCGCCTATGATGCAAAGTTCCCAGATGCTAAAACACGTCATCCCAAGAGTGAGGAGCCGCCCTTGGTAGAATGCGATAGTGAGATCCTTGAATGGTTGGAAAAAGTTGGCGTTGAACCGGCACCATGGATGGTATTCCAAGGGGAAAACCTCGGTGCGGCATTGGTCACTCACACCCAAGAGTGGGCAGAAAAAAGAAGTGAATTCGGTTTTGAAATCGATGGGCTTGTCTTCAAATTAGACCATCTTTCTAGGCGTGAACTAATCGGCTCAACCGCACATCATCCGCGTTGGGCAATCGCTTGGAAATTCCCTCCCGAAGAAGCATTCAGTGTTCTCCTAGCGGTCGATTGGCAAACCGGGCGTACCGGCGTGGTCACCCCGGTAGCAAGAATAGCTCCACAAAAGGTCGGTGGTGTAACGGTGGAGAATGTCACATTACACAACATTCGTGAAATCGAGCGTCTGAATTTATCGATAGGTGATGTGGTAAAAATAGTCCGCCGCGGCGATGTAATTCCAAAAATCATCGAGTCATTAGGTAAAGCATCTATCACGGATTTACAAGGAAGAGTTCATGCTGATACAACACCCTTCAAGGGTGAATTGCCTGCTCCAACTCCGATTCCAATAGCAAATACTTGTCCTTCGTGCCAGTCAGACTTGATTTTGGATGGCGCATTTTTGCGTTGTAATTACGTTGATTGTGATGCAAAGATAAGTCGCGCACTGATCTATTGGTGCCGAGCATTAGAGATGGACGGGGTCGGCGAGAAATTAATCGAATTATTACTCGAAAACAATTTGATAACAAGTATCGCTGATCTCTATCGCCTACAACACCACCAGATCGTCGCACTGGAACGGATGGGTGAAAAATCAGCCACCAATATAATCGCCGAGATACACTCCTCGCGAGAGATGAGTCTATCTCAATTTCTTCACGCATTGGGTATGCCACGCATTGGTCCGGAAGTAGCAACCGCGATAGCACAATATTTTGTTTCACTTGATGCACTTCTTATGTGGGCGGATAAAGGCGAGGCAGAATCACTTACCACCGTAGATGGAATTGGCGATAAAGTAGCCGAAATATTCCTACAAGGTGTGATTGAGCGAAATTCTTTGATTGCCGACCTCATCTCATACTTGTTCATTTCTGCCGAAGAAGTATCGAGCATCGGCCGATTCAGTGGCAAAACCTTTTGCATCACCGGCTCGCTTTCACAGCCACGTAAGCGGATTCAAGAACGAATAACGAAGGCTGGAGGCAAGATCGTCAGTAGTGTGGGCCCCAATCTCGATATCCTCGTCGTCGGAGAAAAAGTAGGTAGTAAATTGGCTAAGGCTGAGTCATTAGGCATCGAAGTGTGGTCTGAGGAACAATTGGATTTAAAATTCAATAGTGATGGCTTAACAATCCCTGACTCAGCCAAGACCATATTCGATTACTGAAGCATTCATCAATAGGTTACCTCAAGCGCGCTTCAAGGACCCATGGTGTAGCCTGGATATCACCCCGGCCTCCGGAGCCGGAGACCCGTGTTCGAATCGCGGTGGGTCCGCCTTTCTTAGCGCTTTTATTGGTATACATGGCAGCCTACGTGCCATCTGCAGTTTTCGCTTTATTTTCATAAATCGAAGAATGATGTAAATAGTGGGTATGGTTATACTTTCAGCCTTAACCAGCAACCATGCGCCGCACCACTGCTAGCATCTTGTTGTGCGTTTTTCTTTTGAGTTTGGCTGCGCCACTCAATGAGGCAAAAGAAAACGGTAAGATGGGAAATACCAATTGTGGCCAGTGTCATGGTACTGCAGGATCTGTGACCTTTACCCTCACAGGATACCCAACCGAATATACCCCGGGAACCACCTATGGCTTGACACTTGAACTCACTAGCAGTCTGCCGGGAGCCAAAGGTGGTTTTTCTTTTATTGTTACAAAAGGCACTTTCATTAATCCTGGAACGGATGTATTAATTGCCGGTAACCAAGCCACACATAGCAATAGCAATAACAGGATTTGGTCATTTGATTGGGTTGCACCCAATCAGGGTTCGGGTTTGATAACCTTCGATGCTTATGGCGTAACCGCGAATGGTAATTCGCAGACCAGCGGCGATATTTGGGATTCTGAGACTTGGTTCTCTATGGAAACCCCACCGCTTAATAACGAGCCGCCAACGGTTAACAATGTGATATTATCACCAAGTGGGGCAACATCGACAGATGATTTGACGGTAACCTATGATTATAACGACCCCGACGGCGACCCTGAATCTGGAACGATTATCGAGTGGTACAAAAATAGTAGCCAAGAGGTTTCACTGTCAGGAACCATGGTCGCAAGTTCATCAACCTCCAAGGCAGAAGTTTGGTTTGCCAGAGTTATTCCTAGCGATGGAGTCGACCCAGGAGAAGCAACCGACTCGAATTCACTTACAATACTCAACGGTGCTCCTTCGATAGCCAGTGCCTCAATCACCCCAAATGAACCAACTACGGATCAGGTTCTGTCATTGTCTTATACCCCTGCAGACCCAGACAGTGACCCGACAACAATAACTGGGATACGTTGGTTTGTCAATGGGGTAAAGGTCGATTCATTGGATGATGAGAATGAGGTCCCGGTAATCGCTACCCGGGTAGATGACATTTGGCATGCTCAGATAATGATTAGTGACGGCGAGTTAACCAGTGCTTGGTTCACCACGGATTCAGTAATCATCGACGGCACCAATACCGCGCCATTGGTTAATTCAGTAATAATAGATCCAACCTCTCCTTCGACGACAGATGATTTGGATTGCGACTGGGTCTTTTTTGATGCGGATTCCGATCCGATTACAAATTGGCAAATCCGTTGGCAAATAGATGAGGTAATCTCTCAAAATCATGATGGACAAGAGGTTATTTCCTCTGATCAAACCAGTAAAGGCCAGTCATGGAAAGCAGGCGTAAAGGCATTTGATGGCACAGAATGGTCACAAGAACTGTGGTCAAGTGCGGTGATTATCGGTAATACCCCTCCCGTAATCAATACACTTTCACTACTACCAACATTACCCAAAATTACTGATTCCATCAATTATAATTATTCTTTTAGCGACTTGGATAATGATTCGATTATTCAAATCGAAGAGACTTGGTATGTCGATGAAGTTGTAGTGAGTAATATCAATCCATTACCGGCAGGTTTTGAGTTGAGCGACGTGATTCGCTTGGAGTTACGAATTAATGATGGCAGTGATTGGTCAGCGGTTGTTTCAGCCCAAATAACCCTACAAAATACATTACCTGTGGTGAATCTCAATAGTACGACAGTAGAACCGGATTCATTGAGTGATTTGAATATCACAATCGAGACAAGCGATATTGATGGGCATAATGTCGAGACGACGATAATTTGGACAAAGAATGGTTATCCTGTAGCGGGATTGAACGATTCCCTTAGCGTATCAGCAGCACTATTGGCGCCGGGTGCGACTTGGATGGTAACCGTGACTCCAGATGATGGCATCGGCCAAGGTGAAGCGGTAACAATGAGTTTTACCATAGGAAATATCCCCCCGGTAGCGATGATTAGCGCGGAGGAAGGGAGTAATTATGTCGGCCTAGCAATCGCATTGTCAGCAATGGGTTCTAGTGATCTCGATGGTATTGTCGTCGACGCGATTTGGCAAATAGAAGGACAGACATATTCCGGGCTCGAAATCAACTTCATTCCCACTCTTACCAGCAACCAAGTCACACTCACGGTATATGATGACCAAGGAGCTTCAAATAATGTAAGCACCACGGTCAATGCAATTATTCCACCAATGCCTTCAGAGGTAATAGCAGTGCAAGAGGGTAGTGGTATTCGTTTGACTTGGCAGGGAACAGCAACACAATATCAGATATTGAGAGATGGACAGCAAATCGCTCTTGTCGATGAAACCACCTACTTTGACCAGCCCACACTCGGCGGCGACCATTCCTATCAAGTCAACACGGTAATCGATGGTGATGTTATTGGTTCAGGACCCACCCAAAGCGCAAACATCGATGCATCAGCGATTACAATTGAGGATTCTAGTGGCAATCTCGCATCATTGATCATGGCCATCTTCATGTTGATTATCGGTGGACTTGGTATTGCAGCATCTTTTATCGGCCGAGGTGATTGAATTGAGGATAAGAGTTATTGCAATACTTGCAATTCTCATATTGTCGGCATCGATGACATCGGCAAGACCTGGTGGAGAAGGAGATGATATTCGTTCTATGCAATGCGGGGGTTCGTGTCATTCAGACCCGGCGCTCAATGCCAGTAGTGCAGCGATGATTTCCATAGAACAACCGAGTTCAAAGTGGGCTGGCCTATTGACCACAGTCACAGTAAATATCACCGATTTTCCTGAATCTGAGACGCGACTTGTAGGGGTTTTCCTATTGATTAACGACCAAGGTGCCAAGGACACCCCGCAGCACGATGGCTGGGTGATAGTCGCAGATCCAAATGGTGGAACGGTGAATTATATCGAAACCAGAGTAGCGAATGGCGAGACCAGCGTCTCGGTAACTTGGACTTTAAAAGCACCACCTGTCGCTGGTAATTATGATTTATTTGCGAGCATCCACCACGGCGGAGTAGGCAATAGCGTTTCCATCCACGGCAATTCACAAATGATTTCTTTGGCGATAGTCGAACCACCCGAAGACCTTCCTCGTCTCGCATCAACATTTATTCCCCCAAGCACGAGATCATTGAATCAAGAGACAGTAATTATCCTTGAAACCGAAGATGTGACCGATTATGTTGTGGAGATGAGAGTCCCCGGGGCTCAATCGATAACTCTTGAAATCGTCGACGGTACTTTCACAATTCCCCCCGCTATCAACCCCGGTTCAATCGAGTGGCGAGCAACACTTTCAGGGGTTGGCCCAGATCAACAGACCCCTTGGTTCATTTTGATAGCAAAGGAAGAGGGATGGCAAGCAGATCAAATAGAATTGTATTTACAAGCCTTCGCGCTATTGTTTTTGATGACGGGATTGGTTTTGGTCAGCAGTAGGAAATCCAGAGGAGAAAAAATCGATTTGGTTGGGGTTATGGGACTTCCTCAGCCGGATTTCAACCCAATGATGACTATGGAGATACAACCGCAGGCAAGCCTCGTTGTCGAGAACCAACCCGTGATTCCGATAACTCCTTCAGTGCCACCAGAAGGCTTGCCAATAGGTTGGACGATGGAGCAATGGCAACATTATGGTGAGCGCTACCTTAGAGGTGAATTCAGATGATATCGGCAGGGACATTGCATGTCATCACCACTGAGATGGTGGTGGGAATGTTTGCATTAGCCGGTATGGGCTACCTGCTATTACTTCTCGATAAAAAGCGGGAGATAGCTGATATGGTTGCACACTGTGCGATGTTGGGCGGATTGACCTTTCTTCCTCTAGCAATCATCTTTGGAATATACGCAAACCCCGCCGAGCAAATCAGCAATAAACTATTGGCAAATAAGGTCCTATTATCCTATTCAGCGCTGGGGCTTTCAGTCGGGGTTTTGGTTAATCGTTGGCGCAATAAGGGACCGATTTCCGGCAGGCTACACCCTTCTATTGGCATGGTTGCTTGCGGGATGATACTATTGGTTGCTTCTCTAGGAGGAATGTATGCTCGTGGAGAATCATTGTTGTTTTTCTTGCCAAAAGACATCGTTTTGATATTCCCGGTCTGGGCTAGCGCGATTCTATTGTTGATGGGATTGACGATGATTTCAAAATCAGCCATAGAGCATCGACGAGGATGAAGAGGAATTCTCTGGTTCGACAGTACCCTCGACCATCAAGCGCACTTGCTCTTCGATTCTTTCAGCCTCTTCGAGCAGTGGTGCGTGATCGAGATCGATAGCGGGTAATAATTCATTGAGATGACTGATTAGAATAGCAGCTGCTCTAGCATCTGGGAATCTAGGGTCGGCCTCGACCATGATGCTCATGATATCCAAACCCCTTCTGCGTCCTTCGCCAAGAAGGACGCCAGTAATGCCTTTGATAACACCCTGTTCAAGCGGTTGAATACCCATCGACGACAATAATTCTCGCATTTTCACCGTCGAACCGACACCGAGAAGATCGACCTCTCCACTATCTTCGTATTCGACAACCGGTTCCTGGCCATTCATCGAACTCTTCATCCCTTGCTTGGCAAAAGCATCGATAAGAACCCCAACCGCAAGTTCTGCATTCTTCGACCAATCGAATAGCGCATCGACGATGCCGTGGACCAAAGGTTCGGGAATAATCAATTCGGACATCAACAGTATGACTTTGTCGCATTTTGCGAGTTTTGGTGAGCAGATTGGGGTTCCGGCATAGGCGCGAATCGGCGGCAGGGGTTCACCATTTTGAACCAGACAAAGCGGCGGCAGATGGGGGTCGATTACCCCGCCGACAAATTCTAATTCCAATTTTTCAATCAGATAATGGGCGACGATACTCGAGACCATGCCGACCGATGGAAAACAACAGAAAATCGTAGCATCCTTGGTTTCAACCACATCACTAATCTTGACAACTGCTTCGGCCATGTTCTGGCCACGACTTGTATTGTGTATGAACGTCACTACCCTTCGGCTTAGCCTAAGAGAGGCTTGATGATGGTGGAGAGGATGGGCGTGCATGGCCGAATCAGAAGAGGTATCACATACGCTTTCGCCATCGGCATGGAATAGATTTGAGACCTGCCCGCGGCAATATTGGCTCAGTCGACAAAAACTGCCGCGTAAAGCCGGTATGGCTGCTAGTCTCGGTACGATTGTTCATGCATCGATCGAGGACCTCTTACAGATGGATTTGTCTGGCCGGGATGATAATGAGGCTGGCTGGCTCGGTTCTACTGGTGAGGAATTCTTGCGCAAGCGCTGGCAAGAGGAGAAGGAGATCTTTCACAATACCCCTCGTCGGCCCAAATGGAAGGAAGAGGATTTTCCCAAAGCTAAACGTCAGCAACGTGGAGCGATTCGCATGCTATTGCGTTTCATCGACTCGCCCGAAATCGCCAATGATAAGGTTTCGATAGCCCATTGGCGCAAATTACATTCACGGGTTATTGCCGTAGAAGGGGAATTACGAACAGCCGATAATCGTTTAATGGGTCGATTGGATATGTTATTGGCAGATGTAGATGAACAAGGAAATCTACGTTCTTGGGTAGTTGCAGATCTAAAGACCGGAAGGGTGCCTGAAGGCGGGATTCTCAAGCCTGAAGTTCATCGACAATTACTTCTTTATCGAGATATTCTAAGTTCGAATAATCAAGACGCACCCCCGATTCGTGCAGAGGGCTGGTATACCGATGACGCTGGGATTTACGCGGCTGAAGGGGATTCAGTGATAGCAGATGCACTCAAGGCATGGCAAGCGACAATACCGACTGAGGTGCCGTTAGAAGCAACCCCCGGGGAGAAGTCCTGTGGTGGATTTTGCGATTGGAAAGCATGGTGTCCTCACTGGTGGAATTGGCGAGCCCAAGGCGGGGGAAGCAATTCTGATTTCAAAGACATCGTGGTATTATTGCAGCATTATGATGCGGTTTCAGGCGGTGGAGTAGCCGAGATGTGTGAGCCAGCGGATGAATCGGGACGGGTATTACCTACGGGATTACAGATACCGATTAATTTCGATAATAGAGGAAAAGAAGCCCTTGAGGAATTGCTTGAAAGCGGGCACAAAGGCCCGATTTTCATAGGAAGTGCGATGATAAAACGCGGCACTTGCCGAGTGGGGCATTGGTGCGATGTCCTCGCGTGGTCACCGATTCCTGATGCCTGAAATATATTCTTTCAACCTGCTTCTCGCTTGGTCATCTTCGATGCCATTAGGTGAGAGAAGCCAATCGATATATCCCGAATCATCATCGATTATTTGCGAGATGTCCTTACCCCTGTGGCGGCCAAATGAAAGAACCAATCCCTCGCCATCTATACGAATTCTTCCCTGCGGGTCCAGGGTTTCCAAATCATCCATCCCCCGGCCCAATTCCGTGGCGTCATCGCGGACATCACCGTGCATCAACCAACTCTCGACATCCTCGATTGAACGGCGAAAAGGAGAGGGGTTATCTCGCATTAATTTCCACAGCAATAACAAACTTGCAGCGGCATCTGCCGAAGCATCGTGAGCATTTCTCAAGTCTATACCATAACGTTGGCATTGAGCCGAAAGCCGATGAGGCCTGGCGATTTTCAACCTTCGTACCAATTCCAATGTATCGAGTACGACCTTTGGTTTAGGTGGGTTTTTACCACAACGAAGAAATTCTTTATCCAATAATGGCAGATCAAATCTACGCACATTATGACCGACTATCACCGCTCCATCTATCAAGTCAAATGTCTTTTGCGAGAAGGCGGCAAAAAGCGGCTGCTCCTTAACATCGGAATCCATGATTCCGTGAACCGCAGACGCTCCTGGCGGAATAGGTCTTTGTGGATTTACCAAGGCTTCCCAAGTGAGAGGAGAGTCATCTTCCATCGAGCCAAGTAATGCGATTTGGACGATTCTATCGCGATTGGTCGATATGCCGGTGGTCTCTAAATCTAGGGCTAAGACCCTTTGTCCAGAGAGCATCTCGGTGACCATCACCTAGGCTAATCAGCCCTGATGCTTCAAACCCTCTACGTAAGAGTGATTACCTAGATAATAAAATCGTACTCCATGGGCATCAAAGACTGGTTCAAGCGACCCGTGCCAACCCCTGTTCCGACATTTGCTGAAACAGAGGCTCTTGCTGAGAAGGAATTGGCTGAAGAATATTCCAAATCATTTGAACACGATGTTAGCGAAGCTATCGATTTACTTGATGGTGAAGAAGAGGAGTTGATCGAGGCCGAAGTAGAATCACCGGCTGAGGAATACGACGTCGGTGATATTGAAGCAGATATTCTCTTAGACGATGAAATGAGTTCTAATTATGAGGTCAACGTAGTCGAGCATATCGATATCGACGAATTGGAATCCCCGCTCGAGAACGCAGAGATCGTCGGTGACATCTCTCAAGAAGTAGATATGTGATTTTAGAGGGACGCGCGTGCGTCATCATTAGATAGGAGCGCATTGGACATGCTGCTATGTCAGCGAGAAGAGAATGGCTTCTCCTGCTGGTAACCATTCTCCTTTTAGCACCAGGTTGTAGTCAAGTATTGGATACAACAGTTCAACCGCGCGCAATGCTTAGCGCAAATCCAGTTAGTATTCAACAAGGGGAGATGGTTGGCTTTGATGCTAGAGAATCCGATGCTATCGAAGGCGTAATCGTCGAGTATCGTTGGAATTTTGGTGACGGCAACAGCCAGACAACCATCTCTGGATATACCTCTCATCTCTATGAGGATAATGGCATTTTCACCGTTGAACTAGTGGTGGTGAACGACCAAGGGGGAGAGGATAGTACCACGGCTACGGTAAAGGTCAATGGAGCACCAATCCTCAATCTCAGTATGCCCACCGAAGTTAGAACAGGCGATATCGCTTTATTGGATGCTAGTGATTCAATAGACCCAGAGGGGGTACCACTCACCTTTACCTGGGATCTCGATACCAAAACAGATAGCGACGGCGATGGCAATGCGATGAACGATGCTGACTCAACCGCAGATAAGGTCTATCTCAATACCAATCAGAGCACTACTATCAACGGTTGGTTAGCCATAGATGACGGCCAAGGAGGAATTACCTCGGAAGCCTTCACATTCGATGTTCTTACCAGAAGGTATCAAGTCACTTGGCAAACCAAGGAATTGACTTGGGAGTGGGGTGATTATCTTGAGCAAGGAGATACTTGGCAGAGTAGTATTATTCCCGGAGTAGGTGCTCGGATCATCTCTTATCATGCGATACTCGAATTGGAAAACGATTTGCCACCGGCGGATAATTTTACCTTAAAATTAAAAATGTTAGATGATGATTATATTAAATCCAATGCTACCGAACCGGGCAATATCACTCAAAATGAATCGATAAAGGCCGAATTAGCTGACGATGGCATCAATCCTTCAGGGGTTGCCGGGGAATACGAAGCCGATTCTGCGCAGGAATTGATCGATATGCTCTTGGCGATGAGTGATGCTGAGATGGGCCAAGGTGAATGGATTTGTTACGTGGTTGCCGACCAAGCAGAACCAGATCCTATTTTACCAATTTTACCCGATACTGATACTGGAAATAATTGGACCCTATCCCTAACGGTTACCGTTCAAATCCCAGTTCTACAGGAGATCGCTTACGATCAGTCCTGAAACGAGACCGGTTGTACCGATTTCCAATTCGCAGTAGCTAACTTTTTCGCCTTTCCATCTGCGATAATCGGGTGAATACTATTGAGACGGCCATGCATGCCATGGACTTGGAATTTGACCCGCAACTCGATACGCCCATCTCTTTGGGCAATCTCGAGTTGCTCTTCGGCCAAGTCATAATCCGCCATACTATCCCTGCCATCGCCATTTCGAATCGAAAGAGTCGTTCCAGCGATAGAAAGACGCGGTTTGAAGTCGTGATCATTGGGGTGATTCATCCACACATTTAAATCCACAGAGAGTAAATCCCTTGTGTTAATACGGGTAATCGATATCGTATCTACCATCGCAACCAATCATCCCCATCGGTCGGACATTGATGGGTCTTTCCATCGGTAGAAGTATTTGGGACGCCCCGGGTTTCTTTGATATGGAAGGAGAATGATTCTCGGCCTATGTCTCCCCCAACAAGAGGTAAAGGCGCACAGAAGAAAGCACGATTGAAAAGACTGGTAGATGAGGTTAAATGCTTTGTATTTGCAAATCCTGGTTGTTCAGCGCAAACGATTGCAGCATCACTTTCTATTGACCGCAATATGCGTAACCACGGATTGACCCCTCGTAAGATTGGATTTTTCATTCCTCGACATCTTAAGACACAACTGATCTGGTGGTATGATTATAACGCCGGCCGTCGCGTTTATGCCCCTAAACCAGAGAATAATGAGACGACAATGTGATGTGTGCCTTACCAATCGCTGGAGTCATGGGAGAGGTCGCGGCTTACTTTGATCTCGACGGTACCCTCCTCGATGCTAGTAGCGAAAAGTCGTTGACTGCATATTTGCTAAAGAAACGACCGTGGCGGATCTTAATCACTACCCCTGCATGGATTATTCGCTTCGGTATCGGTTTACTCAGTGGGAAGTCGGTATACGATTCAGCAAGGAACCGAGGACATCTCAGTTTTGCTAGTTGGCAGATTCTCAAAGACTATTCCAATACCCTTGTCAAAGCAAAACTGGCCGCAAGAATATCAGACGAGGCCAAAGAACGGATCGAATGGCATCGAGAACAAGGCCATCGGTTGGTTCTAGTCTCAGCAACGGTAGCACCGATGGCCGAAGCAATGGCCAACGAGTTGGCGATGGACGCGGTTTATGGCTGCGGTCCAGACAAGCGAGATGGGCTTCTTTCAGGTAGTGAGAAAGGTTGGTCTTTGCCGCGTAGAAAAGGCAAGGTCCCTATCGTACAAAAGGATGCTAAAGACAATGGGCACGATCTATCCCAATGCTGGGCTTACGGCAATACCCTAGCCGATTCGTGGTTCATGCGCATCTGTGGTAATCCCTGCGCAGTAAATGCCGAATCGGCTTTGGCCAAGATGGCAAGTGAACAAGGCTGGCAGACATTCTCATGGTGCATCTAAGACATGCGTCGCGCTTATATCAGGAGGGCCGGTGGCCGAATTCCAAGGCCCCATAGTGTAGCCTGGATATCACAGTGGCTTGCGGAGCCACGAACCCGTGTTCGAATCGCGGTGGGGCCGCCATTCATTTCATAGTTAGTTGTACACATGGTAGCCCACGCATCTTTGAGTTTCTTCGCCCTTTATTTTATTAATTTGCGGCAAGGCTCGCGCCAATGATCACAGCATTGATTGGCATTGCAGTCATGATGTTTTGTAGTTCCTCTAGGCTAGTTCCTGCATGCAACGTAAGATTCTCAACCTCAAGTCGACTAAGCATATAGTCAATGGTGGAACTATTACGCCTTAGTATGATAAGATCCTGAAAAACCGCTAATTCGGTTCAAAACCCGCTACTCAGACGGTACCCCTTGAATTGGTAATAAGAATATAATGAACTTGGAGAGTGGCGGATTTGAGCGAGTAATCATAAAATTAAAAATCGTAAATATTGTCCCAATATTCATCGAGAATTGTTAAACTGTTTTCAATTGGAACGACCGATAGTAT
>Ga0066376_10001461_pt1 | contig 22943 bp, 22 predicted proteins | sample Knorr_S15_td_Bot_FD_77009 | JGI IMG/M metagenome (GOLD analysis project Ga0066376, IMG submission 77009) | Marine microbial communities from Southern Atlantic Ocean transect - Knorr_S15_td_Bottom_ad_5009_LV_A | ecosystem: Environmental > Aquatic > Marine > Oceanic | place: Southern Atlantic...
CGTGTATGGTCGTTGTTGGATTCGTGCTTGATCTAAACCAGAAAGCGCTCCCTCTGGCCTGCGCAGGCCAGAGGGAGCGCTTTCTGGTTTAGATCAAGCACGAATCCAACAACGACCATACACGCGCGATGTTGGTCGATGCCTCCTATAATGGCGAGATTACCTTTCCAGAGTGTTCCTGCCCCCTCTTACGTAGGTACACCAGGTATCCACCGGATAGCGCCGAAATAATCAGTGTCGCCGCAATCGCCCGAAGTGCCACCCACATGGTGGCGTCAAACCAGAAGTCTTGTGGGAACAGCATCACCAAGAAATCGGTCCTGGGGTCCAGTTGCCAAAAGTCGTTGGCGAAACTGAGTTGGTGGAACTTCAGGAATAACGTATCGAAACCAACCAGGGCAAATAGGCCAACGCCGACAACTATTATGAGTGTGAATCCGGCGCTCCAAAGAACCCTGCGACTCAACACCTCGATATAGGTGCGGCGCTGGCGCAAAAAACCCGCTCCGATGAATAAGAACAGGTAAATAGCCGATGCCCCGGCCAAGATGTAGATACCCCAGACCAACCGCTTCACATCCCGCATGTGGACGATTTCCTTGGGCTTGAATAGCTCCTGCTCGTTGCCAAAGACCCGCGTCTGTAGCGCCAGCGGCTCCTCTCTGGAATTAAAGTAAGCCCTTATATCTGCGCTTACTTGCTCTAGGTCAGCCTCGGTTATGCCTGTGACTGCGGAGATGTTGTACTTTTCAAACCCATCTTGATAGATGGCGGGGTTGTTGAAGGCCCATGTAACGCTGGCGGTAATCACGAACAGGGGCAAGGCGATGATGAACAGGGCCGCAGGCATCCAGGAAACGCGGGATAGAGATTTTCTAAATGTTGAACTTTGAAGCATGGTCCTCAAACAAGCCTGCATTCGATTAGGCTGGTGTATCTACGTTAGCACCGCCGGGACTGGGGGTTCAACTTTCTTGGAACTTGTGAATCGCTGACTGCCGTGTCTATAATTCGGCCATGACGCAAGAAAATCCAGATTCAAGCCCTTATTCGGAACAACAGCTAGGCACATTCCAGACACTGGTGGACATTGTGGACAAGCTGCGCAGTCCCGGTGGTTGCCCTTGGGACATCGAGCAAACCCACTCTTCTCTCAAAAGAAATCTGCTCGAAGAATGCTACGAAGTTCTGGAGGCAATAGATGGGGGAGGCGGCAAAGCGCTGTCCGAGGAGTTGGGAGACCTGTTGGTCCAAGTAGCATTCCATGCCAACATCGCCAGCCAAGCCGGCGACTTTGAACTAGCGGACGTGCTTACCCACATCAACCGTAAGCTGGTTCGGCGCCATCCCCACGTTTTCGGAGGCACCCAGGTCTCGGACGCAAGGGAAGTAGAGCGAAACTGGGAGCGCATCAAGGAGGCGGAACGGCAGGAGGCAGGCAAGGGCGGAAATGAGGCTAAGAAATCGCCCCTTGATGGAATACCCAAAGACCTTCCGGCTTTGACCTTCGCTCAGTTGATGCAGGACCGGGTAGGATTGGCGGGGTTTGAATGGGAAGATATCTCCGGCGTGCTGGATAAAGTGGCGGAAGAGGTTGACGAGTTGCGCCAAGCCGCCAATCTGGAAGAAAAGACCAGTGAGATGGGCGATTTGCTTATGACCATGGTCAACCTCTCTCGTTGGATGGGCATCCATGCCGAAGACGCTTTGCGCCAGGCCAACTTGAGATTCCGGAGCAGGTACAACAAAATGGAAGAGCTGGCTGCGGGTGGTGGCATAGACTTTACCAGCCTGCCTTTGGCGGAGAAAGAAGCACTGTGGCAGGAAGCAAAGAGGCTGCTTTCCGCTGAGTCTTGACGCCGGGGCAATCGAACCCAATTCTCTTTGTGCACATCCAACCGGTCGAGTGCCTAGAATCTGCATTTTGGTTTCGCCACTATTGCCCGGCCACTATTTCAATAAGGCACGGCTTGAGCTTGGATGGGACCGACAATAGCGAGGAGTTGGGTACGTGAATATAATCCGCTTGAAAAGAACATGGATTTTGGCTTTATTCTCTATTGTGGTAATAGTCTTGGTTGCTTGCGGCGATTCGTCCACAGCCACACCATTGCCAAGTTCGACACCGCTGCCCACGTCCACGCCGGTTCCCACCGGTCCTCCCGCCCAAACTCCAGCGCCGGAACCAACTAACGCCACGGCCGCTACTTCGAATGTCTTTGGTAGTGGCGAACTCACTGCCGAAGAGGCGGAATATGTTGAGCAGGTCCGGGCTGGCTGGAACGAGTTCAATTCCAAGGCCATGGAGTTTCGCGCGGTATTTGGCCAGACCTACTCGCAGAGATACAGGTTTTTTCAGGCGCTTTTGGACGCAGGAGCGGGAACTGCCTTTGAAGCAGCCTTGATAGCGGTTGAGCGGATAGACGCCCCTGAACGGTTCAAGCCAGACCAAGAATTGATGGTCCGGACATTGACCGAACAAGTGGATACTGACCACGAAGTCAGAGGCGCTGCCGAAGAAGAGGACCTGGCCGCATTCACGGTAGCGAACGCCAGACTTGGCGCGCTTGCATTCTTTATGGCGACACAGCTTGCCGAGCCCGTTTGCCGGGCGACCGGACCCGAGGATATCCTGTTTTCATTGTGTAGCTCGAACGAGCAAGTACCGGGAGGAGAGTATGGCGCTGAGTTGAAAATTCCGTTGGACCGATTCGCTGCCGGGTTCTTCGCCCGCATCATTAATTTCGGACCCGTTTACGAGACTGCGGATATCATCGCCACTGAGGCGGTGATGTTGCCGGAAAGAGCCGATTTGGTTTCCAATCTGCTGATCGAGATGAACGGTATGAAGCCCACCCCCGGCCTGGCAAATGATCATTCTGATTTGGTCGCATACTTTGAGGGTTTGTCGGAAACCGTGAAAGCGAGAGGTGAGGCGCTGGATTCGCAAGACCTCACCACCTATCGGAATGTGGCCGGAGACCGCCGGGCACCGTACTGTGGCGCCAGAAGCAATCTTTCCTCCGACATGGCTATAATCGCCGCAACGTTTTTCGTGGACCCCCTGGGTAGTTGCCGATTCACTGCGACCATCAGTCCTGAGGACATTGAAGACCTTGAAGTCGACCCTGCGGAACTGGCGATTTACGTTGATGCAGTCACTCCAGCCTTCAGCGAGGCATTGCAGGAACGCCAATCCTTCAATGCGGAATTGTCTCCTCCGGGAGCCGGGAGCACCGTTGACGATACCCTTGCTTGGTTTCTTAGGGCAACAGCTTTACAACAACAGTTGGCGGATACTCTTTCGAAAGTCGAGCCTCCGGCTGCAATGGACTCCTTACACGAAGCTGCCGTGGAAGCACCATTGGAATTGGCGGCCTTTGGTTCCCGGGTGGTTGAATTACTCGAAGCCGCAGGACCCGAGTTCAGCGTTGCCAACGACCTGGCAACTCATCCGGAGTTGGGGGTTGCCGCATCGGCTGGCATATCCCAGAACGCCAGAGCAGCATGCCAGGATATCGAATCGGTGGCGGCTGCCAACGGCATAGAGGCCGAATTGGGCTGCGCAACCATTTTCCCCTAACCGCAGGATTGCAGATTAGCCACTGGGCTGTGTTGACCCACCGACCTTCGGACGCACGGATGCGCGAATCATTTATTTGCGGGTACGTTCCTTGACAGCCCACGCCTACCGACTTACTATCCACGCTGGCGGCCCGATCTCTCCCCAATATATTCCGCTACCGATTTTTGTTTATGCGAGAGACTCGAATTTGCCGCCGTTTTGGAGGAAAAGATGGAATTCGGACTGTTTATGATGCCCTTGCATCCGCCCCACCGGTCGATCGCGGACTCCTATGACCGGGATTTGGACCTCATCGTGAAAGCGGACAAGCTGGGCTACAACGAGGCCTGGATCGGCGAGCACGTCACCGAAGGATGGGAGAACGCACCCGCTCCCGAGTTGCTCATCGCCAAGGCGCTGGCTATGACCGAGAACATTATCCTGGCAACCGGAGTGACTCTCCTCTGCCTGCACAACCCCGTGGAGCTGGCCCACCGCATAGCGATGCTGGACCATTTGGCCAGGGGACGATTCTACTGGGGTATCGGCGCTAGGGCCATACCCACCGACCTGGAGTTGTACGGAATGGACCCGGAGAACGGTGCGGAAGTCCGGGAGCGGTCGGCGGAGGTTCTGGACATCGTATTGAAAATCTGGGAAGCCGAGGGCAAATTCACTTACAAGGGCAAATACCACGATATAACCGCACCGGAATTTGACCCGGTCCGGGATCGTGGCCTGTACATGAAGCCCTACCAGAAGCCCCACCCGCCAATCGGCGTGGCGTCAACCTCCGTGGCATCGGACTCCAGCAGGGATGTGGGCGCTCGCGGCTGGATTCCCATGAGCAGTTCAATCTTGCCCTCCAATCACTTGCGAGGCCATTGGGACGTGGTGGAAGAAGGCGCGGCCAGCGCTGGCAAGACTGCTGACCGTCACCAATGGCGCATCGCTAGGGATGTTCTGGTGGCCAAGACGCCCGGAGAAGCCAGGCAGCGGGCCAAGGACGTTCTGGAGCGCAATTGGTACCAGCACCAGCATCCAAACCGTTCGGCAGGTCTCCTGGCTTCCAGCAAGATTGACCCGGAGATGCCCGACGATGACGTAAACGTTGACTACCTGATGGAGCACATCTGGATTGTGGGCGACCCCAAAGAATGCGCCGATCAGATACGCAAGTTGTACGAGGAAGTGGGCGGTTTCGGCACGTTGCTGGCCATCACCCAAGACCCCGACGACCACCAGTGGGAACACGAGTGCCTGGAGCTTCTGATGGAGGAAGTCGGCCCCAGGATTTCGGACTTGAGGTAGAAGACTGGCGGCTACACAGCATCTAAAAGGGCTCCGGCGTTCGCCGGAGCCCTTTTAATTTTGAGCGACGAATAGCATAAATTAGGTTGCCCTACAACGGGCTGCCCCCCGAGCAGTCCGGTGAACCTGAGACTCCAGAGCACCACCGCCAGGGTGGTTGAGCCTGTCAGTATGGCACCGGAACGGCGCCGCCATGTTGAACTCCAGCGTTCACCATGGGACAACTCCAAGTACCAGGACCTTGACATCATCAAAACGGTCAGGGCCAGCAGAGGCCACGTGAGCACCTGCGACGCAGGCGCTACGGCTAGCCCGGCCGAGGCTCCACCGAGTAGACCGAGCATGCCTGGAATTATTCATCACCAAGGCAGGGGCAATAGTCCGCTGAGAGAAGCCACTATTGGCGTTTCGATGTGCAGCAATTTTCGCATCATTTAACTCGTCCCATGATTTAGCTAGCCATGTGGGGCTGTTGGCCCACAACCGTGGGTGGCAGCCAGGTTAATAGTTTGATTCGGTTCGGAGGTAATGGGTTCGTTCTGTTAAAAGAGGCTCCGGTATTCACCGGAGCCTCTTTGTTTTCCTGAGACGCTGTTTGGCCTACACATCCACCGGGGTCACGCTCTGTCCCTCTTTTCGGAATGCCGGGATGACGTGCTTTCCGAACATCTCGATGGATTTCATCACTTCCTTGTGGCCCACGGTCTCGGTGGCCATGAGGAACTGAATCTGGTCCACGCCGGTGGCTTCGTGGACTTTGATTGCTTCGATGCACGAAGCAGGGTCTCCGGCCACGATGATTGCTCGGTTCGCCATGGTTTCGGCATCGAACTCTTCCCAAATCTTCTGGGCCAATGCCGAGCCGCCGGACAGGTCCAGCGCGTTTGAGGAACCGCCGTTGGTGCCGCCGGGTTGAGCTTCAACGGCGATGTAACGGGAGAAGTTCTGGGCCAGATGGTCGGGGATGCCGCCCCATTGGTCCAGCAGGTTGGCGTAAACGTCCTTCTGGTCTTGAACGTAGGGCCGACCCGGACCGAAAAAGGTCTTCAAAGACTGGGCGGCCAATTCCTTGGTAGCCATGTCGTCCTCTCCGCACAAGCCAAAACAAGAGCTGAGCCACTTGTTGTTGATGGCGCCGCCCACTGGGTTGGCATTCTTGATTGCCTCCCGGTAGGCTTTGATCGAAGGCTCCAAAACTGAGGGGGCGTTCACTCCCAAAGCCATGACGCCGATTCCCTTTTCCGCCGCCAACTGGTAGGTGGCTGGCTGGAGGGCGGCTACCCAGATGGGGGGATGGGGCTTCTGGTAGGGCTTGGGTAGAACTTCCCGCGGAGGCACCTTCCAGAAAGTACCTTCGTATTCAAAGGTTTCCGACTCCCAAATCTTGGGAATCATGGTCAAGGATTCCTCCCACATCTCTCGGCTCAGCCTGGGGTCTATTCCCATCCCGGTCTGCTCGAAGGGCGCTGAACGGCCTGTGCCGAAATCCACTCGTCCGTGGGAGATGTGGTCCAGCATGGCTATGCGTTCGGCCACCCTGACGGGGTGATGATAAGGCAGAATGACCACGCCGAATCCCAAGCGTATGCGCTTGGTCTGGGCGGCTATGGCGGTCAGGATGATTTCCGGGCAGGGGGACATGGAGAAGGTGGTCAGGAAGTGGTGCTCAACGAACCATACGGAGTCAAACCCCATCTCGTCGGCAAGAATACATTGCTCTAAGGTCTCTTCGATAACCGCATGATCGTCCAAAGTCGGTCGCTGCATCTCGTAGGCTAGCGAAAATTCCATTTTCTCTCCTCAATTTTGTGCCCCATTACCGGTTTGGTATTCGACCGCAATTCTAATGGCTAAACGATGCTGTAGCAAATCCACAAAATGCCGCTATCCCCTAATCAGCACTACCTCCCGCTGAACGGGCGATGTGGCGTAGGGGCCGGTCTCAGACATGTAGGCATCAATCTCCGAGCGGACACCGAACTCGGGCAGATAAATACCCGGTTCGATGGAGAAACCGATTCCGGGAATTATCCGGCGGGTGTCTTGAGTCTCGAAACCGTCAAGATTGACCGCCTCGCTATGCACTTCGTAGCCGATGCTGTGGCCCAAACGGTGGGTGAAAAACTCCCCATAGCCCCGATCCTCGATGTACTTTCTGGCAACACCGTCGGCCTGCCAACCCTGGACGGAATCTCCTTTCCGGAACGAGTCCGCCAAGTATTCCAAAGCGGCGTCCCTTGCGCCGATAACGATGTCGAAAATCTCTTGCTGGCGCTTCGGGACCGATTCGCCCACATAGGCCACCCAGGTGATATCGGCGTAGACGCTGCCTTCCGCATCTGGCTTGGCCCATAGGTCAATCAGCACCCAGTCACCTTGGCGAATCACGCTGCTGTTCTCGGATCCGGGCTCGTAGTGGGGGTCGGATGCGTGAGCGTTGGTAGCCACAATAGGCCCGTCGGGTGAACTCAGACTCTCATCGTCGAATCTGCTCCGGATAAACTCGGCCACTTGGAACTCGGTCACTTGTTCTTTAAGGTGTTCGCCAATAAACCTGAACGCCTCGTTGACGATTCTTCCCAAGGTGTCCGCCGAATGGCGATGGTCTTCGAGTTGTTCCGGAGTCCAGCGCTGCGTGACGAATTGCATCAGGTCAGCCGAAGTAATAACCTCGACGCCCAGGCTTCGCACCAATTCGACCGTGCCCGCATCAACCCTGGAAACACGGGGCAGTGCGCCTTGGGGTGAGTATTCCATGGCCACCGTTTTAACTCCCGCGAGCATCGCTGCCAGTTGCTCAACCATTTCATCCCGGTTGCGATAAACCCGGATTTCCACCCCAGACTGGCTGAATTTGCCTGCGTCAACATGATGCGTCAACAGGGTGGAGGGGGCGCTCAAAGGCACAAACAAGAAAACAGGGCGGGTGACGTGGCCGGATGCGGTGATTACTTGCCGAAAAATTGGATTGGATGAGCGGTAGTCATGAATAAGCCAGCCGGGAATCTCTTCCTGAGCCAGGAAAGCTTGGGCTGAGGCGATGGACGATGGGACTGGCTGGGGTGTGGTGGCCATTTTCTGTAGCTCCCAGGCGTTTATCTAAACTAGATGGTGGCTAACTCGTGGGGTGGGCTGAAGTTGGTTTGAGCGAAAATTGGTTCATGTAGCCAGGGTGAAGAAGGTACCCAAAATCTAACTGCTAGCCATCTGGTGAGCGCCCCCGTCAAGGATAACGCTGGTGCCGGTCAGGTATCCCGACCGGTCCGAAGCCAGAAACGCAACCAAATCTCCCACTTCCTCGGGTTTTCCCATCCGCCGCATGGGGATGTTAGCCACGATATCCTTGGTCAAATCGTCGAGGGTCCGCCCTTGTTCTTCAGCCTTGGTTTCCAATGCCGCCGTGAGGAACTCGGTCTGGACCGGGCCGGATAGCAGGTTGTTCACGGTTATGTTGAAGGGCGCTAACTCGCTGGCCAGCATCTTCGAATATCCGACCAAGGCCATCTGGCTGGCGGCAGACAGGGCTGCGCCTTCTGCGGGATTATTGACCCTGGTGGGCAATAGGTGGATGATTCGGCCCCAGCGTTGCTGCTTCATGTAGGGCACTACTTCGCGGGTCAGGCGTAGGGCGCTGAGGAAACTTTCCTCCAACGATGCCATGACCGTCTCGTCGGTGAATTCGGAGGGTTTGCCAGTGGGACCGTATCTAACGTGGGTGACCAAAATCCCGATTTGGCCGAAGCGGTTGAAGGTGTCTCTGACCACCCGGCGAATGTCTCTGGCTACGGACAAATCGGCTGGTATGGCTAACACATGATGTTGAGACCCGATGCGGGCCAGCTCAATCTCGGTGCGGCGCAGGTCCGCTTCGGTACGGGCGGAGATGGTGACACTCGCCCCTTCCTGAGCAAAGGCGACGGCGATGGCCCTGCCTAACCCACGGCTAGATCCCCCCACGATTGCAACCCGGTCCCTCAATCCTAGGTCCACAGACGCTCGGCCTCCCAGACAAACTCCAGAGTGAAATATGATCTCAGGCCCACACACTTCCCCGGCATATCACCCGCAACGTATCACGCAGTTTCACGCTGGATTTGGCATAACCCATTCCAACCCGGCATCATATTATACGCCCGTGGGGGCTGAATCAAGCAGCGGGTATCGAACGTGGAAGCAGGCACCAAGAAAACCAAGGTGGCGCTATATAGTGCTTTATGCCGCTTTGCTCCCATGGCGGAGCGGCTGGTTAGGCGGAGGGGATTGGAGCGACCGGGCCGCTGATTTGTTGGAATAGCCCCCAACGGTCCCCCATCACCCAACCCTCTACGACCCTGTCTCCGGAGATGCGAAACACCGCTATGCCACCGTAGCTGATAGCCTTGCCCGTTGGCGCCAGGCCGAATATTTCTCCCAGATGCGTGCCTGTATAGGTGAGGCGGGTCACAACTTGGTCACCCTCGGCCACCATGTCTTCCACCTGATTGTGGAAGTCCGGGAAGGCCAAGCGGACAGTGGACATGTAGCTCTGAAAACCGACGATTCCCCTGACCGTGACGCCCAGAGAGCCCCTAAATTCCATATTGGAATCAATCAATTCGTGGGCGGCGTCCAGATTCCAAGGGTTCCAGAGGTCTTCATAGTAACGGCGGATAATGTCTTTATTCTTCAAGTACACCGGTGCCTTTACAGCGCCTTGCTCAATGCGCATTACCGCAGAAATACTTTCCCATTTCAAGATTGGATGAGATAAGCCGCCCGCCAAGGCCGTTAAATGACCTCTTGTTCGGTCAGGCGTTGGATATCGGCTTCGCTGTACCCCAATTCTTTGAGCAACTCTCCGTTGTGCTCTCCCAGCAACGGTGGGTGACGGTCCAGGGCTCCGGGGGTGAGGGAGAATTTTATGGGCAAGCCCGTTTGCTTTATTGAGCCCAATGTGGGGTGTGGCATCTCGACAAACATCTTGCGATGCAGAAGTTGCGGATCGGAAAACACGGCGGCCAGATCGTTGATGGGGCCGCAAGGCACGTTGAATTCTTGCAAGTCCTGCACCCAATCATTCACTGGCCGGGTCAGGAAAATCTTTTGGAGATTGGGCACAATCTCATCTCGGTTGCGGACCCTGTCGCCGTTGGTAGCGTACTCGGGGTTTTCCTTCATCTCCGGCATCTTCATGCCTTGGCAAAACCTATCCCAGATACGTTCGGAGCCCACTGCCACGTTGATGTATTTCCCGTCTTCGCACATGAAGGCCTGATAGGGCACCAACGTTGGGTGAGCTGCGCCCAAACGCTTTGGCGGCTCATCGTTGGCAAAGTAGGTAGCGGCTTGATAGGTCAGCCAAGCAACCTGGGCATCCATCATTGAAATGTCTATGTACTGGCCCTCTCCCTTCTGCTCCCGGTGGAAGATTGCTGTCATCACGGCGAATGCGGACCACATGCCAGCTCCAATGTCGGTGACGGCTATGCCAACCTTCTGGGGTTCGCCGTCTGGTTCTCCGGTAATGCTCATAATCCCACTGATGCCTTGCATAATCTGGTCATAGGCCGGACGGCTTTGATACGGCCCCGTCTGGCCGAAGCCGGATATCGAGCAATAAACAATCTTGGGGTTCACCCCTTTAACCGTTTCGTAGTCCAAGCCGAAGCGGGCCATGACCCCGGGAGTAAAATTTTCTACGATTACGTCCGCGTCTTTTGCCAACTGGAGGAAAATCTTGATGGCTTCCGGGTCCTTGAAGTTCAGCGTCAAGCTGCGTTTGTTGCGATTGATGGACAGGAAGTAGGCGCTCTCTTCGCCCACGAAAGGCGGTCCCCAATGCCGTGTGTCGTCTCCTGCGCCGGGAATCTCAATCTTGATTACATCGGCGCCGTAGTCGCCCAGCATCAAGGTGCAGAAGGGACCTGCCAGGGCTCTCGTAAGATCGAGCACGCGTATCCCTTCCAATGGCTTCATATAGCTACTCCTTAAGCGGTCGGGGCCTCATTAAATCGTGGGGCCCGCAAATTTTACTGATTGGGCTACTAGCGGTGTTGATTGAATGGACTGAGTAGTTCTAGGCTACATGCGGCCCAGGCAGCTTTCAGTGCGCCAACAATATTATCACAGCCGGAACCCACAGGCTCGGTGTGAGCATATCCATATAGTCTCTACCCCAGCCGAATAGTAGGTCTTAATGCTTCGGTCTTAAAGGGAGAATAATTGGGGATTATGTTTGGCGGCGCGAAGGAGGAACTTTCCGCGTTCTTTCTGATGGTTGGTGGGGTTGGGAAATTGCGGCGCTTCGGAAACGCGAAACGTAGCTGGAGGAGAATAGGCTTGTTTAGTCAAAAAAATCAGTTGACCCCGGTCTAGATGCTAATCCAAACCGGGGAGAAACCGACTGTCGATATATACGATCTTCAGTAATTTTTAGTAGACGGAGCCGGAGACGGGTTGGCTGCGCGACTAGGCAGCTTTCCCGGTAACGGCATCGGTGTCGAAGGCAAATGTTTTGGCGAAGTGACGGCCCCCGTGGGAGATTCGCCGCCGTTTGACTCCGTCAGACGGTGGAGCTATGGGTGCTGGCAGCGGTTTCGCGGAAACCGCGAGCGGTCCTTCTAAATCCGCTGGCATGTCCCTGTTAAACCCACACTGCATACAAGTAATAAATGACCCGTATTGGTCACGGTCTTCGAACAGGTCCCCGGAACAACGAGGACAAAGCTTGAACCAGAACATGATACTCCTCCTGCTGCTGCGTGTCGGCCCAGGCCTAAATACCTTCCCCTCTAAAAAAGGCAGACCCGGACTGGCGAAACCCGGTTGGCCGACTGGCCAGGATAAATCCCCTTCGGGCGCTGTGGGGGTCCGCCGCCATTCAAGTGGCTCGCCTAATCCACATTTGATTTAACTCACCGCTACATTACGGTTACATGACGGGGCTCACTAGGGGATAAACACCTAGTCGAGTAGGGTAATTTCCCCTATTCCCCCATGTGGGTTGGCCAGAATTACTGCTGGAAGTAATCTTGGCTCCAATATCCGCCAGCACCAATCTCTGGCGCCCCAAGCTCAGAATTAAGACGGGCAGCTACCAAACTCCAGAATCGAATTGCCCTATATTGGCTACAGGCGCAATGGTCTTAAGGGGTGATTCACAGGGGTTTAGGGCTGTACGCAAACCCAATAACACATGCTCTCCCTGGGTTTCGACAGCCACTAATCTCTGACAGCTCCTCTAGATGATCAGGACACCCACGGCTTCTTTGGAGGAGCGCTATTTGGAAATTAACTAATAAACCGAGCGTCGAGCCTGGTTCAGGCTCCCCTGTGACAAAATCAAACGGCTCTGGCGAAATAACGCCAGGGCCGTTTGATTTTGCGCGTAGAACCGTGAATTACCGGAAGTTAAACCAATGCTTGAGTGGAGGCTGCCTTGGTCTTAGGTAATCTGGTCCGCCTGATTATGAGACTAGATAATCGCCAACCCGATGGCGGCCAATAACCCAACATTGCCTATAATGGCGCCGAACTCAATCAAGCTGAGCTTCTTGCGTATCAACATCGTCGTTCACCTGCTTTATTAGATAGATAGATGCTAGACCTAATATTCTCTGAATTTTGCTGGGCGTTTGCCCAAAGATTATTGCTGGTCTTTGCTGCGTTTGGGCATATAGATGTCGATAATCAGAGCGGCCGCCAGCATTGCGCCCAAAAAGCCGCCAATCAAAGAACCCATGACAGCGATTGCAAACTCGGTGTCTTGACCCAATGCGTTGAAAGCAAAGGAACAAATCCCGGCCAAAACTAATGCGGCCATGGCGTAAAGAATCACGCTACCGGCCCTTTTCTTAGCGACGAATTTCAATAAGCCTGTCTTAACTGAAGTTCCAGATGGCTCACTCTGCCCATCGAAGGACTCCACCCGTCCGTTGGCTACCATATCCTTAATCACTTTGTTACTCTCCCCCCGCGGGATTTAGTCTTGGCTATTCCTGCGGGTATGGTTGGTGGGAAACCGTGCCCCGGAAGCCCCTGGGCCCTAAAATGCTCTTTCCCGTCCAACTGACCCTAGGTTATACTTCCCCGAATATCGATACGAGGGAGACAACACTCAAAAGACTGCGGGTAAACCCGCAAAATGGCTTTTACCCCATCTAGGCGAATCAGGACGCAAAAGAGGCTTAGGATATGAGCACCAATAGATTTTCCTCAACCGCCCAGGTTCTGGATTACCCTTGCGACTGGTCTAAGATAGCCAACTTGATAGTGCACCAATCATTGAAGGTGCAACCCGGAGAGCGGGTGATAATCCACGCCGACCCCACCTACTTTCCGGCCCTGTTGGAGCAGGTCCGAATCGAGATTGTCCGCGCCGGGGCAGTGGAGTTGTTCACCGCCATGTTGCATTCCACCGGGCTGGAAGCGGCAAGGCGGAGCTTACGGCGGCGTGAGGACCCCGAATTGACTGTGATGGAAGACCGGGCCATGGCCGACCTGTTCGACCTGGCCGATATTTACCTTTGGCTACCAACCCGCTGGGATTGGAATGTGGGGCAGACCGAGAAGATACTGGAGACTTGGAAGGGCCGGTCCATTCACTTTCACTGGGTGATTTACCCGGATGATGACGACCTCTTCGGAACCCTCTCCAAGATGTATCAAGAGGCTCTGTTCATCGACTATCCGGCGCTTACCGCCCACCAAGAGAGCCTGATTAGCTTGCTTCGGAACAGTACGGTCAATATCAACGACCCGGCGGGCACGGACTTAACCTTTCGGCTGGAGGACGCCCACTTCCACAGGGGCAACGGAGATGCCTCTAAAGAATTTATCAATGGCTACGCGCGACCGGGAAGCGCCAGGGACCGGGAAGTGGAGTTGCCAGCTGGGGCCATACGCACGGTGGACATCGCTGATGCCCACGGCCAATTGGTTTGCGCCAACGAGACCTTTGCTGGCAGACCGGTGGGCACGCTGACCTATCAATTCAATGGGAATCGCATCATTGGTGTGGAGAGCCAGCACAATAACGACTATGTGCAAGCCATGTGGAATCTGGGTACCGGTGACAAGGACCGCATCGGCGAGTTCAATCTGGGAGTCAGCCCGGCGCTAATAATGCTCCCCGGAAAAGAGAAGGTAATCCCTTACTTTGGCTATGGGGACGGTGTGATTCGCATCAGCTTGGGAGACAACAAAGAATCCGGCGGTCCCTACGCCTCCAGCTTCCAACATTGGCTGTTCCTAACCGGTGCCACCCTAACGGCGGACGACCGAACAATCGTGGAGAATGGGAAACTGGTGGACCGATAATCCCGAAGCCCCTAGACCTGGTGATCGGTCCCAGCGATTTCACCTATAAATTAATCCATGGGCAGGTGTTCTTTAAACCATTCAACGGACATTTCCCAAATCTTTTCCTTCAAGTCTTCCCGGTATACGTCGTAATGGGCCGCCCCCGGAATGACCCACAACTTTTTAGGCTCAAATGTTTCCTCATACATGTCAATCACTCCCTCAGCGGGAGTTACCGTGTCTAACTCGGCGGCGATGTACATGATGGCTCTGGGGGAGATCCGGTCCACCACGTCTATCGGCTTAAACTCCAAAAGCTTCTCGGCCGTGGCCAACGAATAATCCGTGCTTATGTAATTTTCCATCTCGGGTATTTGGTCCATCACTTTTTTCCTGGCAGCGGAAGTGGCCGGGTCGCCCACCAAAATAGCGCCTGGCCCCATCAGATCGGACTTCCCCGTTTCTATCCTGGTCTTGCGGTCGTCCTCGATTTGATGCAGCAACTCCAGCCACTCGTAGTAACGCCGTATGCTCTGCATCCAGCGTTCGCCGTCGCCCCAGCCCGCAACGCTGATGGCGCATTTTACCCTTTCGTCCACCCCAGCAACGTAGGGAACCATGCCTGCGCCGAAGCTGAAACCCAACAACCCCAAGCGCTCCGGATCCACCTTCCGGTTAGTTTCCAAGAATGTCAGTCCGTTGCGAATGTCCTCAGCCTGCTCTTGGGGATACAACTTGCCCGGCTCGCCCTCGCTTTCTCCCACGCCCCGGTAGTCCCAAATCAAAGCCACGCATCCCAATTCGACAAACCGTCGGGCCAGGTGAGGGAACCAGAAATACTCTTTAACTCCGACCATGCCTTGACATAGGATTATCCCAGGGCATGAACTGTTGTCGGCGGCTTCAGGTTCGTATAGCACACCAGCAATCCGGATACCGTCGCTGTTGAAAAACACCTTCGTTTCCATTGGGACTCCTTTCTACTCAAAGCCGGTTCGCCCTCACCAAGTGGCGCTCGCTCATTTTCTTACGCCAGAATACTCTCCATAGGTCGGATATTAAAGGCCCGGATCGATTCCCTAGCTCAGCCAGAAACTGGGCAGACTGGGTTATGTTTATAAGCCCCAATTGGGCTAGAATCAGGGTAGGAAACTACTTCACCCCGCTGGCCTCTAGATAATAGTCACATGAATGGCGAAAGTTCGGCGTTTCACCTCCCGACGCGACGCCAATACCGGGCTCCACCGCTGCTGATGAGAGGTCGAAATGCCGACGGCTAAAGACACTCAGTTATCACCAAGAGCAGACGGGCTACAAGCCGAAGAATGGCTCAGAATGTACTACTTCATGGTGCTGGCCCGGACGATTTCTCGCAAAGCGTGGCTGTTAAATCGTCAAGGGAGGGTGATGTTTTCCATGGCTGGCGACGGTCAGGAAGCGGCCGACGTGGGCAGCGCATGGGCCTTGCAGCCGGGCACTGACTTGCTGGTTCCCTACGCCCGCGATTTGGCCGCCGTGCTGGTTTTGGGAATGACCACGCAGGAGATAATGTTGAATCTGTTTGCCCGGGCGGACGACCCCAACAGCGGAGGCAGGCAGATGCCCATGCATTGGAGCAGCAAGAAGCTGGGAATCGTGTCCATGGGCAGCCCGGTTGCTGTGACGATCCCCAAGGCCGTGGGCTTGGCCCTGGCTTCTAAAATCCGCAGGGAGCCTGCGGTGACCATGGTCTACTTCGGAGATGGGGCCGCCAGCGAAGGGGATTTTCACGAAGGCCTTAATTTCGCTGGCGTCATGGATGTCCCGGTGGTTTTTTTCTGTAATAACAACGGTTGGGCCACGTCCGTTCCATTCGAGAAGCAGACTGCCGGAGAGTCTATCGCCATGAGGGCTGAATCTTACGGGTTCCCCGGCGTGGAGGTGGACGGGATGGACGTTCTGGCTGTGCGCGAGGTCACCAAAGTTGCTGTGGACCGGGCCCGTAGCGGTGAAGGACCCACGCTGATAGAGGCCCACACCATCAGGATGATGCCCCATTCAATCTCCGATGACCATACCAGGTACCGCACCCGGGAAGAACTGGAATCAGAGCAGGAATTGGACCCGTTGGAAAAGTTCAAGGTCTTCTTGTTAACCAGTGGGGTTTTGGATGCGGATAAAGACAAGGCGCTATGGGAGAAAGCCGAGGCCGAAACCGAGGACGCGATAGCCTTTGCTGAGGCCGCTCCTGAGCCTGCGCCGGAATCTTCGTTGGAGCGGCTCTTCGCCCCGTGACAATGGACACATTAATCGAAATACTTTACAGGTAAATATTCGGCGATGACACTACCCCCGTCTCACCCGCGAAGAAGGGAGTCCAGAGACACTTGAAGCGTATAAGATTTCTGAATTCAGTCCTCCGCCGGAATGACGAGGGAGTGATTCATACAGTAGCCAATCTAGTCGCACCTCGTTAAGGAAGAGACCATGGCTGTGATACGGATGATTGACGCAGTGCGGGACGCTCTCCGCGAGGAGATGGAGAGGGACGCCAATGTTGTTCTGATGGGAGAGGACATCGGCGTGAACGGGGGTGTTTTCCGTGCCACCGACGGTCTGTGGCAGACCTTTGGCGATGAACGAGTAATGGACACTCCACTGGCCGAGTCGGGCATCGTCGGTGTAGCCATAGGCGCTGCTCTTAATGGTTTGAGGCCGGTGGCGGAGATTCAATTCGTGGATTTCATCTACCCCGCCTTTAACCAAATCGTCAGCGAGGCCGCCCGGCATTGCTACAGGACCAACGGCGAGTACCCCGTGCCCATGGTCATACGCGCACCCTTTGGCGGAGGAGTTCACGGGGGCTTGTACCACTCCCAGAGCGTAGAGGCCTTTTTCCTCCATGTGCCAGGATTGAAAGTGGTCATTCCGTCAAACCCCTACGACGCCAAAGGCCTGTTGAAGTCGGCCATCAGGGACAACAATCCGGTCCTTTTCTTTGAACACAAGCGAGGCTATAGCAGCGTTCAAGGCGAGGTGCCGGAGGATAATTATGTCGTGCCTATAGGCCAAGCCAACCTGTTGCGGGAGGGTGAGCAGATTAGCCTCATCTCCTACGGACTTTCGGTGCGCGATTGTTTGGAAGCGGCTCAGGTCATGGAGCAAGAAGGCGTAGATTGCGAGGTGGTGGATCTTAGGACCATCTCTCCCTTGGATAAAGACACGGTGCTGAATTCAGTAAGAAAAACCGGAAAGGTGTGCATCGTCCACGAGGACAACTTGACCGGAGGCGTTGGGGCCGAGCTAGCGGCAATAATCGCTAAAGAGGCCTTTGGTAGCCTGGACGGGCCGATACACCGTGTTGCCGCACCGGATATACCGTCTTTCCCATACAATCCGGGAATGGAGGAATTCTGCCTTCCCTCTGTGGAAGACATCACCAAAGCAATCAGGGAACTGGCCGCCTATTAGCACGCCCATCTGCCTGACCTGGTTCGATTTCGTCTTTCTGGCGAAGTCCGGAGTCCAGATTACGCCTAAGTCTCAACAGTTAGTAGGCACCTGCCTACGCCGGTGCGACGGTTTGGATATCCTTCACATCGTACGGATTTACTTCGTCATTCCAGCGAAGGCTGGAATCCAGAGTCGTAATACATACCATGTGTCATGCTGCTAACCACCTAGTTACTTGGCAACGGCAATACGACAGGTAATTTTTTCAAAAGCCGTTCTATGGATACGGAATTTGCCGTTGGTAGTAAAATGCGGCCCAGTCCTTTGAACGGCCAATAGGCCTGATTCATCGCCCCAATTTATTTCAAGGAGGGATTCATGAATCTGACAGACGCAGTAATAATAGTCACCGGCTCGGCCACAGGTTTGGGGTCGGCGACAGCTAAACTTGCTTCTTCCAAGGGCGCCAATGTTGTCATCAACTACACCAAGAGCGAGACCGAAGCCAACGAAACCGCTGCGGCTTGCCGGGAGTTGGGTGCTGAGACATTGTTGTGCCGGGCGGATGTATCCGTGGACCAAGACTGCCGCCGCATGGCTGCGGAAGCAGTGGCTAAGTGGGGGCGCATCGACGGTTTAGTGAACAACGCTGGTCAGTCGGTTTTCGCCAGCTCGGCGGACTTGGAATCCCTTACCGCCGAAGACTTCCTCCACGTTTACTCGGTCAACGTGGTAGGGGCGTACCAGATGGTCCGGGCAACTGCCCCCCATCTCAAGGTCAGCGGTGAAGGCGCAATCGTAAATGTGTCTTCTATTTCTTCATTCACCGGCGCCGGAAGCTCCATAGCCTACGCCGCCTCCAAGGGTGCTTTGAACACCATGACTGTGTCTTTGGCCCGCGCCCTTGCTCCGGAGGTGCGGGTGAATGCGGTGAGCCCCGGTCTTTTCCCATCAAGGTGGTGGAGCGAAGGCCTGGGAGAAGAGCGGTATCACCGGCTTGTGGACCAGTTCGTGAGCGCGGTTCCGTTGAAAGCCGCTGCCACCCCTGAAACCTTGGCCGAGTCTGTGGTGTGGCTGTTGGAGGGAGCAAAGTTCATCACCGGCGAGAACATCATGATTGACTCGGGCATGCACCTGCTGGGCTTCCAACCCACTTAGGCTCCGCTGCTCAATCACCAGAATCTATTCAATTACTGCTAGGATCTAGTAACACTGGCGAAAGCCGGGTGTCCCGTAACTCGGTTGGTTGAGACGTTTTCTGGATTCCGGCCTCCGCCGGAATGACGGTGGAGTGAGCTGGGTGGCGTCGAATCATGCTGAGGCTAAGGTCGAACTAGAAATACCGCCAGGCACAGGATTGCCAAGAACCGTTGTGCCGTTTGGTGCACAAACATCATTCCCTGCATCGGAGAATCCACCTGCTTTCTGGCCCAGGGGATCAAAACCATAAGCAGGAACCGGGTTCCCCAAGGCCAGGTGATGGCGAACAGGATGTGGATGATTACCGCTGCTTGTTACTTCTTCTTGCGTGGGTCAGCGATACCTTACTGACTAACGACTTGAGCGTTGAGGGCAACTGAAATCTGGATAGATAGCCAAGGCGCTTGGACAACAGTGGTGGTGTGGCCTTGACCGGTGTAGTCCTCCATCAATGAAATGTCTCCGGGCCCCAAAAGCTGGGTGGAGCCGTCGCCAAAGCCCAGTTCCGCTTGGCCGGACAGAGTAATCACGAATTGGCGCCGCGGGCAGTTGTGCCAACCTGGCATGGGATCCCGGCGAAACACCAATTCCTCTCCTTGCGCAGAAGGGAATTGGAAAACGTCGGAGGTGGTTAGATTAAGTTCTTCGATGTGCGACTGCCCATCGCTGCCGGAGTAGACTCGGAATTGCATACGTGAACCCTCTAAGTGATGAAATCACCTAGGTTCTAGGTGTGTTGTGTGACGCCGTAGAACTCAAATCTACCTGGTTTAACCTCACGATTGGTAAACCATAGAGACATAAAATCAGAAGCAATGAGAATTTCGAGGGTCACGCACGGGCTAGCGGCCCAAGTGACTGTAATCGCTGGTTGTTCGGTACAGGTTAATTGGCAGGCGGGCTGGATGACAGCCTCACGTCGTAGTTGGAAATCTCACCGGGGCCGATGATGTAGTCGATTCGCATGTTGGCGTGGGCTTCCCGGAACGAGTCGCTGCCAATCCACCCCTTAAATGCCTCTTCGGACTCCCAGTGGGTTACTACCAGGTACTCCTCATGGTCTTCGTCTTGATTCTGTTTCCAGAGTTCGAATCCCATGAACCCCGCCTGGTTCTCCACGCCCCCACGGGGGCCGAACCGCTCTTCCAAGTCAGCCCCATTGCCTGGGGCAATACTTATCCGGTTAGTAACAACGTACATAATCTTCACTCCTGACCCATGGTCCGGCCTGACAATCCGACGTCCCCTGGCCTCCAGCCGTCCTAATTGTCGGTTGGCTTGGGTCTAATTTTAGTCCTAACCTAGAATAATAGTACCCAGTATATCAGCCGATGTTTCGGGCGGATTAGGCCAATTGGAGCCTATTCGTAGCCAGCACTTTCCTGATGCAATTTCCCGTGCCAATGGTGTCGAATAAATTACCCGGCCCAACAGGGGAAACGCCCTAATCCACTATGTGCTGGCACCCTATGCACATCTGGGAGTCATACCATATGTTGTTTGTGTGAGCACCTATTGGGTGCAGGCTTGGGAGGGGAAGCCTATTCTAGGCGTCGGCAGTGGCGCAAAACCGGAGTTGAAGCGCCATGAAAATTAGCAGGTTCACTCTCCCCGTTTTCAATATCGGGATATGCTTTCTAATAGCAGCGGCAGTTGGATTGATAACCATCAGACTGGCGGGAGATTTCATCCGCAGCATTCGCTTCAGACTCGGTATGATTCCTCAGGTCCATGAACCCATGCCCTTGATTGAGATTTTTCCCGTCGGAGATATCCCTCAACCGGAGTCTGCCAAGATACCCAGCGAATTGTCCGTGCGTTAATAGACTTGGCTCCTCACACCAAGACCTAAGTTAAGCAATTAATATGGTTAAACCTGTCCCGAAGCCAGCCGGGGCGGGTTTTTCAGTTTCAGGGCCATCGAAAATCCCAATCGCTACTCAATCAGGGGTATTGCCTCAAAACTGACATTCTGTGGAGTGAAGCGACGAAGAATCTCATGGTTCAGGCGTAAAGATTCTTCGCTTCGCTCAGAATGACAGTATTACGGAGACTTTTGGGACAAGCCATCAATCAGGGGTAAATGAAGGCTTTCATTTCGCCGGTTTACCTGGCGTTAAGGAGTACACTGGTAATGAGCATTCCCTGTTGAGAAATCACCTCTAAATTACGCCTACTGGTGAAACAGGTCTAAAGGATAAAAGGAATGTCAGAACTCGTCTATGGCGACCGAGTTGGGAAAGACGGTCGGTTGCGGCCAGGAGCGTCGGCGATAATCTATGGGGAGACCAAAGATTACGTGCTCCTTACCCGTCGCACCGACAACGGTCGCTGGTGCCTGCCGGGTGGGGGAATGGACCCTGGGGAGAGCGCCGCTGAGGCCTGTGCCAGGGAGGTGGTAGAGGAAACCGGGCTGATCGTGCGGGTGGGCAAGCTGGTGGGGGTCTACACCACGCCCAACATGGTGATTGTGTACGCTGATGGGAATCGCATCCAACCGGTGGCTTTTAGCTTCGAGGCCGAAGAGATTAGTGGAGAGTTGGGTTTGAGCGATGAGACCACCGAGTATGGGTACTACACCCTTGATGACATGAAGAACATGGACATGATGGAGCACCACTTAGAACGCATTATCGACGCCCAAGCCGGCCAGGATGCTACATTTATCAAATAAGCACCGTATCGTAAGCACGGTCAAAATCGTAGGCACGGTCAAATAGCCAGCCTTTGCCCCGTCTCCCAGGTAATCAAGATTTCCCGCATCTCGGGCCGCCATTTTGGCTGGAAGCCCTCGCTGCCGGTTTCAAACAATTCGTCAAAGCGTCCATCGACCAATCTCCGCGCTCGGTCTTGGTCCTCCGCCTTTAGCCACCGCCCCCGCAACGCCAGGTCCGTCGCTTGTTCACGGGATGTAGGCACACTCTCCCACCACGGTGAATCGGGCAGCACTCTAACGTCGGGCAAAATTCCCATCTCCCACAGCACCGCCAATAACTCGCGATATCCCGGGAGCGCTTCTAGTCTTTCTCCATAGATTAGTTGAAATATCTCGGCGGACCGGTTGGGAGGTGGTTGGCTCCAGACCGTTATCATTGCTCGCCGTTTGGCCCGACCTTCCATCCCCCGGATGAACTCTTCAATGTCCCGGACGAAATAGGTTACGTCGGCGGTGAATACCACATCGCCTGAGACGCTTTTGGTGTCCAGACCGGTGTCCAGCCATGAGGAAAGTATGACTGAAGCGTTGGTGATTTGGTTATCCGAAGCCAGGGACCGGAATTCTTTGGCCATACCGGGAGAAGGCTCCACACTCACCACTTCCCGGCACCGGTGGGACATCGGCAAGGAGACTCGCCCGGCCCCGCCCCCTACATCCACGAAAACATCTTGGGGTTGGAGGTAGGAGGCAATAACCGTTAGATTTGCGTCAAGCTCTCTTTGGGGATCGGCGCGGAATGTCTGGGCGGCCGTCCCTCCCCAAATGTCTCCGCCGGACGCTGTTCCGTAGATACGCTGACGCTGGGCCTCAACGGCGTCGATACGAGCTATGTATGACTGAATACCCGTCATAGAAATCTAGTAATAGACAGCGTTGCCCATGCCTCCCCCGGCGGCTATAACCTCGCCGGTGATGGCCCAGGCCTTGTCCGAAGCCAAATAGGTGGTCAGGTAGGCTATCTCGTCGGCGTCCACCATGCGGCAGATAGCATTGCCACTGGGAGAATCGGGTTCGAAGTCCTGACGTTCCACTTCCTCGGCGGAAACGCCCAACTGGGCGGCGCGGGCGGCCAACATCCCCGGTGTGCGCTCTGTGCGGGTTGTGCCTGGATGTATGCAGTTCACCGTGATGCCGAATCGACCCATCTGGGTGGAGAGGGTCTTGGTCATGTGGACCATGGAGACGTTGCGGGCACCGCCGCTCAGGTTGCCAGCGTTCCTGGCGTTGCCGCCGCTGATATTGATGATGCGGCCCCAACCCTGCTCTTTCAACAGGGGGATGGCGGCCCTGGAACAACGTAGCGCTCCCACGAACTTCACATCGAAGTCGCCAATCAAATCTTCGTCAACCACCGAATCAATTGGCCCTGTGGCGGTGGGTGAGCCACCGGGCAAGGAAGCGCTGTTGACCAGAATGTGCAGCCCTCCCAGTTTTTGC
>Ga0066376_10001462_pt1 | contig 22920 bp, 28 predicted proteins | sample Knorr_S15_td_Bot_FD_77009 | JGI IMG/M metagenome (GOLD analysis project Ga0066376, IMG submission 77009) | Marine microbial communities from Southern Atlantic Ocean transect - Knorr_S15_td_Bottom_ad_5009_LV_A | ecosystem: Environmental > Aquatic > Marine > Oceanic | place: Southern Atlantic...
CATCCAGTTCGGACCGATTCACATCGGGCTCTTGGACGGTTACGCTAACCGGACTTTGTATACGCCAACAATAGTGTTACCTATGTCCCCGGTCTAAGTGTCACCCATGTCCCCGGTCGTACAGTGAGGGTCTTCCAAACTTGCGGGAATCAATTTTGGTGACACCAGCGACTTGTTGGCCGTATGGGAATCCCTACACTAGAATCCCAGAGAAGATTCACGGCTCCAAAATAATCCGCGCTAGGGACCTCAGAAAAACCCAAACTGATGCTGAATCAGCCCTTTGGGCAGAACTACGTAGCCGCCAATTGTCCGGCCACCGGTTTAAACGCCAACACCCCATCGGCCCATACATCGTTGATTTTGTGTGCCTTGAGAGTAATCTGGTGGTAGAGTTGGACGGCGGACAACAACAAGTATCGATCAAATATGACTCGGCTCGCACGGATTATCTAAACCAGCACGGCTTCTCCGTCATCCGCTTCTGGAACAATCAAGTTCTGACTGAGATCAACGGGGTAAAGGAAGCGATACTTCTCGCGCTGACCATCCAGATAGAGAAGCCGGACCCTCCCCAAATCCTCTCCCTTACTAGGAAGAGTGAACTTTTCTAGGAGAAACCCAAACATGGTGCAGTCACCCCACGGGATCAATTTTGAGTCCAACCGCCCGGTGATCATGGGCCGGAACGGGATGGTGTGCGCCGGGCAGCCGTTGGCGGCCCAGGCCGGCATGGCCATCCTGCAGAAGGGTGGGAACGCGGTGGACGCCGCCATCGCTACTGCCGCCGCGTTGAACGTAGTCGAACCCAACATGTCGGGAATCGGCGGCGACGGCTACATCATGATTTACAACAAGGCCCAGAACAAGATAGACATCTGCAACGCCACCGGCGCGGCCCCCTACGCCACAGACCTAGCCTGGTACCAGGCGAACGGCATCCCCCAGAAGGGAATCATGTCGTTCTCGGCGCCGGGACTGGTGGACGGCTGGATGGCAGCCCATGAGAGATACGGCAGCCTGAAACTGTCCGAACTGTTCGCCGCCGCCATCGACTTGGCGGATAACGGCTTTCCGGTGTCCCACGTGCTTTCGAGGGTCATCGCCGGCGATTCGCTGTTGCAAGAATTCCCAACCTCCCAGGCCATCTTCGCCCCAGGCGGCAAACCGCTCCAGCCGGGGCAGATCATCCACCAAAAGGACCTGGCCAAGACGTTTCAGAAGATCGTCGACGGCGGCCGGGACGCCTTCTACGAAGGCGAGATCGCCCAGGCGTTGGTCAAGTTCTTCCAGGAGCAGGGCGGCCTGCTGTCCATGAAAGATTTGGCGGACTGCCGCTCCCGCTGGCAAGACCCCATCTCCACCACCTACAAAGGCCACACGGTCTACGAGGCCCCGCCCAACTCCAGCGGCCATGTCCTCCTTCAAGAGCTGAACATGGTGGAGCAGTTCGACCTCAAGTCATTAGGCTGCAGCACCGCCGAGAGCATCCATATGATGGTGGAAGCCAAGAAACTGGCGTTCATCGACCGGGAAGCCTACATGGCCGACCCGGACCACACCGATGTGCCGACTTTGGGCCTGATCTCAAAGGAATACGCCAAAGAAAGAGCCAAGCTCATCGACCTCAACCGCGCGTCCGATCCCACCCACGGCGACCCTTGGGTATTCCAGGGCGGCACAGGCGGCGCGGGACGGGTGACGGCCGGGGCGGTGCAGGAAGAAGACACCACCTGCTTCGTGATCGTGGACCAGTGGGGCAACGCGGTCTGCCAACTCCAGAGCATCCAGAGTTCCATGGGCTCCAGCATCGTCGCCGCGGGCACCGGCGTCTTGCTCAACAACCGGATGACCTATTGGCACCTGGACCCCGATCACGTGGACTGCCTCCAGCCCGGTAAACGGGTGCGCCACACCATGAACCCGGTGATGGTCTTTAACGGCGACGGCCCAGCGTCTATGGGTAAAGCCGCCAGGGGGAAAGAAACGGGCAGCGGCGGACTGGCGTTCGTCTGCGGAACACCGGGCGCCGACACCCAGGTGCAGACCAACATGCAGGTGATCACCCACCTGATCGACTTCGGGATGACGGTCGCCGAGGCTGTGGAAGCGCCCCGGTGGCGGAATTCCCACAGCCCCACCGAGTCCAACGTGCCCCACGTCTGTGATAATCTCTTGCACATGGAGTCCAGGTTCGGAACGGACATCCGCCAGTCGCTGGAAAGCCGGGGCCATCAACTGAATATGATGCCCGACTGGGGCGCCCAAGGCAGCGAGATGATGATCCAGGTGGACCCGGAGACCGGCGCCCTCCACGGCGCGGCGGACCCGAGACGCGACGGCTACGCCATCGGCTGGTGATCCCGGCCAACTAAATTAGAAAAACGGACACCAAAGCGGATATTCAATGCGCATACCTGGTGACAAAAGAAGTCCCTTCCCCGACGAATGCGGCAACCGGGCCGGGGTCTTCGCCGAGGCAGTAAGAGACGGGGAGATGGACCTGGCTTGGTCCATGCTGTCCAAGGAGACCCGCGGCATGCGCATGGGCGTCTGGGCCACCAAGAACCGGGTCAACATGCAGGACGCCTACCGCGCCGGATACAACGAGAACCATCCCATGCGGGCCGAGATGCTAGACGACTTCAGAAAGACCGTGCTGAGCCTCTGGCCCCTGGAAGACCTGACGGACCTGGGCATATCCCCCACCAGCTATCTGGACGATGTGCACGCCTTCGCTTTTCTCCCCTTCGGCATGCAGGACGACACCACTGAAGTGGAACACGGCCGTGCCATGAACGGACTGATCCTACCCATGCTATGGGAAGACGACGATTGGCAGGTCGACCTTCCGGGATGGCGCTTCTTGGAAGTGCCGGAGAAGGGCTAGCACTTTGGCGCGGCGCAACTCATCTGAGACCGTGCCGACTAATCCCCAGGTAGAAACGCGGGTCTGCGAACTCTGCAAAAGAGAGTCGCTGCGGTTCACATCGCACCACCTCGTGCCCCGCTCGCGGGGCGGCAGGTTCAGCCACCAGGTCAAGCTCTGCCCCACCTGTCACCGGCAGCTACACGCCATGTTCTCCGAGTCGACCCTGGCCAAGGAATTGAACTCCATCAACGCCCTGCGCGCCAACCCCGAGTTCTCGGATTACCTGAGGTGGGCCAGGCATCAGAAAGGGCCCACCAGCTTCCGCGTCCGCCGGGCAAAGAACCGGCGTTAGACCTTTTCTCGCCCCCCGCCGCCTTGTAAGGCCGATAGGCCGGGGAATATACTCGAAGCATAATGGCTCAGCCTCACGAAGAACCCTCAGACGGGCTTACAAGACTGCCTCTCTTTCCGCTGAACCTGGTCCTCTTTCCCGGTCAAGACCTGCCTCTTCACATCTTTGAGGAGCGCTACAAGGACATGATCAGGGAGTGTTTGGAGCAGGATAGTCCCTTTGGAGTGGTGTTGATCAAAGAGGGGCTGGAAGTCGGCGCACCGGCGGACCCCGAACGAATCGGCACCTCCACCCGCATCCTCCGCTCCGAGATATTGGACCAGGGGCGGATCAATATCATGACCAAGGGTGAGCGGCGGTTCGAGATCGAAGAGATCGTCCAACGGGTGCCCCATGTGGTGGGCCGTGTCCGCTTCCTGGTGGAGTTGGAGGGCGAGGGTTGCGCGGAATTGCTCCCCCAGATCAACGATGAGTACGTAGCCTTAGTGCGGAACCTGACCGCGCTCACCGGAGGCTACACCTCCCGGGTCGACATTCCTCAAAACCCCGTTGAGCTTTCCTACGCCATCGCCGCCAATCTGGAGCTGGAGCCGCACCTGCGTCAGAGCCTGCTGGTCACCGAGACCGCGGCAACCCGGCTGTCCGACCTCATTCCTCTACTGAAGCAGGGCAACGAAACGCTACGGGAGCGCGTCACCAAGCAGAACCCATTTCAAGGTCCACGGTTGAACTAAACCCTGTTTCCTAGTTTTGGCCAGGGCCCAAGGCTGAATTAACCGGCCTTAGTCAGGTCGCCGAATAGCCGCAGCGCGGCAGATTCGGGAATCATGCCCGAGAACAACTCAGGGTGGATCATCTCCGCCATGATCTCCAGGCCGGTGACCAACCTAGGCCCCGAGCGGCTGGTATACGAGCCCGCATCCACCACGTAGACCCGGTTGTTCTGAACCGCCGGCAACGACGCCCAGCCTTCTTTTGCCGTCATGGTGGGCATGTCTTCCAGCGCGCGCTTCACATCGAAGCCGCACTGCATCATGATGATTATCTCCGGTTGGCTGGCCACCACCTCGTCCCAGTCCAGCTTCAGGGTCCCGGTGTCTTTGTCGCCGAAGCTGTTTGTCCCGCCGGCCAGGTCGACCATCTCAGGCACCCAATGACCAGCGCACATAACCGGGTCCGCCCACTCAACATGGAGCACGCTGGGATGGTGGCCGGCGTCCTTGGCGCGCTCGGCTACCGCCTCGATGCGGGCCGTCAGTCCGGCGGTGATCTCCAAAGCCTTAGCTTCCGTGCCCGTCGCCCGGCCAATCCGGTTGAGGTCCTCAACCACGTCGCCGATGTGTAACGGGTCCAAAGAAAGTATCTCGGGCTGTTTGGCCAACCCGACGCTTACCTCGGCAACCTGCCGAGATGATATGGCTCAAACCTCGCAGATGGCTTGCGTTATCAGCAGGTCCGGCTCCGCGGCTTTGAGCAGCTCCGCATCGATCTCGTAGATGCCTAGCCCTTCGGCCAGACGCTCCGCGATCACCCTGCTGATCTCGCCACTGGTCGGCTGCGTTCCTTCGAAGACGCTGTGGACCACATGGGGTTTGTCCCGCGCCTCCGGTGGGTAGTCGCATTCGTGGGTCACGCCGTAGAGTTGGTCCTTAAGGCCCAGGTCGTAGACCATCTCGGTGGCGCTGGGTAGAAAAGAGCAGATGCGCATATCTATATACTCCGGCTAAGATTCCTCAGCCGTTAGGTTTGTGAATAAGCCGGGCTCGGTTTGTCCCTACCGGTGATTTTCTGAGTGGGAGACCAACTCCACGGTGGTGTCAGAGGTCGCCACGGCGACCGAACCGTAGAGGGGTCAACGCTTCTTCCAGATTTCGACCAAGTTGTGGGCGTCCTCATCATCGACTCCCCACATCTCGAACTTGATTCGAATGGCGTCGTAGAGAGTTAGCTCGCCATGGTCGACGTCCGAGTCCCGGTACGACTCTACGCTAACGTCCATCCACTCCAATGAGATGTCGTCCTTGTCGGCCAGGCGCTCTACCATGTTCACCGCGCAAGCGCCGATACCCGAGAAAAAGAACTCCCCGGCGCCCAATTCCTCGCCGCCGGCGTCGTCGGCCACGAAGTGATGAGTGCGGGCGTTGCAGATGGCCCTGCCCAGTGTGCCGGTGCTGTATGCCCTTGCTTTGTATGCCAGTGTCAGGTTTGCCATGTGTTGCTCCTTTTTAGCCTCCGCGCTTAATCCGAAACGCGGTAGGCGAAACAGTCTACGACCTCGATGGCTATCGGCTTTTGGGCCAGGCCGGTGGTGCCGATAACCGCCCGGCAGGGTGGGTAGGGCACAAACTCCCGGAAGACCTCGTTGAACTTTTCCCAGTTGTCCATATTGGTCAAAAACACCACCATGTTGACCACCCGGCTGAAGCTGGTGCGTCCGGCGGTCAGCGTGGTTTCAACGTGGCGGAAGCAGGCGCGGTACTGGTCCATGAAATTATCGCCCACCACCTCTCCATCGAAATTGGACGACGTGGTCCCCCGGACATAGACCTTAATCGCCTTCACCTTGAGCATACGCGTCAGGTCTTCATCGAAGTAATCGGTGTACATGCCGGTGCGGTAGGAAACCGAGCCGGTGGCTTCATTGCGGCCGTCGGCGATGATCAAGTCCAACAGCGAATCCCGCTCCTCGAAGGTGAGCGCCTGGGCCTGCTCGATGGTCAAAGCATCAAGCTGTTCCAGGGTGTGGGCCGGTTTGCTTACCTTGGCCATGAGGCAAAGCTCCCTTCAAGTTGAGTGCCCGTATCTTAGCGTCAGCCACCTGACCGTGCAAGACGCTTTGACACCCTCCAACCCAGCCACCTATCATTGTGGTCATAGCGTTTTTCTATCACGGTTTATATTCGCACGGAGGCGCCCATGGCTACCATCCAAGAACTTAAAGAACAATACGAGGGGCTGGACCAGGAATTGCCCTCCAAGGGCGAGGAGGCCATCGACCCGTCGTGCCTGCTCACCTTCGAGTATGAATACCCCAACCAGCAGTCCCAGGTTGTGATAGACACCGACGAATTCACCGCGGTCTGCCCTTGGACCGGCCTCCCCGATTACGGAGACCTGACGATCTCCTATATTCCCGGCGACTCGTGCATCGAGCTGAAATCCCTGAAGTACTATCTTCTTTCCTACCGGGACGTGGGCATCGTCCAAGAGCACTCCGCCAACCGGATCCTCAACGACCTCGTGGCCGTCTGCCAGCCCCACGTAATGAAGATTAGCCTGGACTACAAGGTCCGAGGCGGGCTGCACACCACCGTAACCGTTGAATACCAACGGAACCAAGGAGCCAAGTAGACCACCGGGGCACGCCCTCACCTATGTACCAGATAAGAATCGAGTTCACTTTTGACAGCGGGCACCGCCTCCTGGACTACAACGGCAAGTGCGCCTACCCCCACGGCCACACCTACCGGGCTGAGGTCTTTTTGGAGTCCCAATCCCTGAACGAACTGGGCCTCGTCTACGACTTCACCGACCTCAAAGACCGGATCAAGACCTGGGTCGACGAGAACTGGGACCACGCCTTTCTGGTCAACAGCCGCGACAGCGAACTCATCGACGGACTTAGCGGCGCGGAACTCGTGCGGCTCTACAAGTTCCAAGACGAGAACCCTTCCTGCGAAGTCATGAGCCGGGCGCTCTATGAGAAAACGAACGAGCTCTGCGGCATCGCTCCGGCTAAAGTGCGGCTGTGGGAATCGGTGAACCAATACGCCGAATACTCCGGGCAGGACTAACAGAATGCCCAGCTACGGGGTGAGCCTGCTCTCGGGCGGACTGGACTCGACCACGGTGACCGCCCTGGCCAAGGCCAAGACCGACCACCTGACCGCCCTGACTTTTCATTACGGCCAGAGCCACAGCAAAGAGGTCGACTGCGCCGCTGAGGTCGCCCGCTCCCTAGACGTGCCCCAGGAACTGATGGACATCTCTTTCCTGGGCAAGGTGGCCTGGTACTCGGCGCTGACCAACCCTGAGCGGTTCCCAGTCCCCGAGGACCGGGACGCCGCGCAGATGGGCAACAGCATACCCATCACCTACGTCCCTCTGCGGAACACCATTTTCCTGTCGCTGGCCGCCGCATATCTGGAGAGCCAGGTGCTCCACGCCATCGAGCTTGAGGGCGTGGCTCCCAGCGACGTTCAGGCCCGCATCTACATGGCCCCCAACGCCATCGACTACAGCGGCTATCCCGACTGCCGGCCCGAGTTCTTCGAAAAGATGGGCGAGTCTCTGGGCTACGGGAGCAAGCTCTGGACCGAGTACCACGTGCCGTTACAGATCGAGATTCCGATCATCGAGATGTCCAAAGCCGACATCGTCAAACTGGGCATCGAACTAAAGGCCCCGCTGGAACTCACCTGGAGCTGTTACCAAGGCGGTGATGCGCCGTGCGGCCGGTGCGATAGCTGCATCCTAAGGGCCAACGGCTTCAGGGACGCCGGTTATCCCGACCCGGCCCTGATTTAGGCGCGGCCCCACTGATGTCTGGTGCGACTAACATGACCTACTCCGCTCATGGTGAGCTCCGACTGAAAGTCGAGAGTCTCGACTTCGTCGGACCTGTCGAACCACCGGTAGTGGGTAGCCTTCTCTCAACGGCAACAAGGCAGGCGGGCGTCCTTCGACAGGCTCAGGATGAGCGGAAAAACAAGGCAGAGTATCTCAAAGCAGGTTGTACACATGCTTAAAGTCAGCCGGAAGTCGGGAGGCGAACCGGAGATATTCCACTCGATCCAGGGTGAGGGTGTCTCGATGGGCGTGCCTTCGGTGTTCTTGCGGCTGGCCACCTGCAACCTGAGTTGCGCCTGGTGCGACACCAAGTACACCTGGGACTGGCAGAATTTCGATTATCAGACCGAGGTCGTGGAGCTAGACGCGTCTGAGATTCAGCAGAAGATACAGGCATTCGACTGCTCCCACATCGTGATCACCGGCGGCGAGCCCATGCTGCAGCAGGCGGAGTTGACGCCTTTGGTGAAGTCTCTGGCGGCCGATGGTTACACATTCGAAGTCGAGACCAACGGGACCATCGCACCCCTGCCTGGGATGCTGGAGCAAATCGGCCAATGGAACGTTTCTCCCAAGTTGCTCACATCGGGCAACACACCGGAAAAGAGTCAGGTGCCTTCAGCCTTGGAAGCGTTTGCGGGACTGCCAGAAGCTTATTTCAAGTTTGTGGTGACCGGCGAGTCGGACATCGATGAGGTCTGCGCTCTGCGCGACAAGTACGAGCTGGCACCGGACCGAATTCTTCTGATGCCCGAAGGCCGCACTCCAGACGCACTGCAAAAGAAAAGCGAATGGCTGTCTGAGGCGTGCGTAAAGAATGGTTTCCGGTTCACCACCCGCCTCCACATCCTGCTCTGGGGCGACGAACGGGGCCGCTAGGCGGCAATGCCGCGTTTTGAGCGGACGCAGTCTACCCCTGGCTACCCTTGAGCAGCCGGGTTAGCTCTTTGATATTCCCCAGAGCGTCCAGGTGGCCTACCGTCTCGACCACACGGACCGCTCCTTCCTCGCCCAAGACATCGACGACCAAGAAGTTGAACTTGCCCACCAGTTCCTCCCGGGAAGCCGGGTTCTCCGTATCGCCGTGGTGGGCGGTGACATCCTCGGTGAAGGTGCGCCCGTCCTTCAAAGAGATGGCCACCTTGGCCGCTGGGTAGTCGTAGCGCCGCAGGTCCATCTCCGGGTCGGCGATGATGTCCACTCTACGTGAAAGAGCTAGGGTTTCCGGGTCTTGCAGCCGGTCCGGGTAGAAGGCGGTGATGTCGGTGCTGTTGTGAACCACCGCCGTCGCCACCGCGTAGGGCAGTGAGAACTTGGCGGCCAGCATGTTCACCGGCTCAGGGTCGGTCATGATAGTCGCCAGCGCCGGGGCCTCCACCTTGATGCGGTCCACGTCGCCGGCGGCGAACTTCTCTCGTTCCAACAGAGTCTGAACGCCGTCCAACACGGGGTGGTTGTAAAGGCAGCAAGCGTGGAGCTTGAAGTAGTTGTGTTGGATGCGGAAGGCGCCAGGCACACCCAACTCTTGGACCACGGCCTCGGTGTCGAAGGACTCTCCCAGTATCTCGTTGTAGATGTCGGAGGGTCCGTCCTCCAGTCCCGTGAACCCGCACAGGGCCAACTGGGCCGCCATGATTCCCTGGAACCCGGACCGTCCTGGGTACAGGTTGCGGATGGTGGCTCCTTCGATACAGGGAGTCCAGGTATTGGCCGGGCTCATGGAGGCGGCCATGTTGATGGCCAGGGTGGTTTGGGCCTCGTCGAACCCCATCAGCTTGGCGGTCGCCACCGCAGAGCCAATCGTGCCCCAGGTGCCGTGGGAGTGAACCGTCTTTTTGACTGCCGTGCCGGTGCCGATGCGGGAGGTAACCTCATAACCGGCGATCACACTCTCCAGGAATTCCTTGCCGGTGGCGCCCCGTTCTTCGGCAACGGCCAACGCCGCGGGAATCACGTGGATGGCGGCATGCCCTCCACCCAGCCGGTTGCCCTCGTCCATCTCCAGGGCCACTCCGGCGGTGGCGTTGGACAGGGCCGCAAACACGGCGGAGGCTGAGCCGGGCTGCCCCAGCAGAGTCGCCGGGCCCTGACCGCCGGTCTTGGCCGCCAACTGCGCCAATTTCGCATTCTCAGGAAGACGGCTGCCCGCCAGCATGGCGCCGATGGTGTCCAGCACCACTGCCTTGGCCGCATTCACAGTGGAGGGTTCCAGGCTTTCTAGATGGGTGTCACAGACAAATTTAGAGAGACGGTCGAGGTAATCTGGCATCAGGGTCTCCTGGGGTCAGGTTGCTACCATTTTACCTGAATGGCATAATCCGGCAAATGTGCGCTCCGAATCAGCAAGACCAACAACAAACGTTCCAACCCTGGGCCAACCTGAAGCAGCCCATGCCACTTTGGCGCAAGCTTCGGATGGTGGCCGTCAACAACTTCATCAAGCTGCGCACCCGGAAGGGTTGCTGCGGCAACTACGACCAGCCAGGCTGTTGACTGGGCGAAGGTCAGCCGCCGGGTTCCGGCGGCGATAGCAGCTAGGCAGGCAGTTCTGTCTGGTAGCCCTCGTAGTGGCCGTTGGTCGCGACCGGACCGCCCACCAGCGCTTCTTCCATGACCGGCGCTGGGCCGGCTACAAGGCGTATCCCGTCCCACCAGTGCTTGCCCCGGCCCCGGCGGCGGCGTTGGAAGCCCATCGCGGTGAGCTGCATGCCGAAGCTGCGTTGGGAAACGTCGTCCTGCCTGGTCTCCCGGCACCAATCCTGGAATCCCGCATAGAGGTCCTTGGCCAAGACTAGTTGGCCGTCACCGACCTGGCACTCCTCTGCCACGAACTGGGCCACCGGGCCGTCGATCTTCTCCGCTGGTTCCGGATTGACAAGCACCAAGACCGGCTCAAGTTTATCCTCCGGGGCGTTCTCCCACAGGTCGGTGGGCGATTGTTTTTCGATCTCGTCGATGTCATCGACCCAATTGGCAAAATAGACCAGCAGGTCCAGGTACTGCGGCATGCCTCCAACGTGGTCCCAACTGAGTCCCTTGCCGTGGAGTTCGCCGGCGTCCATCAGGAGATTGATGGGCCGAACCTCGAAACGGCGGCGGTATTCGGGAGGGCAGTCCCAGACAGGGGTGAAGATATCGGTGGAAATTGTGTTGTTCAGCAGGAACATCACACAGCGGGCCGCCTGAAGATCGGGGTTCTCTTCCTCCAGTGGCGAGCCGGAGAAAACCCGTTCCAAGCTCCGTTGCACTTGGATCACCGACAAAGCAAACGCGGCGCGAGCCTGATTGGCTGCGCGCCGCGTCAATTCCTGCTGGTCGGGGCCGTCGTTATCAACTGCGAAGGCAACGACGATATCATCCGGGCCGTCCCGGAACAATTGTTTGGCGGTTACCTTCTGTTCCTGGACCGCCTGCCACAGGGCCATGGACAGGTCCAGGTTCTCCTTGACCATCCTGATCTCAAATGCCGGCTTCATCATCACAACACCCCTTCACAACAACACTGCCTAAGCACGCTACCCGGGCAGACTCCGAGGAGTTATTTACCGGGCTTCGCCGCCGCCAGTTGAACTACCTTTGAACTTATGCCGTAGCCGCGGACCAGCTACTCGGCTATGTTCATCACCACTTTGATAACTTCTTCCTGCTGTTGATCATACATCTCATAGGCCTTTTGTACATCTGTAAAGCCCATGCGGTGAGTGATCAAATTGGCGGGTTCGCACCAGCCCCGCTGCCTGAGGGCCACCATGTGTTTGATCTGGCTGGTGGGGTCGCCGCTGCGGGCGCCGGTGGTCCCAATCATCCTTGGCTGCTTGTCCATGATCCAACTGTGTTCGATGGACACGCGTTCGTCGGACTGGATGCCGAATACGATGATGGTGCCGAACTGGCGGACCAGCCGGAAGCAGTCGTTGAAGGTGTCGGGAAACCCCGCCGCCTCGACGATCACGTCAGGTCCCTGTCCATCGGTGATCTCCAATAGAGCATCATCGACCTTTTCTTTGTCGGGATTGATGCGGTGGGTGGAGCCGAAAATCTTGGATTTTTCAAGCCGGTAATCAAGCGGGTCCACCACGGTGACGCTGGCCGCGCCCATGCGTGAGGTGATCATGGTGAAGCTGAGCCCGATGCTGCCCTGCCCCATGATCGCCACGTGCTTGCCCAAGACATTGGGCATCTGCTGGCAGGAATAAAGCACCGTGCCCGAGGGCTGACACATGACCCACTCGTCCAGCGGGCCTTCGTCGGGCAGCAGGATCATCCGGCTGGGGTCGGAGGTCATGAACTCCACCAGTCCGCCCTTGCCCCGCTCCGGGATGGCGATCACTCGCTGGCCCTCATGGTACTCATCGGTGCGGCTCTCGACGATTGTCCCGGCCAACTCGTGGCAGGGCCGGCCCACGTCCATGGGATATTCTTCCTCTGGGTGGATATTGAACCCATGACGGCAGTCGCTGCCGCAGACCGACACGCGCTCCAGTTTGATCAGGACCTGGCCGTCGTCGGCCACCGGCGTTTCAACATCCAGAAACTCAAAGAGTTTTGGTCCGACAAGTCTCGCAGCTTTCATGCTGGCGAATCCCCCTAGTTTTTATTGGTGGTTGGCCCAAAGGCCGCGTGTATCTTAAACCGGACACTGGGCGGCGGCAACCTGCGCGCCGCTAGACCTGCTTGTACCGGAAACAGTCCACAACGTGGTCGTTGACCATGCCGGTGGCCTGCATATAGGCGTAGCAGATAGTCGAGCCAACGAATTTAAATCCCCTAGCTTTAAGGTCCTTGCTCATGGCGTCCGACTCGGTGGTCGTCGCCGGCACGTCTGACATGGACTTGCGTTGGTTGTCGATGGCGCCGCCGCCGACGAACCCCCAGATGTAACTGTCGAAGCTGCCAGCCTCTTCAACTATCTGCAAGAAAGCCTTGGCGTTCCCGATAGCCGATGCGATCTTCAGCCGGTTCCGGACGATTCTCGCGTCGGCCAGCAGGCTCTGCACCTTAGCGTCCCCATAACCGGCGACGGTCACCGGGTCGAAATCGTCGAAGGCTGCCCGGTAATTCTGACGCTTGTTCAAGATCGTGTTCCAACTGAGACCGGCCTGGGCGCCCTCCAAGATCAGAAACTCAAACAGCATCCGGTCGTCGTGGAGCGGCACCCCCCATTCCTCATCGTGGTAGGGAATCATCAACTCGTTGGCTGCCCAATCACACCGGTCCATCGCGCATCTCCGCATTTATCTTGTGGCTTTGTGTCTGACAGATTATTATAGGTCACGCTAAAAAGTTTGAACCCTTTGACACCGTGCTAATTCATCGCCCCTTTGGAGGTGCCCCCGTGGCAAATCAATATGACGTAATCGTCGTCGGCGCCGGCAACGCGGCCCTGTCCGCCGCCATCGCCGCCAGAGAACAAACCGATTCGGTCCTGGTAGTGGAGAAGGCTCCCGAGTACTTCCGGGGCGGAAACACCTACTTCACCGGCGGGATCATCCGCTTCGCCTTCGAAGGCCTGGACGACATCCGGACGGTCATCCCCGACATGTCGGAGACCGAGGTCAACCAGGTGGAAGTGGGCAGCTACACCGAGAACGAGTTCTACGACGACATGATGCGTGTCACCGAGGGTTTAGCCGACCCCGAACTGGCACAGATACTGGTCAGCCAGTCTCTGCCCACCATGCAATGGCTGCAGTCCAAGGGCGTCCGGTTCGTCTTGGCCTACGGACGGCAGGCCTTCAAAGACGGCGACAAATACCGGTTCTGGGGCGGCCTCTTGGTGGAGGCCGTGGGCGCCGGGAAGGGCCTGTCCGACCAGCAGTTCGACGTCTGCGCCGAGATGGGCATCGACGTCCGGTATTCCACAGAAGCCAAGAAACTGATCCAGAACCAGAAGGGGCACGTGAGCGGTATCACCGTCCTAGGCCCCGATGGCTTCGAAGACATCTCCGCTAGCGCAGTGGTGTTGGCCGCCGGGGGTTTCGAGGCCAACGCTGAGATGCGGAGCCGCTACCTGGGGCCCGGTTGGGAGAACGTGAAAGTCAGGGGCATCCCGTACAACACCGGCGACGGCATCAAGATGGCCCTGGACATCGGCGCCCAGTCCCACGGCCACTACAGCAGTTGCCACGCCGTGGCCTGGGACATGAACGCCCCGGCCTTTGGCGACCGCACCATCACCGAGTTGTACCAGAAGCACTCCTACCCCTTTGGCCTGATCGTGAACATCAACGGCGAACGATTCCTGGACGAGGGCGAGGACTTCCGCAACTACACCTACGTCAAGTTTGGCCGGGCCTACCTGACCCAGCCCCAGGGCCTGGGCTTCCACATATTCGATGAGAAGGTCAAGCACCTGCTGCGCGACGAGTACCACATCGACCAAGTGACCATGGCCAGGGCCGACACGCTGGAAGAACTGGCCGAACGGCTGGACATCGACCCCGCCGGCTTCGTGAAGACCATCGAGGAATACAACGCCGCCGTGCAGACCGACATCCCCTACAACCCGACGATAAAAGACGGCCGAAACACGGTGGGCATCACCCCGCCCAAGAGCAACTGGGCCGAACTCATCGACACGCCGCCCTACACCGGCTACGCCGTGACCTGCGGCATCAGCTTCACCTTTGGCGGGGTCAAGATCAACAACCGCGGCCAGATCGTCACCAACAGCCAAGAGCCCATCCCCGGCCTGTATGCCGCCGGTGAGATGGTCGGCGGGCTGTTTTACCACAACTACCCTGGCGGCTCCGGGCTGTCGGCAGGCATGGTATTTGGCAAGTTGTCCGGCACCAGCGCCGGGCAAGACGCCAAGGCCATCAAGGGATAAAACTCGAGGGGACTGAATCATATCCGACCTCGTTTAGTGAAATCGCCAACACCGCTCATCCTGAGCTCCGACCTAAGGTCGAGAGTCTCGATGAAATCGGACCTGTCGAAGGACCCAGGTTATTGCGCAACCATGGTTCGACGGAGCTCACCACGAACGAATTGCAGTCTCCAAGTTTAAGAATTAGCAAGCATCTAGGAGAATCATGGTCTCGACTGCGGAAGGTATAAAGCTGATCACGGCCGAGACGGCCCGGCTGAAAGACTACGTCCGGGACACCGGCCCCGAACAATGGAATCTGGACAGTCCCTGCGAGGGCTGGACGGTGGGCGACGTCATCGGCCACCTGGGCTGGGCCGCCGAATTCTTTGGCGACGCCATATCCAACGGCCGGTCCGGCACGACCACCGCGCCTCAGGGTCTACCCGAGATAGGCACGCTGCCACCGGGTCCAGATTTCATCGCCCGGATGGCCAAGGAATACGCCCACTCGGCCGACGCCGACCTGTCCGACGCTTTCACCTCCAGCGTGGACCGGCTGAACGGAATATTAGCCAGCATGGAAGACGACGACTGGTCCAAGGAATGTTGGTCGTTCAGAGGTCTCCAGCCGGCATCAAACTATGTCACTATCCGCATCAGCGAAGTCGTCATTCACTCCTGGGACATCCGCTTCCCGTCCGACCCTGAAGCCAGCCTTGCGCCCGAAAGCGTGCCCGTGGTCTTGGAACGTCTGCCAGTCTGGCTGAACAGCCTGGGCTTGGCCGATTTCAAGTCATCTCAAACCCCGGCCCGTTACCGGTTCCAGACCACGGGGGCCGCCGATTTCCAGCGTGACGTCGTAACCGGGGGCGACGACAACAAGGTTGAAGACGCCCAGGGAGAACCGACGGCCACGCTGAGCTGCGACGCCGATGTCCTGGCGCTGCTGGTCTGGGGCCGCCTGAAACCGGGCCAGGTATTGGCCGACGGCAGGCTGTCCCTGAACGCCGGCACAGGCTCGGGCGACGAATTCGCTGCCTGGTTATCTCGCTGAGCCGAGACCTATCCAGGTTGCTCGGCATCGAATCACGCAGATTGTCACTGCTATTGGACACCGTATTAGTGATATGATTCAGGCAATCACGCGTGATTGCCCCGGAACCACGAGAGTGCCGGGTCGTAATAACTCCGGTCCCGGTCGTTGATGCAAGAAACCCAGAAAACCAAGAAGCCCATCTACTACGGCTGGTACGTATGTGCCGCCACTGTGTTCATCGGATTCGTGTCCATCGGGGCCCGCAACAGCTTCGGTGTGTTTGTCATTCCGATGAGCGAAGAGTTTGAATGGAGCCGCTTCACCGTCTCGATCGCCGCGGCCCTAGGCGTATTGACCAATGGCTTGATCCAACCGTTCATGGGTCAGCTCTTTGACCGGACCGGTGGCCGTAAAGTGATCATCACCGGACTGACGGTGCTGGGCATCTCGACGATTCTCCTGTCTCTGACCTTCCACATCCTGTTCCTGGTGTTCATGTTCGGGTTTATCGCTTCGGCCGCCCAGGCAGGTCCGGCTCTTTCTAACACCGCCGCGCTCATGTCCCGGTGGTTCAAGCGCCGCCGGGGAACGGCTATCAGCATCAACTCCGCCGCCTTATCCTTGGGCGGATTAATCATGGTCCCTTTTTCCATGTACCTGCTTCAGGCGACTGATTGGCGCACGGCCTGGGTCGCCTTGGGAATCATCGTCTTGGCTGGGGTGCCCCTGGCTTATTTCTTCATTCGCGAAAGGCCGTCAGACATGGGCCTTTATCCCGACGGCGACGATGCGCCTCCAAGTGACAGCCCCAACCTTCCCCGGCGCGAGGTCAAAGGCCCACTGGAAGTCGAGAACTGGCGGGAATCCTTCAAGTCGGCTCCCATCTGGCAGATGGCGGGCTCGTATTTCGTCTGCGGCACCACCACCTTCGTCTTGTCGGTGCACTTCATTCCCTTCGCCATCGAAGACCGGGGAGTCTCCGGCACGACTGCTGCCACGATCTTCGGCTACATGATGGGCCTAAACATCATCGGCGCGTTGGGCGCCGGGATGCTTTCGGACAAGATTGGTGGCACCAAGAACTGGCTGGCATTGGTGTATTTGATGAGGGGCGTCGCCTACGTTTGTCTCCTCACGATTGATTCTGTTGCCGGGCTATGGATCTTCGCCAGCATCGCCGGCTTCTCCTGGGTGGCCACGCTGCCGCTGACATCGTCGCTCACCGCCGATGTCTATGGACTGAAGGCGCTGGGGACCATCTCCGGGATCACCTTCATGTTCCACCAATTCGGCGGCTTCGGGAGCGTGCTGCTGGCCGGGTTGCTCTTTGATATAACTGGGTCTTACGTATTGCCGTTCGGGATCGTTGCGGCCCTATTGTTCCCCGCCGCCATCTCGGCGTTCATGATCAAAGAACGCAAATACTCGGTCCGCTACCAGACACCGCTGCCCACACCCGCGGGCGGAGACTAGCGGGCGGTCAGAACGCCGATCCACTCCGATAGGCACAAAGCCGATGTCAGCGGTGGTATCATCCTTCAATACAGTCGCGAGGATCGCGGTCTCTTGCGGCGATTCCGCATCGCCTGGTTTCTCGTTTTGTAGTATCTGATGACAACCACCGAAAAAACCAAGAAGCCCATCTACTACGGCTGGTACGTGTGCGCCGCCACGCTTTTCATTGGCTTTGTGGCTATCGGGGCCCGCAACAGCTTCGGCGTGTTCGTCGTCCCCATGAGCGACGAGTTCGGCTGGAACCGGTTTACCATCTCCGCCGCCGCTGCCCTGGGAGTCTTGATCAACGGCTTGAGCCAGCCTTTCTTCGGGCAGATATTCGACCGGACCGGCGGCCGGAAGATGATCTTGATCTCCATAGTGGTCCTGGGCAGCGCGACCGCCATGCTGGCCCTGACGTTCCACATTCTTTTCCTGGCGTTCATGTTCGGCATCGTCGTGTCGATGGCCCAGAGCGGCCCAGCGCCCTCAAACACCGCCGCGTTGATGGCCAGGTGGTTCAAACGCCGCCGCGCCACCGCCATCAGCATCAACTCATCCGCCCTCTCCATGGGCGGGATGATCATGGTCCCCTTCTCGATGTTCCTGCTCCAAGCCACCAACTGGCGAGTCGCCTGGCTTGCGCTGGGAATCATAGTTCTGTCCTCATTGCCAATGGCCTATTTCTTCCTGCGAGAACGGCCCGCGGATAAGGGTCTCTACCCGGACGGCGATCCCGCGCCGCCTGTAGACGCTTCAGGTGTAAAGCGCCGTGAAACTTTAGGACCCCTCGAAGTAGATACCTGGAAACAATCTTTCAAGACGGCTCCCATCTGGCAGATGGCTGGGTCTTATTTCGTTTGCGGAACAACAACCTTCGTCATGTCGGTACATTTCATCCCCTTCGCCATAGAAGACCGGGGCGTCTCCGGGGCGACCGCCGCCACCATATTCGGCTACATGATGTTCCTGAATATCTTTGGCGCGCTAGGAGCCGGCATCCTGTCCGACAAGCTAGGCGGAACCAAGAACCTGTTGGCCTTTGCCTACGCCATGCGGGGCGTTGGTTACCTGGTGCTCCTCACCGTAGATTCCGTTCTTGGGTTGTGGATATTCGCCAGCATCGCCGGATTCTCATGGGTTGCGACACCGGTGCTGACATCTTCGCTAACGGCCGACGTTTATGGGACCAAGGCCCTGGGCACCATATCCGGGATCACTTTCATGTTCCACCAATTCGGCGGGTTCGGTAGCGTGTTGCTAGCCGGGTTGCTCTTCGACATCACCGGCAGCTATACCTTGCCGTTTGCGATCGTCGGCGCCCTCTTGCTCCCGGCGGCGATCTCGGCCTTCAGCATCAAGGAACGAAAATACTCTTCGCGGTATCAGACGCGGGTCCCGACCCCCGCGGCCGGAGACTAGCCAGCCGTGATGGCCTCGATGATCAGTTTCATCCTCGCCCACCAGGGTGACGCCGCCGATCCGGAATTGCTTCGCTGGATCAAAATTCAGTTGGACCATATCTTCGGCTCAGGGCCTTGGGCGGTCGTCGCGGTCATGGGAATTGTCATTCTCGCTATTCCTGTTTTTATAACCGTCGTTTACCTGATGCAGGCAAAAAGGCGGGCGGCCGTAGCGCCGATGAACCAAGAAGCGCAGGAGCAAGAACGGGTCCGGTAAGCGGCTCCCGTCGGGCTCCTTGACCCATGCCTAACATGGGCACAACTCAGACTTGCCACGGTCACGGAAAAATTGTAGACTAGCCCTCGAAACAGTTTGCCTTGTCCGTAACGAATTAGGCCCGTAACGGACCCGCCAAGCTAGAGTGCCGGAGCTGCTTGGACCACAGGTTCAAACAACCCGGTCTACAGAACAAAACGGAGGACAAAGCCAGATTATGTTTGACAAAAAATCCCTTGACGCTATGTTTAGCGAACTTCGGGACGCCTATGAGCTCGAGCCGGAATGGGAAGAGATCCAAAGAGACGCTCACCTGGGCATCGCACGGGCCGACGGCGGCGTCGACATGGGCAGCATCGACCCCCGCGTCGCTGAGGTCTTGAAGAAGCACAACCCCAGCTAGCCCAAACACAAGCATCCACGGACCGGCCGCCACGGAAGGCGTTTTCGACACTGAAATGACGGCCCGGCGGTTGACACCCTGGATTGCAGAACCCTAGCGTGTTACCAACAGGGACGGACCCTTGATCAAGGGTCCGTCCTTTTTTATGTCAATCAGTATCCGCTGAAGGATGGGATTATGAGAATCGCTTCTAAACTGGCCCTGGTCACCGTGCCTGTGGTGATGTTTATCGCCCTGGTTGCGGTACTGGCCCTCTGGGCAAACGGAACGATCGGCGGCAGTGGCACTCCAGGAACAACCTCCAACGCCAGCCTCGTCTGGAACGTTGAGTACTGGCACCAGAACGCCGCTGGCGAGGTTCTGCAGTACGGTAAAGACCACAATACGGTCACCGTAGAAGGCATCGACCAAGCCAATGCGCTCCTCATAGACAGCGCCCAGGTTTTGGGCAACGCCGCCCAATCATCGGATGTTGACACCTACGACCAGATCCTTTTGATGGACGTAAACCTCGCGACCCGCGCCATTACCGCGGCCCCCCAACCGCCGACATCCTTCTCTTAGTGGATGGAGGGGATGGGTATAACGCCGGCCAGACCACTGACGGCGTACACAACAATCCTGCTGACGGCGCCTATGTGGCCGGTTCCTCGGGTACCGGAGACGGCACCGTGACAGTTAAATTCTTAGCTGTCGGCAATCCAGACCCGGCGCTGCAGATGCGCCTGGTGAAGGCCATACCGGACGATACCGCCAGCAGTTGCTGCGAAGCTGTAACTTTACGCAGACATTGGCCGTCATCGCGATAAGCGTGGACCTGGCCAACACCGACACCCTAACCATCACCTGGACCCTGGGCCTCGCGGTTGGTTAGACCAACCATGAGATCAACGCAACCAGGTTCGGCGGCTCACCACCAAATCATTTAGGTTAGCGGAAAAGGGACGGGCGGCTCCTGTGGGCAGCCCGTCCCTTTTTATTGCAGACGCCAGTCTCCGATTTCGTCCTAAAGTAATGTGTGATTTATGGGCGATACACATTTGATGACATCGTCTCAATGGGCACTGCATCTCAAGATGGCTCCATCAGACAGCCAAAAATGCAATGGAGGCATCGGCCCAAGGAGGCTGTTGTGAAACGATTTTTTAACGGCTATTTCTATAAGGCGGCCATGGGTGTCGGCATATTGGTGCTAGTCGGCTTGGTTGCCGCCGATATATGGCTGTGGCAAAGCGATAACGACTCCGGGCCTGCGTCTGGAGCTGGCCAGGGCGCATCCAGTGGATCAGATGTCCCCGGCCTACCAACACCGGGAGGGGATTCCAATTCATCAGGCGCCTCGGTTACCGACTCGACGATTCTGGAAGTAGAACGTGAGGGGGACGGGTCCGGTCCGGTCTTGATCGCGGGCGATGGCGCTACAGTTAACGACCGAATTCAATTGGAGACCACCGGGAGCCTCCCGGGTACCTTGGTTAGCGACGGCGCTAGCGTGGGTGACTCCGCCATAACCGAGGTCCAACCGGCAGCGCCTCCGCCGGCTGGAGGTGGTCCGAGCGTCGTCTCCACGTTTGGGGACAGCGCGGTCCTTGTGGTCCAAGACGCGGACGGCAATATCAAACAACAGGAAGAACTCAGATAGTCGAGCGTTCGGCACTTACCATGATAATCGCGAGTTCCATTTTAGCGGACGAGCCCATTGGTTTATCCGCGTACCTTCATATTGATACAGCATTTATTTCTGAGGCTACAACGCTCGCCTGCACAAATTACACCAAGAGCGATGTCCGGTTCGCCTGAATCGCGAACTGGTCTACGTCCCAGCTCATTTATGCAGGCCGCCCTAACACCTTGGCGAGGTTTGGCGGGAAACATATATCTCAAAACATTGATATTAAGGGACCCTAACGCTATACTTTCAACTCAGAGTTCTGAGATACAGGGGAGGTTCAGATGGGACCATCACCGCCTATGGAAAATAAATGGGAAATATCCGACGACTTGTGGGAGAAGATCGAGCCGGTCCTGCTGGCCGCAGATCCTCCTAAGGCCACCGGGCGCAAACGCGTCGACCAACGCCTGATGCTAAACGGCGTTGTCTACAAGTTGCGTAGCGGCTGCCAATGGAATCTCTTGCCCAAAGAATTGGGCGACGATAGCACCATTCACCGCGCATTCCAGAGATGGGTGCGTCTGGGTGTGTTTGCCCAGGTATGGGCCATTATTGAAGAGGGCCAAGAGCAGGCTGGAGGAGCGGGGCCAGAGATGGACTTGAAGAAGCTCATCAAAGGCTCCAATCCGCGAAAGGCTCTCGCTGATCGGGGCCAAAGCCGGAGGGTCGGCTAACCATTGGAAGATCAGAGTCTCAGGAAAAACTACCCATCTGGCGCTGTGGTCCGTGGCATGCCTCGTTTCAGTTTGGCGCAGGCCCGAAGATCCCACGCCGCGTTGCGTTTTCGCATGCGCGCGCGGGGTTATAAGTACCTGCGGGCGCACACGCGCCACATCCCCAACAAGTTGAGAATCGCGTCCGGCACGTCAACCGTGACTTTCGTCACACCGGATCACGGCATCTGGTCACATACGGCCAGGGCTCGTAGGTGGACAATTGAGATGACTCAGTTTGTCTTCCGCCAGGACCATGCCGTCGCGGCGCCAGGCTGGATGGCAGGGGCTGAAAAGGGATCAAAAACGGTAGATCAGGGAATGAACAATGTCCTCAGTTCTGAGGAAATCGAACGATCAGAGAATGGACACTAACGTGTTCACATTCTCGTTTGGGAAACGCTACCTTGCGGCAGCGACGTCTCTCATTTGGACCGGAGTGCGGTCTTAGTGAGAAGAATGGTGACATTCCCGCGGGTGCCCATGAAAGCGTGGGTGGCGTTATACGCCGTCGCGCTGTTCTTGGCTGCGTCGTCGTTCTTCGCCCAGGTGAGGGTCGAAGCCGCCACGACTGCACCCGTGTTCATCACCGGCGCTACCACTACCGACGTCGGTAAACAGAATACCGTGGATTTTGTCGTTCCCACTGGGACCTTGAGCGGCCATGTGTTGATCGCCCACATCGTATCCGTGTCGACGATAGCGGCGCCTAGCGGTTCAACTTGGACTTTGGTTGGTAGCCAACAGGCCTCGTCTGGCGGGGAAATCATCTCAGCAGTCTACTCACGAATCGCAAATGCGACGGATGAAGCGGGAGCCGGATCTAACATCTACTCTTGGGCGAATGCCGGCAGCGATCGTTCCACCGGATCGATCTCTACGTTCAGTGGCGTGGACACGACCACAGCCCTCACTGTGATCGACGCAAGTAATCAAGCGCCATATGCCGCTACCCTCACCCCAGTTACGCCTAGCATCACACCGTCCGAAGATAACACGATGTTGATGGCGTTCTTTGCCCACGCAGTGTCCACCTCATTCACGCCCGCAACATTCGCGGAGCTCTTCGACATCCAAGCGGGAGGAAACACGATAACGGCCGAAGGGGCATTTCTCGCACAGGGTACGGCCGCTCTCGTAACCGAGACATCGACAGCGCTCGGCAACGACCTGGGCACAGCCCACCTGATCGCCCTGTAGGCGTTCAGCGATAATGGGACACTTTTAAAGGGAGAAAAACATGAGGGTGGTGGTGTGTTTGGACTCCCGGTGCAGGGTATAGATCTACCGCACCTAGAAAGGAGCCGAAAGTGTCCCA
>Ga0066376_10001463_pt1 | contig 22890 bp, 25 predicted proteins | sample Knorr_S15_td_Bot_FD_77009 | JGI IMG/M metagenome (GOLD analysis project Ga0066376, IMG submission 77009) | Marine microbial communities from Southern Atlantic Ocean transect - Knorr_S15_td_Bottom_ad_5009_LV_A | ecosystem: Environmental > Aquatic > Marine > Oceanic | place: Southern Atlantic...
ACCGGTTCTGCATGCTGTTGCAGAACACCCAATGGGATCTGTGCAAAATCGTCGCCGACAAGGTGTTCGAAAAAATCAGCAACATGTCGCTGTTCATGGATGAACTCGAGATCCATCCCACGGTCTCCATCGAAATTCTCGATTATCCGGTCGATGACCTGTCCTCCGATGAGATTCTCGCGATCACCGATCGCATCGTCTACAAACGGTGATACCACCCGGATCGCTCGTCGACGATATCCTCGGGTTCTGGTTCGGCCGTGCGGGAGAGCCGGACCATGGCGAGCCGCGTCGGGCGTGGTGGCTGAAAGACCCGGCGTTCGATGCGGAAATTAGATCGCGCTATCTCGACCATCACAGGCGCGCCTTCGCCGGCGATCTAGACCCCATGGCGGACACCGCCGAGGGCGCCCTGGCCTTGGTGCTGCTGCTCGATCAATTCTCCAGAAACATGTTCAGAGACCAGCCGGAGAGCTACGCCGCGGACGAAAAAGCGCGCAAGGTCGCCGGCGCGGCTATCGATGCGGGGTTCGATCAAGCCGTGCCGCCGCTGTGGCGCTGGTTTTTCTATGTGCCTTTCGAACATAGCGAAACCCTCGCGGATCAGGATTTATCGGTCTCTCTTTTCACGGCGCTGCCAGAGTATGGGGGGCGTGATGCGGCGCTTACCGCGGCCTCGCGGCACCGGGAAATCGTCGCCCGTTTCGGCCGCTTCCCCCACCGCAACGAAATTCTCGGCCGCCATACGACGCCCGAGGAATCCGCGTTCCTGAAGCAGCCGAATTCGTCTTTTTAATTTTTTTGTTTTTTTGCGGTCGCCTGGCGGCTCCCTGATCCCCGACCTCGTCTCAGGTCGCGTCGACGAGGGCTTGCAGGCGGTCCGAATCGAGGATGTGGAGCGTCTTGAAACGGCGCTTGGCGATTTTCGCTTCGAGCAGGCGGCCGACGGCGCGCGCCACCGTCTCGGGCGTGGTGCCGGCCCACACGGCAATCTCCTTGTGTTTCGGCATCATTTCGATGATCAGCCGGTTCGGCGTGACCGGATCATCCACGGCAATATCGAGAAGTTGTTCATAGACCCGCTGGACAACGGTCGTCGAACTCAAGCCGACGACCCGATTGTTGAGGACCCGGATGGTGGTCACGAATTGCACCATCAGGCGAACCAGAACCTCGGAATAATCGTTCATATAGGACAGAAACACTTTCTTCGGCGCCATGGCGACGATGCTGTCCTCGAGGGCGTAGATGGTTGCCGATCGAGGCCCGTTGTCGATCGCCGATAATTCGCCGACGATATTGCCGGCCTCGAGGTCGACGAAGGCGACCTGGGTCTCGGAATCGACGTTTTCGGCTGCCCTGACGCTGCCCTGAACGATGAAATACACATCGCCGCTGGTGTCATCGCTGCCGAAGACCAAATCGTCCTTGGCGCAGAAATACCAGGTGCAGATCTCCTCCAACCGCTTGACCGCGTCCGCATCGACGTTTCTCAGCAATTTAATGTCGGCCAGGGTCTTTTCGGTCCCCGGCGGCAGGCTCTCCGTCAATCCGATGCGTCGTTTTTTACTCATGCTCGGGCCATTCCTTGGAAGTCGGTCATTGATCTCTCAATCCCCAACCGCGCCATCGCCGCCGGTCATTCGTTGATCATTTCCTGGAGACGCTGACGGTCAAGAATATGCAGGGTCTTGTATTCACGTTTGGCGACCTGGTGTTCAAACAATTGGCCGATGGCCTTGGCCACGGTCTCGGGCACGGTGCCGGCCCAGACCGCCAGCTCCTTGTGGTTCGGCATGTGGCGAACGATCCAGCGGCTTGGATTCGAGGGGTCGGGCTCGGCCAATTGAAGAATCTCGTTGTAGACTCGCTGAATGACCGTCGTGGTGCTGAGTCCGACAACCCGTTGGTTCAGCGTGCGGATGGTGCTGACAAAATGAATCATCAAACGCAAGCCGACGGCGGGATATTCGCGGGTGTAGTCGATGAAGGCATCGCCCGACGTCACCGCCAGCAAGGTGTCTTCCAGGGTATAAAGCGTCGCCGAACGCGGCGAATTGTCGACCGCGGAGAGCTCGCCGAAATGATGTCCCTCGCCGAGATCGACGAAGGCGACTTCCTGGCCCGACTTGGCGTGGCCGACGACACGCACCCGCCCCTTGGCGATGAAATAGACATCGTTGCTGCTGTCCGTGCGGTCGAAAATCAGATCGCCATCAGCATAGCTTTCCCAGCGGCAAATTTTTTCGAGAGCGGCCACCGCCTCATCGGGCATGTCCTTGAGCAGGGCTACCCCTCTCAGCGAACCGGTATCACTACCGGCCGCAGACTTCCGCGATGTACCCGAACCCTCTGGGCCCGCCATCATCTTCTCCCCTATCCGCCAACCCGGGGCGGCTCTTTGATCCACGGCATTCCCAAGATAATAAAGATGGCGTGGTTAATTAATTACGAACATCATAGCCGAATTAGCGCCGTGGTACGGTACGTGGAACCGCTGACCGGGTTTTTTGACTGCCGAATCGCCAAATAGTGAGTGAGCCGTACGATGCGCGGGACGAAGAGCAAACCTCAAACCGGCGACCCCGCCATGGTGCGGCGGGGGATGGACGAGACAATCGCTCATTACGAGCGCAGCTCCGATGCCTACCGGGTCGGCACGATGGACCACGACGTCAGCCAGAATTACACCGCCCTGCTCGACGCCATCGAGGGCGAAGCGCCTTATGCCATTCTCGATCTGGGCTGCGGACCGGGCCGCGATCTCAAGCATTTCAGCGCACTCGGCCACGAGGCGGTGGGCCTCGACGGCGCGGCGCCCTTCGTCGCCATGGCGCGCGCCGATACCGGCTGCGAGGTTCTCCACCAGAACTTCCTCGAGATGGATTTACCGCGCGCGCGATTCCACGGGGTGTTCGCCAACGCCTCCCTGTTCCATGTCCCGAGCCGCGAGCTGCCCCGGGTGCTGCGCGACATCGCCGCGACCCTGATGCCGCGCGGCGTCTTGTTCTGCTCGAACCCACGCGGCGCCAACCAGGAAGGGATGAGCGGCGACCGCTACGCCTGTTATCACGATCTCGAGGGCTGGCGCGCCTATGTCACCGCCGCCGGCTTCGTCGAGTTGAGCCACTACTACCGGCCACCCGGCCTGCCCCGGGAACGGCAGTTCTGGTTGGCAACCGTCTGGCGGAAGGCTGATACCACCCTGCGGTGATATGAGCAGGCTATCGCGGAGTCGGTCTTGGTTCGGCTTCACTCAAGCGCGTAGGTGATCAATGAGCCGTCGCGGGCGATGAGCCGCAGATGAACCAGAATGCCGTCGTCGTCGTACCATAGCCGGCGTTCCAGCTCACCGCTCACCACCACCTTGGTGGCGCTCACTTCGGCGCCCCGGGCGGTCACGGTCTCGCGGCCGATCTCCTCGAAGGTCACCGCGATGGCCTCGCCCTGCTCGACGCCGATGAGCAGCGAGCCCCGCGCCATCTCGCGGCGCCACAGGCTCGACGGGACCACCGTCGCCGGGGCCGTCCAGCTTTTTGCGCCGGCCTCGACCCTCAACCCATCGCCTTCGGCGACGGCGCTAACCGCGTAGAGATCGCCGTCGTCATCGGTCGTCGAGTCGAGTCCGACAAGCCGGTCGCCACGCCAGGTCTCCCGGGCGTCGAGGCGGTAGCTATAGAGGGTGATGAACAGAAAGCTCACGGAGATGCGAATCTCGGTCTCGACCGTCATCACCGCATCGCCGTCATGGCGGAACGCCACCTTGTGGCGGCCGATCTCGAAGCCGTCGCGCAGCACCCGATAGTCGAGCACCAAGCCGTCGGGCGCCGTCGCCCGGGCGGGACCGGCCATGGAAATCGTAACGACGGCCGCCGCCAGAAAATACCGCGCGAGGATCAAAACAGGGGAACGATACGATACCGCGCAAGCGCGTTGTCGACGGCCTGGAAGCTGGCGCTCTGCCAGGCTTCGTAGGCCGCCTCGTAGGATTGGAATATGCCGCGGATATCGAGGCTCGCCGGATTGGCGTAAGCGTTTCCCGTGGGGTCGATAAGCTCGCCGCCATAGACCAGATACAGTTGCTGCGATTGACCCGCCATGGCGCCCCGTGATGGAATAATTCGACTCGCCACATAGCATACGGTTGGATCGGCGAAAAGCTACCGTTGCGCCCCTGGCGGCGGCGCAATACCCTGAATCATCCGAACCCATCCGCGCGAGGCCCGCGATTTGAACACCCCGATATTCAACAATCGCTCAGCGGCCGCCAGCGCCACCCATCGCGAGCGGCTGCGCCACCATGGCGAGGTCTTCGACCTGTTCGGCATCTACGTGGTCAACATGCTGCTCACCATCGTGACCCTGGGGATCTACCGCTTCTGGGCGAAGACCCGCATCAGGACTTTTCTTTGGAGCCATACGGAATTTCTCGAGGACCGCTTCGAATATACCGGCACCGGCAAGGAACTGCTGATCGGATTTCTCATCGTGTTCGCGTTCCTGGTCGCCGCGCTGGGCGCTTATACGGCCGCCTTCACCATGATCTGGCCCGATTGGATCGATGATTTGGAACTCGGCCTGCTCTATCAGCTGCCGCTGTTCGTGGCTTCCATTCCGCTGATCGGGATCGCTCGTTTCCGCGCCCGCCGTTACCGGCTCAGCCGCACATTATGGCGCGGCATCCGGGGCGGGCAGACCGGATCATCCGCCCATTACGGCATGCTGGTGACGGTGTATTGGCTGCTGACATTCCTCACCCTGGGATTCTACTGGCCCTACATGCAGACCCGGCTGATCGGCTACCGGCTCAACAACACCTGGTTCGGCGATCGGGTCATGACCTTCGACGGCGACGGCGACGCCTTGATCGGCCGTTTCGCCATGTGCTGGCTGCTGACCCTGCCGACCCTCGGGGTCTGTTGGTTCTGGTATCGCGCCAAGGCGCTGCGCTACTACGCCTCGCGGACCCGCTATGCGGCGCTGGGATTCGAGATAACCATCAGCGGGCGGCTGCTGATGTTCCTGACCAGCAGCAACATGATGCTCATCTGGTTCAGCTTCGGACTGGCCTACCCCTATGTCCTGCTGCGCAACGCCCGCTATCTATGCGATTACCTGACCCTCGTCGGCGATCAGGATTTCGCCGCCATCGCGCAGAACCTCAAGCCCCGGCCGACCACCGGAGAGGGCATGGCCGAAGCCTTCGATATCGGTGATTTCTGAATGACGCCGGCTTCCTTCGAGGCCCATTTCAGCGACGGCCGCACCGCGGCGCGCAGGCGGGTAACCGTTCGTCTCGGCGAGGTCGCCCTGGTCATCGAACCGCAGGTCGGCGACGACGGCCGCGCCCTGAGCTGGGCGTTCGACGACCTGCGCCTGGTCGACCAGGTTCGCGCCGGCCAGCCGCTGCGGCTGATCAACGGCGCCCAGTCCGACGCCCGGCTGAGCTTCGCCGATGACGCCGTGCTGGAGCCCCTGCTGGCCCGCGCCCCTTATCTGCGACCGTCCGGCCCGTTGGGCCGCCGCCCGGGCCTGCGTCTCGCGCAATGGAGCGCCGGGGTCGGCGCGGTGCTCGCCATCCTGTTCATCGGCCTGCCGCGCGCCGCCGAGCCGGTGGCGGCGCTGATGCCGCTGAGCTGGGAAGAGGCTCTCGGAAAGCAGGTGGTCGGTGGTTTTGCCGCCCATAACAAATTTTGCAACCGGTCCACAGGCGGCGCCGCCCTCGACCGGCTCACCGACCGCCTGGCGGCGACCATCGACAGCCGCTACAGCTTCCGTGTGGCGGTGGCCGATGCCGGCCCGGTCAATGCCTTCGCGGCGCCGGGCGGCTATATCGTATTGTATCGGGGATTGCTCGAGAGCGCCGGCTCCTCCGACGAGGTGGCCGGCGTACTGGCCCATGAGATCGGCCATGTGGTGGCCCGCCACGGCACCGAGAGCATCGTCCGCGCCGCCGGCCTGGCGGCCATGGTACAGCTTCTTCTCGGCGATCCTTCGGGTCTCCTGGGCATCGGCGTCGCCGGCGGCGAGATGCTGTTGTCCCTGACCTATAGCCGGGAAGACGAGGCCGAGGCGGACGCCATCGCCGTGTCCATGCTCAACGCCGCCGGTATCGGCACCGCCGGCTTTGCGAATTTCCTGCAGCGTACGGCGCGGACCAAAGAAACTGCCGGCGGCGACAGCGGCATGGGGTTTCTGTCGACCCATCCGCGCAGCGCCGAGCGTGCCGCCGCGGTGGGTGCCGAGGCCGTCCCCGGCGGGCCCGCGATGACCGAAACCGACTGGTGGGAACTCCGGAAAATATGTGCAACACATTGATAAAATGGATATTTTTATTTTTGTTGAACGTTCATTCAAATTCCTTACTGTGATTGCCGCCGGGTGAATCAGCCGAGCCTCCAGGGAACCCCATGGATTTCACGGCCAGCGAAGAACAGCGGCTTATCAGCGACGCCCTCGGCGCCTTCGTCGAGCGCGAGCTGTACCCCCACGAGGCCGAAGTCGAGCGCCTCGGCGCGGTGCCGGACGAAATCGCCCGCCATATCGTCGACCGGGCCTTGGCCGCCGGGTTCTACGCCCTGAACATGCCCGAAGAGGTCGGCGGCGGCGGCCTCGACAACCTCACCCTGGCCTATGCCGAGCGTCAACTCGGCAAACCCAGCCTGGCCCTGGCCGCCCTGTGCAGCCGCCCCGCGCCAAACCTGCTGGCCTGCCGGGGCGATCAGATCGAGACCTATCTCAAGCCCACCGTGCGCGGCCAGCGCCGGGAGTGTTTCGCGCTCACCGAACCGGGCGCCGGCTCCGACGTCATGGCCATCACCACCAGCGCCAGGCGCGACGGCGGCGACTATGTGATCAACGGCGTCAAGCAGTTCATCAGCCATGCGGACCTCGCCGATTTCATCATCCTGTTCGCCGTCACCGGGACCGACGACACCCCGCGCGGCCCGCGCAAGCGGATCACCAGCTTCCTCGTCGACAAGGACACGCCGGGGGTCTCGGTGGCGCTGCTCGATTGCGTCTCCGTGCGCGGCTATCACCCCACCATCATCACATTCGAGGACGTGCGCGTCTCCCAGGCTCAGGTGCTCGGCGTCGAGGGCGGCGGCTTCGACGTGGCCAACGAATGGCTCTACGCCGGGCGCGTCATGCTCGGCGCGAGCTGCGCCGGACGGGCCGAGCGGGTGCTCGATATGTGCCTCGATTGGGCGGCATCGCGCCGCCAGTTCGGACAATCCATCGGCAAGTTCCAGGGGGTCTCCTTCAAGCTCGCCGACATGGCCGTGGAAATCAGGGCCGCCTGGCTGCTCACCCTGGAGACCGCCTGGAAGCTCGACCAGGGAACCATGACCCGGATGGACGCCTCCATCGTCAATCTCTTCGCTTCCGAAATGATCGGCCGGGTGACCGACAACGCGGTACAGATATTCGGCGGCATGGGCCTGATGCGCGAGCTGCCTATCGAGCGTTTCTGGCGCGATGCGCGGGTCGAGCGTATCTGGGAAGGTACCTCCGAGATCCACCGCCACGTCATCTCCCGCGACCTGCTGCGAGACCGCGAGTCATGACCATCCAGATGCAGCCCCCCGGGCGCCGCCGCGAGCTGATCGAGGCGACCCTGAGCATCATCGCCGAGCGCGGCTTCGCCGAGACCACCGTGGCGCGCATCTGTGACGCCGCCGGCGTCTCGCGCGGCCTGATCAGCCATTATTTCGCCGGCAAGGACGCCCTGCTGATGGAGGCCTACCGCGCGCTGTCCCATGAACTCGCGGCCGAGACCGCCAAGGCCATGCAAGGCCGCGCCGGCGACCCCGTGGGCTCCTTGCGCGCCCTGGTCGAGGTCTCGTTCCGCCCGCCGGTGTTCGAGGCCGACAAGATCTCTGCCTGGCTCGCCTTCTGGAGCGCGGCGCGCGGGTCGGCCGCCCTCAACGCCCTGAACCGCGAACTCTATCGCGGCTACCGCGCCGCGGTCACCCGGCTCATGGCCGAGGCGGCTCGGTCGCGCGGCGCGGCGCTTGACGGCCATCGCGCGGCGACCGCCCTGACCGCGCTGATCGACGGGCTATGGCTCGAGCACGCTCTCGACCCCGAAGCCTTCGGGGCCGATCAGGCCGAAGCCGCCTGTCTCGACTATCTCGACCGCCTGTTTCCAAGGGAGACTGAAAAGCATGTTTCGTGAAGACCTTCTCGCCGGCAAGCGCATCCTGATCACCGGCGGCGGCACCGGCCTCGGCCGCGCCATGGGCGAGCGGTTCCTCGAACTCGGCGCCTCGCTGGTCATCTGCGGCCGGCGCGGCGACGTGCTCGACGCCGCGGCGGCCGAGCTCGATGGCCCGGTCGAGACCCATATTTGCGACATCCGCGATCCGGAAGCGGTCGAAGCCATGATCGCGGCGATCTGGCAAACCGGGCCGCTCGACCACCTGGTCAACAACGCCGCCGGTAATTTCATCGCCCGCACCGAATCCCTGTCGCACCGGGCCCTCGACGCGGTCATCGGCATCGTGCTCCACGGCAGCGCCTACGCCACCCTGGCCTGCGGCAAGCGCTGGCTCGACGAGGGCCGCCCCGCCAGCGTGCTCAGTATCCTCACCACCTATGCCTGGACCGGCTCGGGCTATGTGGTGCCGTCGGCCATGGCCAAGGCCGGGGTGCTCGCCATGACCCGAAGCCTCGCCGTCGAGTGGGGCGGACGCGGGGTGCGGCTCAACGCCATCGCGCCCGGCCCCTTCCCGACCCCCGGCGCCTGGGAACGTCTGGTGCCGCGCGAGGACCTGGCCCGAGACTTCGAGGACAGCGTTCCCCTGGGCCGGGTCGGCGAGCATCGGGAGCTGGCCAATCTGGCCTGTTTCCTGCTGGCCGATGAAGTGGGCTACATCAATGGCGAGATCGTCACCATCGACGGCGGCCAATGGCTCAAGGGCGCCGGGCAGTTCAATTTCCTGTCACGCCTGACCGACCAGGACTGGGACGAGATCAAGCCCGGCAAGGCAAAATGATCCGTATCCGCGCAATCCTGCTTGCCCTCTGCGCCCCTGTGTTGCTTGCCCAAAACCCGGCGGCTGCCCAGACCGCCGTCGATGTGGAACTGGTGATCGCCGTTGATTCCTCGGCCAGCATCGACGAGCGGGAATTCGCCCTCCAGCTGGCCGGCATCGCCGCCTTCCGTGACCCCGAGGTAGTCGCGGCGATCGGCTCGGGCCCGCGGAACCGGGTCGCGGTGATGGCAATTTTCTGGGCCGAGTCGGGGTATCCCTCCGACGCAACGCCCTGGCATGTGCTGGCCGACGCCGCCGACGCCGAAGGCTTCGCCAGGATCATGGAGCGCTGGCCGCGGCGCATCGAGGGCGGCACCGGCATCGGCACCGCGGTTCTCAACAGCGTCAAGCAGCTCGAGGACAATGCCATCCAGGGCAAGCGCCGGATCATCGATATCTCGGGCGACGGACGCGAGACCGCCATGCGGGAATTCTTCATCACCTCGCCCCAGGCGCGGGCCATGGCGATCTCGCGGGACATCACCGTCAACGGCCTGGCGATCCTCAACGACGAACCCGACCTCGACAGCTATTACCATGAAGAGGTCACTGGCGGCCCAGGGTCCTTCGTCATGGTCGCCCGAGAAATCGAGGATTTCGCCGAGGCCATGCGCCGCAAGCTTGTCCGCGAGTTCGAATACCGCCCCCTGCTCGGCCTGCTGTGACGCCGTGAAGCAGAGTCGCGAAAACCTCAAACGCCTGCTCCGGCCCCGCCACATCGCCTATATCGGCGGCGAGTCCAGCGCGCCCGGCATTCTGGGCGCCCTGGCCAGTGGATTCGACGGCCCGGTGTGGAGCGTCAACCCGAAGCGCGAGAGCATCGCCGGACTGCCTTGCTACCGATCCGTCGCCGAGCTGCCCGAGCCGCCCGACGCCAGCTTCTTATGGGTGCCGCGAGAGGCCACCATAGAGACCGTGCGCGCGCTGGCCGCCGCCGGCGCCGGTGGAGCCGTATGCTATGCCGCGGGCTTCGCCGAGATCGGCGGCGGCGCCGGCGATCAGGACCGCCTGGTCGAGGCCGCCGGCGATTTTGCCGCTCTCGGGCCGAACTGTTACGGCTTCGTCAATTTTGTCGACCGCGCCGGGTTGTGGCCGGCCGGCTTTGCGAATGCCGCGCCCGCCCGAGGTCCCGCCCTTGTGGCGCAGAGCGGCAACATCGCCATCAACCTGATGTACAACCAGCGCTCGCTGCCGTTCAGCTATGTCATCAGCTGCGGCAACGAGGCGGTGATCGACAGCGCCGATATCATCCAGGTGCTGCTCGACGATGATCGGGTGACCGCCATCGGGCTCTATATCGAGGCCATCCGCAATGTCGCCGAATTCAGCCGGGCGGCGGCGCGCGCCCTCGAGAAGGGCGTGCCCATGGTCGCGCTCAAGGCGGGCAAGTCCGCAGGCGCGCGCCGCGCCGCCATGACCCATACGGGCTCCCTGTCGGGCGTCGACGAGGCCTATGAGGCGTTGTTCGAGCGCCTCGCCATCAGCCGCGCGCGCAGCCCGGAGATGTTCATGGAGCAGCTCAAGGCGCTCAGCATCACCGGCCCCTTGGCGGGCAACCGCTTCGCGGTCATGACCTGTTCGGGCGGCGAGGCGGCGCTGGTGTCCGACTATGCCGAGACCTGCGGGATCGAGCTGCCGCAGCCCACGCCGGCCCAGCGCGAGACTCTGCGCGGCGTGCTGCCGGATTTCGCCAATATCACCAATCCACTGGATTACAACACCTCGATCTGGGGCCGTCGCAAGGCCCTGGAACGCGCCTTCACGGCGATGATGCGCGAAAATTGCGACGGCGCTATGCTGGTCCTCGATTTCCTGACCGGCAGCGAATACGGCAATGAGCCGGACATCGCTATCGACGCCCTGATCGCCGCCTCAAAGGCGACCGGCGTTTCCGCCATGCACGCGTGCTCGTTATCGGAATCGGTGACCGCGGCCGCGCAAGGTAAGATGATCGCCAACCGGATCGCGCCCTTGCAGGGCCTCGAGCACGCCGTCTTCGCGGCCGGCGCCTGCGTGCGCTACGGCGCGCAGCGCGAGGCGAACGCCGGCCGCGACATCACCCTGCCACCCGTCGCCGCCCCGCCCGGGAACGCTGCCATGCTCGATGAAGACGCGAGCAAGCGGCGGCTGGCGGCCTATGGCCTTGTAGTCCCCGAGGGCCGGGTGGTCGATGGCGGCGGCGCGGGCGCGGCCGCGGAAGACCTCGGCTTTCCGGTCGTCCTCAAGGCGCTCGACGCGGGCATCGCCCATAAGAGCGAGGCCGGCGCGGTGCATCTCGGTCTCGCCGACGGAGCGGCGGTTACAAGGGCGGCCGCCGAGATGACCGGCAGGCTCGGCGTCGAGCGGTTTCTCGTCGAAGCCATGATCGAGGATGCGGTCTGCGAGCTCATTGTCGGGGTCAACCATGACCCGAGCCTCGGGCAGGTCCTGGTGATCGGCAGCGGCGGCCTGCTGGTCGAGATCATCGGCGACAGCCGATCGATCCTGCTGCCCACCGACCGCGATGCGGTGGCGCGCACCCTCGATGGGCTCAAGGCGGCGGCGCCGATGGCCGGCTATCGCGGCAAGCCGGCGGGCGACAGGGACGCCGTCATCGACGCGGTGCTCGCCGTGGCCTGCTTCGCCGAAGAGCATCGCGGTCGCCTCGTCGAACTCGACGTCAACCCGCTGATCGTGCGCCCGCGCGGCCGGGGCGCCGTGGCGGCCGACGCCCTGATACGCATTGCAGACGAATGAGGTTGAAAACATGAGCGATACGGTAACCACCACGCGCCACGGCAAGGTGCTCAAAATCATCTTCGACAGGCCGCCCGTCAACGCCATCAACCGCGCCGCCAGCGCGGACCTGTACGACGCCTTCGCCGAATTGCGCGACGACGACGGCCTGGCGGTCGGCATCGTCACCGGCGGCGGCGACCGCATCTTCTCGGCGGGCTGGGATCTCAAGGAGGTGGCGGCCGGCGCGGAGGGCCTCGACGGCGAGGCTGAGCCCCAGCCCGGCGGTTTCGCCGGCAACACCGAGCTTTGGGACCTGCACAAGCCGCTGATCGCCGCGGTCAACGGGCTCGCCATCGGCGGCGGCTTCGAGCTGGCCCTGGGCTGCGACCTTATTATCGCCGCCGATCACGCCGCCTTCTCCCTGCCCGAGATGCAGCGCGGCTTCCTCGCCGACGCCGGGGCCATGCAGCGCTTGCCGCGCCGCCTGCCCTATCACATCGCCGTCGAGATGTTCCTCACCGGGCGTTCCATGGGCGCCGAGGAAGCGGCGCGCTGGGGGCTGGTCAACAAGGTGGCCCCGGCGGCGGCGTTGATGGACGAGGCCCATGCCCTGGCGGCACGCATTGCCGAGGGCGCGCCGCTCGCCATCCAGGCCTGCCTCGAGGTCCTGCAGGCCATCGAGATGACGCCGCTAGAGGACGCCATGAAGCGCACCAAGCCGGGTCGCAGCGGCTTGCCGATGTATGAGAAGATGATGGCCTCGCAAGACGCCATCGAAGGCCCCATCGCCTTCGCCGAGAAGCGCAAGCCGAACTGGAAAGGACGCTAGCGGTGCATCCCCGGCAGTTGGGCGACATCACCATTCACCGCATCCTCGAGTGGGAAGCGCCTTTCATGACCCTTCTGGATTTCTTCGACGAGGCGGTGGCCGAGGCGGTCGAGCCCCACCGTCACTGGCTTGAGCCCAAGGCGCTCGACCCCAAGACCGGCAAGATCATCCTCCCGGTGCAGTCCTATCTGCTGCGCACCCGCCACCACGTTATTCTCATCGATACCTGCATCGGCTGCCGCAAGTCCTACGACGGGGTCGCCGTGTGGCATGACCTGCGCGACGAGACCTGGCTGCGCAATCTCGCGGCCGCCGGCGCCCAGCCGGAAGACATCGATTACGTCTTCTGCACCCATCTCCACCTCGATCATTGCGGCTGGAACACGCGGCTGGTGGACGGCCGCTGGACGCCGACCTTCGCATCCGCCAAATATATCTTCTCGGCGGTGGAATACGCGGCCTGCGAGGCGGCCGGCACCGCCGTCTTCGACGAGAACCTGCTGCCCATCATGGAAGCCGGGCAGGCGGTTCTGGTGGATACGGACTACGCCCTCGACGACGAGGTCTGGCTCACCCCGACGCCCGGCCACACGGCCGGCCATGTGGCCGTGAACATCGCCTCCCAGGGTCACAGCGCCATCATGATCGGCGATATGATGCACAGCCCGATCCAACTGGCGCATCCCGAATGGAGTCCCAGTTTTGACTTTGACCCAGCGCTCTCCGCCGAGACCCGCCGGCATTTCCTCGATCATCATTGCGAGACCGACACCCTGGTGCTGACCGCCCATTTCCCATCGCCCTCGGTGGGCCATGTGGTGCCCCATGCCGAGCGCGCCTTCGATTTCGATTACCTGTAGCGAATACCAACGAGCCAATGAAGGCGGACATCTCGAAACGTCCCTCATGCTTCGTCCCTCGGCAGGCTCGGGACGAGAATGCCCGGCATGAGGGCCTCACCCCGATAGCAACCTGCGGTGATAGGTACTCATTTCATCGCGGGGGGGGGTATAACCCCCGCCCTTCAACAGATGGTGGCGCAGCAGTAAAGGGGTATGACCCCTTTATCCTTCCTATAGCGATCGCCCCGCTTGGCGAGGCGTGGCTTATCGGCAATAGGTCAAAAAAATGGGGCGGCCGAAGCCGCCCCTTGGGGTTACGGGTTTTACGGTGAGTGATCAGGCCGCCCGCACCTCGGCGAGGAACTTGTCGACCTCGGCGCGTAGCAATTCGCCCTGCTTGGAGAGCTCGCCGGCCGATTGCAGCACCTGGCTTGCCGCGGCGCCGGTCTCGGTCGCCGCCTGGTTGACCGCGGCGATGTTTTCCGACACCTGCTGGGTGCCGGCCGCGGCCTGCTGGCTGTTGTTACTGATCTCGCCGGTGGATGCGCCCTGCTCCTCAATGGCAGAGGCGATAGTCGCCGAGATCTCGTCCATCTCGCCGATCTTCTTGCCGATGCCGCCGATGGCCGTGACCGACTCGTCGGTCGCCGCCTCGATCGCGGCGATCTGGGCGGCGATCTCTTCGGTCGGCGGACGCGGCGATGGCGACTAGGGCAGCCTCGATTGCCTCGCGGGTCTCTTTGATCTGCCGTTCATGGTCAAGCGTGACCTGGTCATTGGGCGCGATGATGTGCGCGTCTTGGGCATCCTTGATCTTATCAAGGCCTTCACTAATAACGGCGAGGCCATTCAGGGCTTCGGCGGTAAGCTCGGCGTGGGCCTGATTGGCGCCAAAACCAAAAACCATGGTGACGCCGACAGCCAGAACGGCGGCTAAGAAGGTGGAGCGAATACGAGGGAGGAATGACGCGGCTGTTTCAATGGTAATGTTCATTTCTGTTTTCCTTAGCGAAAGGGCGTTGGATGCACAACTCGAGTGCGGCGTATAGCCGGCGACACGATCGGCGAGTGGCGGGAAAATCCGCATAGCGACTGCTTCAACCAGCGGCTTCGCGTGCGCTCGGCGGGTACCGGCCACTGCGCCGAAAATGGTGCCGGCGCGTGATGCAGGAGAATAGAACCGAGAATAGCTAATGTTTGGTTAACGGGATTCGACCGCGGTGCAAAAATTACGATTTTTCTCGTCGGCATCGTCCGCCCTGGGAGCTTCTTCTTGACTTACGATGTGGTGAAAGGGCCAATCGAGGGCATTGTGTTTCTAGTACCATGGGCGGAAATGACAGAAACTAGTTTTCTCGTCACACCGGCCGAGATGGGGAAGCTACTCAGCATGGTAGGGTAAAGGCCGCTTAAAGCTGCTTTACCAACGAGCGGATGGCGGGACTCGGGCGTTTAGACCGGATCGCGGCGCAAGGGCTGGCACATGCAATGGACCCCGCCGCCGCCCTGGGTGAACATGGAGACGTCGGGGTCGTAGACTTCGAACCCCTGGGCCCGCAGGCGCGCATTGAGGTCCTTGCTGGCCGCCGTCGACAGCACCTTGTCATTGCCCAGGGCGACCACATTGCAGCCCAGCGCCATGGTGTCGCGGTAACTGACCGGGATAATTTCGATCTTCTTCGATTTCAGCCAGTCGACGATCCAGTCCTCGGTGGTCTCCAGGCAGACCGCCGCCAGCTTATGGCCGAGCATGCAGACCATCAGATCTATATGCACGTAATGCTCGGCGATGGGGGCCAGCCTGACCTCCCAGCCCTTGTCCTCGAACCAGCCCTGGACCTGCCGGGCGGCGGGTTCCTGACTGCGCTCGCCACAATAGCCGATGAGCACGCAGCCGGGCTCGATGACATCGAAGTCGCCGCCCTCGAAACTCGCCGCCGTGATCATCTTGAAGATCGGGATGTCGTTGTCCTGGTAAAAGCTGATCACCGGAGCGTATTCGCCGCGCCGCCACCACTGGTTCATCTGGGTAACCACCGCGCCGTAGGGAGTCATGAAACTCGAGTCGCGGGCGTAGACCTGATAAGGCAGCGCCTCCTCGGCCGCAAGGTAATGGCAGGCAACACCGGCGTCCTGGTAGGCCTGCACCATCTCTGCGTGCTGGGCCATGGCGCGCTGGCGGTCGAACGTTGCGCCGCTGCGCAAGGTCGCCTTGGAGATCGAGCTGGTCGGCAGCCAACGGAAATATTCGGGCCGGCACAGCAGCACATCGCGCAAAGGGCCGTATTCCGAATTCGCGCCCCAACCGCCGTTCTCCGTGGTCATGACCACCCCCCAAAGATTTCATTCATACCGCCGAACACAAACGGTATCATCGCGCATCACCCAAGCAAATACGGATAATCGAGATGGCCGGCAACCTGTCTTGCGGACAAGCCCTCACCCTGCTTCTGGAAGCCTATGGCGTCGATACGGTGTTCGGCATTCCGGGGGTCCATACCCTGGAGCTCTACAAGGGTCTCGGGGCCGCCAACATCCGCCATGTCCTGGCCCGCCACGAGCAGGGCGCCGGTTTCATGGCCGACGGATACGCGCGGGTCTCGGGCCGCCCCGGCGTCTGCTATCTGATCACCGGGCCCGGCGTCACCAACGCGGCGACGCCGATCGGCCAAGCCTATTCGGATTCGATCCCCATGCTGGTGATCTCCAGCATCAACGCCACCACCGATCTCGGCATGGGCCGTGGGCGCCTGCATGAAATCACCGATCAGACCGCCGTCACCGCGCCGCTCACCGCCTTCAGCAAATGCGCGCCGAGCGCCGCCGAGGTCCCCAACCTGATCGCCGAGGCCTTCGCCGTGTTCCGCAACGCCCGTCCCCGCCCGGTGCATATTTCACTCCCCCTCGACGTGCTCACGGCTCCGGCCGGCTTCGCGGCCGTCGCCCGTACGCCGTCGCCGCCAGCCGGACCGTCCGAGGAAGTCATCGAGGCCGCGGCCGAATTCGTCCGCCGGGCCAAGCGCCCGGTTATCATCGCCGGCGGCGGCACGGTCGCTTGCGGGCCTGCACTGTCCGCCTTCGCCAAGGCCGCCGGCGCCGCCGTCATCCTCACCGTGGCGGCCAAGGGCGTGATGCCCGACGATCACCCCCTGTGCCTCGGCGCTACCCTGGAGCGTGGTCCGACCCAGGGCGTGGTCGAGAGCGCCGATCTGATCATCGCCGTCGGCACCGAGCTGTCGGAGACCGATAGCTGGGTCGACCGCCTGCCGATCAACGGCCGGATGATCCGCATCGACATCGAGTCGGCGGTCACCATGCGCGACTACCCCGCCGATGTCGCCCTTGTCGGCGACTCGGGTCGCGCGCTTGCGGCGATGACCAAGCGATTGTCCGGCCACAGCCCCGCGCGGGCCTTCGCGGGGGGCGAAATCGCGACGCTGCGGGCGAAGATGGTAGCCTCTCGGAAACCGCTGCAACGCAAACATATTCTCATCCTCGACGCGCTCCGCGAGGCCCTGCCCGAAGACGGCGTGGTGTGCAGCGACATGACCCAGATCGCCTACACCGGCATCCATCATTTTCCCTGCTCAAGACCGCGATCCTGGTTCCACCCGTCGGGCTACGGCACCCTGGGCTGGGCCCTGCCGGCGGCCATCGGCGCCAAGCTGGCGGCGCCCGAGCGCGCCGTGGTGGCGCTGGTCGGCGACGCCGGCTTCCTGTTCACCGCGCCCGAGATCGGCGTCGCCGTGGAACTCGGCCTGCCGCTCGCCGTCGTGCTGTGGAACAACGACGGCCTCGGCCAGATCCGCGACGACATGATCGAGCGGGGCATCCCCGAGATCGGCGTTAACCCGCGCAACCCGGATTACATCAAGCTTGCCGAAGCATTCGGCGCCCAAGCGGTCAGGCCGGACAGCCTGGAGGCCTTCAAGGCGGCGCTCGGCCGCGCCTTCGCCGCCGACGGCCCGACTCTCATCGAGATGCGCCAGGACGCGGCGTTCCTTGATTAATCCCGGAACGAGGGGTCTTCGTTGTCGAGTTGGCGGATCAGCGCCTGCCAGCCCATGGGCCGGTTCTCGGTGCTGTTCTCGAACTGGCGTGCGGCGCCCTCGCAAACCGCTTCCGAGGGCTGGGTAACCGGCGAACCGGCGGCCTGGACGTCGAGTTGTATCTTGCAGGCCTGTTCGAGGTTGAACATGCGCAGGAACGCCCCACCGACGGAGTCCGCCGTGGCCAGCAGGCCGTGATTGCGCAGGATCATCGCATTGTGATCGCCGAGGTCGGTCTGCATGCGCGCGCATTCATCCAGGTCTTCGGCGATGCCTTCATAATCGTGATAGGCCATGCGGTTGTGGAATTCCATGGCGTGCTGGCTGATCGACAGCAGGCCGCAATCGAGGGTCGAGATCGCCACCCCGGCGCGGGTATGGGTATGGATCACGCAGTTGACGTCGGGGCGGCCCGCGAGAACCGCGCTATGGATCACATAGCCCGCCCAGTTGACGCCCCAGGGGCCGTCGCCGACCACATTGCCGCGCGCGTCGACCTCGACCAGGCTGGATGCGGTTATCTCGTTGAACATGAGGCCGTAGGGATTGAGCAGGAAATGCCCGTCGCTCCCCGGCAGCCGCGCCGAGACATGGGTGAAGATCAGGTCGGTCATGGCGAATTTATGCATCAAGCGGTAACAGGCGGCGAGGTCGGTCCGGATACGGCTCTCTTCGGACTCCTGGTGTGCGATGTGTACGCTGGGGGAAACAGTCATCCCAAATCTCCAAGGCTGTCGGGAGACCTAGAATGACGAATGCGGCCTGGGCGGTCAATCGTTCACCATGAAATGAATGCGCTTTGCCTTTGACTGCGCCGCCCCGTGCCACGATGATGTGCGGCATGGTAATTGACCGCATGATTCGAGTCATCATCGCGGCTTGCGTGGCGGCCTTCACGGTCACCGGTCCGGGCGTGGCGCGGCCCGTGACCACGAACGGCATCACCTTCAGCGACGCCGGCGGCGGCTTCACCATCGTCGCCGCCTCGGGCAGCGGCAGCATCGGCGATCCGTTCATCGTGGTCGAGGAAATCACCGGGCCGAGCGCCGCGGTGCTGATCATCGAAGGCTTGTCGTCGAGTTTCGGGAACCGGGTCGGCACCCTGCATGTCACCGGCCTGGCCCTGCGCAAGGTCATCCTCAACCGCACGCCCTTCGTTTGGAACTTCGTGGATTTCGAATTGCAGCAGGTCTTCGGCGCCTCCAGCGACTATCTCGACGGCCTGTCTTTCGGCCAGGGATCAACCGCCGGCCGGCCCTTTACTTCGACCCGGTTCGAGGACGTCAACGAGCTCGACGAGCCGCTCGATTCGATCACCTTCCACGGCGGCGCCCTGCACTCCGGCGAATCGGCGGTCTTCGATTTCGTCATCACGGACACCACGCCAATCGAGAGGTTCTATCTGGTCCAGCGCCCAAGCCGTCCCATCGCCCGGCTTAACCAGCCTCGGGACAACAGCCTCGGGACGACCCCATGGTGAGGCGGTTACGATCCTGGTCGGGGATAGTCCTGTTCAGCTATCTGCTTACCCATTACAGCAATCACGCCCTCGGCCTGATATCCCTCGACGCCATGGAAGCCGGACGCGTATGGTTCGTCGCCCTGTGGCGCAATCCGCTCGGCACGGTCGCCCTCTACGGCGCGCTGATCACCCATCTCTCCCTGGTGCTGTGGACCCTGTTCCAGCGCCGCTCCCTGCGCATGCCAGGCTGGCAGACAGGCCAGATTCTGCTCGGCCTGACGATCCCGCCGCTGCTCGCCGAACATATCGTCGGCACCCGGCTTCTGGCCGAACTTTACGGCATCGGCGACACCTATACCTATGTGGTTCTGGTGCTCTGGGAGTTCGCCCCGGAAAAGGGCCTGCAGCAAGCCGCGGTCCTGATCGTCGCCTGGCTGCACGGCTGCATGGGCCTGCATTTCTGGCTCCGCACGAAGCCCTGGTATCCACGCTTTGTGCCGTATCTCTATGGCGCCGTACTCCTGCTTCCGGTGCTCGCCCTGCTCGGCTTCGCCAAGGCCGGGCAGGAAGTCGCCCTGCTGGCTACGCAGCCGGGCTGGGTCGCGGCGGTGATCAAGGACCTGCCCTTCCCCAACCAGTCGCAGATCGACATGGCGGGTTATTTCAGAAACATCGCCTTTGCGGTCTTCATCGGATTGCTGGTCACGGTGATGGTGGCGCGGCTGGCGCGCAGCGCCCTGGAGCGCCGCCGGGGGGTCTTTCATCTGATTTATCCGGGCGGGCGGCGGGTGCGAATCAGCAGCGGCACGACCATCCTCGAAGCCAGCCGCTCCGCCGCCATTCCCCACGCCCAGGTCTGCGGCGGCCGGGGCCGTTGTTCGACCTGCCGGGTGCGCTGCGGCGACGGTCACGACATGCTCGATGCGCCGAGCGCCGATGAGCAGAAGGTGCTGGATCGGGTCGGCGCGCCGCCTCGGGTCCGCCTCGCCTGCCAGACCCGGCCCTCCCGCGATCTCGAGGTGACCCCCCTCCTGCCGCCGACGGCTTCGCCGACGGACGGACGCGCCCAGGCGGCCACCATGCAGGGCAGCGATCAAGAAATTGCCATCCTGTTCGCCGATCTTCGCGGCTTCACCCACTTGTCCGAGAAGAAACTGCCCTATGACGTGGTGTTCCTGCTGAATAGGTATTTCCGCGCCATGGGCCAGGCCATCGAAGGCGCCGGTGGCCGAGTCGATAAATTCATCGGCGACGGGGTGATGGCGCTGTTCGGCGTCAACGCGGGGGCCGAGCGCGGCTGCCGCGAGGCTCTGGCCGGGGCGCGCGCCATGGGCGAGGCCCTCGATGAGCTCAACAGCTCCTTGAACAGCGATCTCGACGAGCCCCTGCGCATCGGCATCGGAATCCATACCGGCCCGGTCATCGTCGGCGAGATGGGCTATGCCGACGCGGTCTCCATCACCGCCATCGGCGATGCGGTCAATACGGCGAGCCGGCTCGAAGCCATGACCAAGGTGATGAAATGCCAGGTCATCGTCTCGGCCGATGTCGAGGCGCGGTCCAAGATCGACCTGTCGGCCTTCCCCAGCCACGAGGTCGAAGTGCGCGGCCGCGAGGAGCCCATGATCATCCGCACGATCAATAAGTCCTCTGACCTGCCCGACCCGACCGGCCCCGCGAAAAGCAAATAGCAATCAGCCGGCTGACGGCTGGCAGCTTCCCGCGGCCACGGCGGCGGGGTCGGGGCCGTGGCTGACGGTCCAGTCGACGGCGCCGGACGTAATCTCGAACACCACGCTGGCCAGGGTGTAGCCGTCATTGCCCGCTTCATCGCCGTGGCGCAGGATCGGCAGGGCGGCGTTATCGCGATCGAACATGATGGCGTGGGCGTCGCGGGCCGCCACGGCGCCGGCCGCGATCAAGGCATCGGCCCGCGCCTGGCGCGCATCCGATGACGGCTGGCAATCCTGGTCGAGACCGCCAAAGGCGTCGGCGAGAAGGTGATTGGCGTGGGCCAGCGGTCCACGCGCCTCGACGACCACGCAGCCGCTGGCCGGCGCCTCGACCGACAACAGCCGGGGATCGCCGGCCTGAGCCAGGGCGTGGTGAAATCCCGCGGCGCGGTCGTTGCGTTGCAACAGCGCGACCGCCTCATCGAGATCGCGGCAATCGAGCACGGCGCGGGCGATGACATGGCGTGGCACGCCGAGGGTAAGGTCGTGGGGCCGGATGTTGTTGATCGTCTGCACAAGCCCCAGGCGGTTCACTCCGAAGGCATGGCCGGGCAGCATGCCCGGATAACAGAAGGCGGTGAATCCAACGCCCTGATCGGGCTCGACATCGCACAGAAAACACAGGCCCGCGAGGTCCGCGCCGCCGTCCTCGTTGTGGCCGATCACCGCCGTCTCGCCCGGCAGCAGCACCGTCGTACAGCCGCCGTCGTCGAGGGCCGGGTCGAGATCGCGAAGATCGCCACGGCAGTTCCACAGGAAAATCTCGTCGAGCGGCAGGCCGGCGCCATGGGCAATGCCCTCGATTTCCCGCATATGCCTGGGAAATTCGCGCCGGGTAGCCGCCTTCAGTGCCTCGAGGCGGTCGCTTCCGAGCCAGGGTTTCAGCGCCTGGAATTGCGCCGTGTGGAATGCCGCGTCGCGCACCGACCGGCCACCGCGCCGCCCGATCGCCCGGCCGACGGCGAAGCCATCGCCGCGCGCCGCTATGCTGTCCATGATTTCCTGCTCCTCAACGGGCCGTAGAGAACCATCTTTCCTTAATTGGCGGACGCCGTCCAGGCCTCGGCGGTGATCGCGTAGAGACTGAGCTTGGCGCCCCGATCACCGAGGAAATGTGTCTCCAGTGTCATGCCGGCGCGCTCCAGAACGCGCCGCGACGCCGGGTTGGCGTCCTGGGTAACCGCTCTGATGAGCCTGATGTCCACGCCGCCGAAGGCGTAGCCCAGGGCCGCTTCCACTGCCTCGCCGGCCAGGCCCCGGCCCCAATAGGGCTTAGCGATGACGAAGCGCAGCCGGACATCAAGGGACTCACCAGGACGCAGCCAGAAGCCGCATTCGCCGATGAACGCCCGCCCGGTGAACAGCGCCCATATACCGAAGCCCCGCTCGGCCCAGCATTCCACATAGCCGGCCAGTTCGGCCGCGGCTTCGGCGTGGCTTTGCACACCGCCGCGCATATACGCCATGACGTCTTTGTCGCCATGCAACCGCGCAAGGTTAATATCATCGCCCAGGGTGAAGGGCCGCATATGGAGGCGGGCCGTCGTCAGTTCGGTCATGGCGATTCGCCAAACAAAGGGCCGCGGGGATTGCACGCCCCGCGGCCCTTATCGTGGCGAGACGAAAGCCCTATTGGGTCATCTTCATGAGATAGGCGATCAGGTCGGCGCGCTGATCTTCCTTCTTCAAGCCGGGGAAGCCCATCTTGGTCTTTTTAATGAATTTCTTCGGCTTGGTTAGGAATTGATCGAGGGTGGCTTCATCCCAGACCACGTCGGCCGCCTTCATGGCCTTTGAAAATTTGTAACCCTCAAGCTTACCAGCCTGACGGCCGAAGAGGCCGAAGAGGTTGGGGCCAACCTTGTTCTTGCCGCCGTCATCGAGGGTGTGACAGGCCTTGCATTTCTTGAAAATCTTGGCGCCCTTATCCGCGTCGCCGTGGGACCCGGCCAGCGCCGCGCCCGACATTCCAACGATAAACGCCATGGCGAGGCCGAGCGCTCTAATCTTAAACATCCAAATCTCCCGAAAAGGTTTCACGCAAACTTAGGACGGAATGTACCCTCAGAGGCGCGCCCTGCGCAACCGAAGTTGTCATACCAAGGAGCAATGATAAAGGCCCATAGAGACGGCTTCCCGAGGCGCATCGAGCGTCGTTCCGCCCGCCTTGCGATGCGGCTCGCATCGCGGCGGCGGACGCGCCTAGCCGAAAACCACGG
>Ga0066376_10001465_pt1 | contig 22867 bp, 21 predicted proteins | sample Knorr_S15_td_Bot_FD_77009 | JGI IMG/M metagenome (GOLD analysis project Ga0066376, IMG submission 77009) | Marine microbial communities from Southern Atlantic Ocean transect - Knorr_S15_td_Bottom_ad_5009_LV_A | ecosystem: Environmental > Aquatic > Marine > Oceanic | place: Southern Atlantic...
CTTCCGTGCCTCGATCGGCCAAGGAACATGGAGCAGTGTACGTCATTGTCAATCAGGGTCCGACTGCACACGACCAGCTTTCCGATCTTCGCATCGAGGGTGATGCTACTGTTGTCTTGCCGGAGGCGGTGCGGGCACTGCAGGAGAAGGGCAGCCGGCTGACCGGCTGAATTCCTGACCGCCTGACCACCTAACCGCCTGACCACCTAACCGCCTAACCGCCTAACCGCCTAACCAGCTGGTCAGGGGGTTAGGGCTTTCCCCCGCTGACGCGCCGATAGGTGCCAAAAACCAGGTCCCATAAGGGCGAAGTGACGCCAAAGCAATGGTTCGGATCCACGAAGTGATGATAGAAATGCCCCTGGCGTTGGTACCCTAGCAAACCGCTGTCGGCTTTGCTCAGGTGCAGCCTGTAGTGAACGAGCTCGTAGTAGAGAAACCCCAGCCAAAGACCGGTCAGCAGCGCAGAGGCTGTAAAGAAACTCCCCGTTACCGTAGAAAAACCTGCTAGAAAGAGAGCGGAAACAGTCAGGCTGTAAATGGGGCGAACCAGGATCTTGTCTGGATTCCTGGAATCGCCATGATGGCTGACGTGAAGGGAGCGTATGATTTGTTTCAGTCTACGATGGTGAGGAGTCCAATGAAAGAAGAAGCGATGTAGCGCGTACTCCAGCAGGCTCCAGATGAACCAACCCAGTGGAATCAGCCACATGAGCTGCTTCCATGAGGTGCCCTGTGGAAGTGAGAGGAACAGCAGAAGACATGCCAGGGACGGGTAAATCCAGAAAGAGCAGAAACGGACCCAGGCCATGAGTTTATTATAGGTGATGAGACACTTAATGCTGGTAAAAGATAGCTGGACGGAAATCGAAGGGGTTGCAACCCACTATCTGAGGGCGGGAGGAACAGGTTCTGCACTGGTTTTGCTTCATGGAGGGAGTGCCGATTCGGCGTCCCTTTCCTGGCGACCCTCAATGGATCTGTTTGCTCGCAGCCACGGCGTTTTTGCTCCCGACTTGCCTGGATACGGATCAAGTGCCAAACCGGATCTGAATTACACCGTGGAGTACTACACACGGTTTCTCAGCCACTTTGTCCAGCAGTTGGGTCTGGAGGGGGTCTCCCTGGTAGGAGTTTCTATGGGAGGGCACATCGCTGGTTCTTTTGCTCTCCAGTTTCCCTCCCTGGTGGAGAAGCTGGTTTTGGTCAATAGTGCGGGATTGGGGACGCAGTGGCACTGGCGGATGTTGGCGAAGCTCATGGTGAAAATGCCTCGGGTACACAAAAAAGTACGGGAAATGGGGAATCGCCAAACCATGAAACTCAGCTTGGGAAAGATTGTTCATAACCTGGAAGTGATCACCGATGATCTGATCGACGAGATTGCAAGAAACGCTGCTGCTAGGGGTGCAGGACGAGCCTGGAGATCCTATCTCGAGAATGAAATGAATGGGTCCGGCTTTCGAAATGGCATTCTGGACAGGTTGTCTGAAATCACCCAACCCACACTGATCATCCATGGATCGAAGGACCGAATGATTCCCGTAAAGTGGGCGACAAAGGCCCACCAGTTGATCCCCGACTCCAGACTGTGCATTCTCGAGCAATGCGGACACTGGCCTCAAAGAGAGAAACCCGTTGAGTTCCATGAGGCTGTTCTGGAATTCCTGGATGAAGAATAGGATGGTAAAAGCGGAGCCACACCGTAAAGAATGTGCTGCTCGTTCTGTTCAGGTCAGCCACCGGCTGACCGCTAGCCCGAATTTCTCACACCCCCTCTACTGCATCGGCGCAATGATCCGGCCTGACTGTGTGACCCGCAAAGCGGGTGGCCCCCTCCGTCGGCCTCCTCAACGTACCATACAGTACGTTTGCGGGGGCCTGGGGCACCCGCTTGCGGGTCACGCGTGGCGCACAACGCACTCACGCCGGCCCTTCCGCCGCTTCGTGACGAGAAGGTGTGAGAAATGCGGGCTAAGGGTTCCATTTTAGGACGCGGAAGATGCTCGAGTAGCTGTCGGTCCATACCGGTCCACCGGAGCCTTCCAACCTTTGCCAGCCAGGATCATCAATCAAGTCGCCCAGGTCCTCCAGACGACGGGCCATAATGACCCATTGGGAGGGTTCTTTTCCCAAGAGCTCCTCCTGCTCCGAGAGGATCAGGTCACTTTTCAGGAAAGACACCAGTCCTAGTTCTTGGGCCAGATTTGCCACGACAGGGGAGAGATCCAAGTATTGGTTAGAGATGTGGAAGATGATCAGCCCGCGATCAGTGATTTTGTCCAGGTAGAGTTGAAGTGCTTGTTGAGTGATGAGATGGATCGGAACCGAGTCGGAATTGTAGGCATCGAGGACCAGCAGATCAAACTGGTTGCCGGGTTCCCTGGCTAGGGATATTCGAGCATCGCCCAGCACCACCTCGATGTCCGTACTGCATTTGCTCAAATAGGTGAAAAAGCGAGGGTCGCGAGCCAGCTGCACCACAGTGGGATCGACTTCGTAAAAAGTCCATTCCTGACCTGGCCTTCGATAAGAGGCAATGGATCCCGCACCCAGACCGACAGCGGCCACTCGCCACTGCGCTGTCCGACCCTCGAGAGCAGCAAACAACTGTCCCAGAGGGCCCGTGGTGTGATAGTAGGTGAGCGGCTCGCATTCACGAGAGGGGTCCAGGCTTTGCCTGCCGTGAAGTGTGCCGCCATGGGAAAGGAGATGATAACGTTCCTGGGAATCCACCAGGATGCTGTGAACCCCGAAGAAAGTACGCTGCCGATGTAAGACACTCCCGGCCCCCTGGGTATAGAAAGAACTGGCCAGAAGGAGAGTTCCCAGACCCAGGCCAAAACGCAAAGGCCGGGTTGAAAAGCTGTAGCAGAGGATGGCTGGGACTCCAAACATGGCCGCCTGAGACAAGGGGTGAGATGCCCATTGAGAAGTTTCGACTCCCAGGATCAGCCCTGCAGCCAGAATTCCAAGGCCAGCGGGAAAAGCGACATCGGACCACTTATAAGAAAAGTGCTGCTCCTTTTCTGGCCATGCCAGGAGCAGGGCGCTTGCCACCAACACCAGCGGGTACTCTACGAGTGAAGAAAAAAGGATGGGGGCCAGAAAGGGGTTGAATATTCCTCCCAACACCCCACCGAAGGACACCCACAGATAAAACTCGGTGAGATGAGTGGTGGCGGGACGATCATTGGCAACCACTCCATGACAAACCATGGAGATGACAAAAAGGGAGATCAGATGAATCACCACCATTAACCCGATCGGTTGTGTGGCCTGCAGGATAATGACAATACTCACGGGAAGAGCCAGCATGGGAAAGATACGAACCACGAAGGAATGGGGTACCAGCGTTTTTCTAGCGAACACCAGAATTAAGGTGAGCAAATAGATGGATAGGGGAAGGACCCAAAGCAGAGGGACCGGCGCAATGTTGGTGGAAAGGTAGGTGGTGACACTCAGCATCAAGCTGGAGGGAACAAAGGCCCCCAGTATCCATCGAATCACCCGAGCAAACGTCACCGGGCCTGGATTCTCCAGGCTGGGTTCGGTGGGGTGGGTGCCGGTGGATTCAGACCGATCGTGGGTTGAGGATCCAGAAGATCTCCACACGGTTAGGGCACAGGCCAGGGTCAGGACGATCAGGAACCCAAGCCCACTCCCCACACCCAGGTTTGGTCCTGCAGAGGAAGGTAGGGCTCAAGGAGTAGTGGATAGCCGAGAAGACCCACCAGACTTCCTGCGTTGCTGGCTGCATAGAGGAAATAGGGGTCTCCTGCCTTTGGATGACCGGTGGCCGAAAACCACTTTTGAAGCATCGGGCTGATGGTGGCGACCACGAAAAAAGGAAGGCCCAGGGTGACAAGCAAGAGAGATAGAAGCCAGAAAATAGGATTCACCTCCCCGGGGGGAATCTGGCCTTGAGGGATGCCGATAGGTAGAAGGAGAAGGGGAAAGAAGATTAAGAAGCATTGTATGAGCGCCTGTCGACGGATGCCAAGCCAGCGTGAAGTAAGGTGAGCATAAAGATAGCCGAACAACAACACACCCTGGCAAAACACGACCTGTGTGTTCCAGACTGCCGGTGATCCTCCCAGTAGCGGCAGCGCCATCTTTCCAAACATGGGCTGTACCAGAAACATGAGGGCCGCACTGAGAAACAAGGTAACAGGGTAGAGGGTCAACACAATGGACATTCTCCCTAGTCGGGACGAGACACCAGTTGTTCAATCCAAACCGCGGTAGTTCTTCAACTCGCTTTGATACCGAAAACAAGAGCAGTGACTCGACTCACGGATGGCGGTCCGAGACTCCGAAAGTTATCACAGTGGGCTGCGCCTGCCGTTCTTTTGTGAAAATGGTTCGGCCGGGAGCAGGCGTGGCTACATCTGTGTTAACGCCGGGATCGATACCTCCAGCACATCAGAAGGTGAGATCACCCTTTTGCCCCAAGACCCCGATCATTCGGCAGCGGCGATTCACGACTATTTTTGGGAAAGAAGTTGGGGTCCAGTCCGCCGTCATTCTGTCGGACACCGTTGACCTGCATGGGAAGCTTGCTTGCTCCCTGCTCTGCAAAGCTCGTAAGGGTCAGCCCTCCAGACCCAGAATGCGAGAGCCATTGGCCCAGAGAATCTTCTGCTTGGCTTCCTCACTGAGGGAAAGACTCCGAAAAGCCTTCAGATTGGCACCCATGTCGGCTCCTGGCCAATCCGTACCGAAGAGCACCTTGTCGGCCAGACGTTCCAAATCAGGCCAATAATCGAGTAGTCGTTTGGGGGGTAAGCCAGAAATGTCGAAGTAGACATTCTTGTGCAGGCGTACCAGAGCAGCAGCCCGATCGTACCAGAGCATTCGCCCACCGTGGCACATGATGATCGTCAGCTCTGGAAAATCTACGGCCACATCATCCCAGAAAAGCGGGTCTCCATACTTGAGTCGGGAACCAGCGAAAACAGAACTCCCGGTGTGTGCCATGACCGGTATTCCGAGTTCTTGTGCCTTGGCGTACAAAGGATAGAGAAACGGCTGGTTGGGATAAAAGTAGGCGTATGTGGGATAAAGTTTGAGTCCGCAAAAGCCGTGCTGGCGAACCGCTTTATCCAATTCAGCCGCCGGATTGAGAACCATATAGGGATTAAAGGTGCAAAAGGGTATTAAGCGGCCATTTGTGGGCGCCGTAAACTGCTGGATATGGTCATTCGGTATGATAGCTGAAGTAATCACGGCAGTCTCGGCCAGCACCACGGCATGATCGACGCCCGCATCATCCAGGAGAGCCAGGAAGTTCTGAGGATTTGCATAACGTTCTGCAAACTCATCAAACTTATCCAGATCTCCTCCCTGGTTGTCACTCATGAATGCCTTGTACCCAGCCGGCATGTTGGGGTCTGGACGAACCGCATGAGTGTGAAAATCAAGAATCATTCATGACGACCTTTCTATTATGAGCTGCCCTTGGGTGGGGATTGTAATGGGGAGGAGACAAAGCGTCAACGGTCGGGTTCGGGCTATCGCCAATGTGCCTTGAGTCGCGCCCTTGAATGGTTTCACCTGCCATCGACCGATGGTCTTGCTGAAACGTAGAGTTCTTCTCTTTCCCTAAGGGTTAGTCATTCAGCCTGGTGATCGCATCCAAACCGCGGTAGACTTTCAACTCAACCTGATCGCAGAAAAAAGGGCAGTCCCGCCAGGCGCAGGTGGTGCCCAGGACCCTGATTCTGATCTTTTCCAGGGTGTCTGTGTTGCCTTACATTTTACTGCCTCACTGTGGGATGGTGATGGGGCAAGGGATCGTTTCATGAATTCCATTAAACGCTCGTCGTTCCGGGTCATGGTCTGCGGTACTTCGATTCTGGCCCTGGCCATCGGAATTCGGCTCAGTTTTGGGTTGTTCCTGCAACCCATGTCCCAGACCCTGGGCTGGGGCAGAGAGACCTTCGCTTTTGGCATCGCCCTGCAAAACATCCTGTGGGGTGTGACCCAACCCTTGATGGGGATGTTGGCCGACAAATACGGGGCCCGCAAAGTCCTCGCTATGGGTGGGTTGGGCTACTGTCTTGGATTGTACCTGATGTCTCAGGCCACCTCTCCCTTCGCCCTGAACCTGACAACGGGGCTGCTCATCGGGGTCAGTCTCAGTGCCACATCCTTCGCGGTGGTGCTGGGGATGGTAGGACGGGCAGTGAGTGAACGAAACCGCAGCATGGCCCTGGGTCTTGCCTCGGCAGGGGGCTCGGTGGGGCAAGTCCTCATCCTACCCATTGGACAAGCCCTGATTACCGCCTATGGATGGGTTCTGGCTCTGGGGGGGCTTGCTGCCATTGCCTTTCTCATGGTTCCCCTGGCTGCGGCCATGGGTCCCAGTGAGAGGAAGAATCGGAAAGAACTCAAAGAGCAGTTGATCCGTCATGCTCTGGCAGAAGCGGGTCTCCATCGGGGATATTGGTTGCTGATGGCTGGATTCTTTGTTTGTGGTTTTCATGTGACCTTTATTGCCACCCACTTTCCGGCCTATATCGTGGACAGCGGCCTGTCTCCCGGCCTGGGGGCGACGGCGTTGGCCCTGATCGGTCTCTTTAATATCATCGGTTCCTCTTTTTGGGGTATCGTGGGAGGAAAATACAGCAAGAAATATAGTTTAAGCTCGCTCTATCTTGCCCGTGCAGTTTTGATTGCTGCCTTGGTGTTCTTTCCCGTCTCCAACCTTTCCGTCCTGGTTTTCGCCTCAGGAATGGGCTTCCTGTGGCTGGGAACGGTGCCACTGACCAGTGGTTTGATCGGGCAGATTTTCGGAGTTCGATACCTCTCGACGCTGTTCGGAATCGTCTTTTTCAGCCATCAGATCGGCGCCTTCCTGGGAGTGTGGATGGGGGGCTATATCTTTGATGTCACCGGCTCTTACGATATCGTCTGGTACGTGTCCATTGCCCTGGGAGTTCTATCCGCATTTTTGCACTGGCCCATAAACGAACAACCGGTTGCCCGATTGGCATTGGCCGGAGAAAGCAGCTAAAAGAAGAGGAAGAGCAAGAGAGCGGCCAGGAGGGTTCCCACCATTGCCACCCCGTAACAGAGGACCGCAACCGGAGTTTTCAGGTTCCGGAGTCCCAGGTCCATGAGCACGAATCGAAAGCGGTGGGCCCAGTGAAAAAGCGGCAGCGAGATGAGGAGAAAAAGGTAAATCTGCAGCAAGGGGTTCTCCAGCAGGGCGATCATCCGCGGATAAGAGAGGACCTGAGGGGAAACCCATCCAAAGGCGATTCCTACACCCGTGACGATCACGTGAACGGGAAGGAGAAAAGCGGCCAGCGTTCCTCCCGCTGAAAAGAGCCCCCACCAGATAGGATCGATCGTCTTGACTCTTACCGCCATTTCAATCCACCATCAGAAGGTAAAAGAGGATCAGCGAAATCACCATCCAGGCCAGGTAGCTGGCGATGAGCACCAGTATCGGTGGAACCGTTTTTGAACCGATGCGCATTACCATGATCATGGGGGTGAGATGAATCCAGGTTAGCGTGTGGTAGAGGGAAAACAGAAGGATCACCACGAAGAGCACTCGAGCCGCAGGGGTCTGAAGGGCACTGAGATAGAGCTGATAAGTGTCTTCACCTTGACTCAACCGGTAAACTCCCACCAGAGAAATGAGGGCAAAGAGGCCCACAAAGACAGCCGAGAGCTCGCGGACCATAAAGAGGAAATAATTTCGCTTCTGCAACCACCACCAGAAGCTCATGTGAGGTCGATAAAGAAGATCTTCAGGCCGAGAGTTTTGCGGGTTCATCGCTTCCCCCTGGGCCAGATCCAGGAAAGAAAGTACTCCTTGGTCAGCTGCACCTTGGATCGCTGAATAGCAGCTGCGGGATCGACGTGTTTAGGACACACTCGAGTGCACTCTCCGACAAACGTACATCCCCAAATACCCTCGTGGCTTCCGATGATCTCGGCACGCTGGTCCTGGCCCTCATCTCGTGAGTCCATATTATAGCGGTGGGCCAGGGCGATGGCAGCCGGTCCCAGAAAACTCTGGTCATGCCCATAGACGGGGCAGGCCGAATAGCAGATCATGCAGTTGATGCACATGCTGAATTGTCGATAGAGATTCAATTCATCCGGTGACTGCAGATACTCGCCTTCCTCGAGAGGCTTTTCCTCGCTGCGGATGATCCAGGGCTTGATTTCCACAAGCTTGTCCATGAAATCGCTCATGTCAATGACCAGATCACGAATCACGGGGAAATGGGCCAACGCATCAACCTGGACTTCGCCTGGATAGTAGTCGCGAAGAAAGGTGGCACAGCTGAGCTTCGGATCCCCATTGATCATCATGCCGCAGCTGCCGCAAACCCCCATCCGACAGGACCAGCGGTGGGTGAGCGTTCCATCCACATGGTTCTTGATGTAATTGAGGGCATCCAAAACCACCATATCTTCCTTGTAAGGGATGGTATAGCTCTGAGTGTAGCGCTCAGAACTCTTCTCCGGGTTGTAGCGGTTGACCGTGATCTTGATCGTGCTCATGGACTACTCTTTCCCTTAATACTTTCGTTCCTCAGGCGGCCAGCGGGTGATGGTTACGGGCTGTTGCTCGAAACGAGGCCCTTCGGGGGTGGCGTAGGCCAATAGGTGATGGAGGAATTTCTCGTCGGAGCGCTCGGGAAAGTCCAGACGAGACTGGGCACCTCGGGATTCCTCTCGAGCCAGGGCCGAGTGGGCGATGCATTCGGCAACCTCGAGCATGAACTCCAGCTCCAGAGCCCCCCGCAGATCGGTATTGAAAATACGGCCTCGATCGTCTATGGCCACATCGGCAAAACGCTCGCGAAGCTTCTTTAGGGTGGTGCAGGACTCCTGCAAGCTCTCACCGGTACGGTAGACTCCGCAACCCTTTTCCATGGTCAGATGCATCTCTTCTTGGAGGGAGGCGACCCGCTCCTTGCCACCTTCTTTTTCAAGAAATTGTTTGGCGATGCGCTTTTGTTCTTTGTCGGCCAAGGAACGAACGGCATTCTCTGACACCGGCTGTTGTTCCAGGGCATATTGAGCCCCGGCCCTTCCGCTGAGAGCACCGAACACCAGACATTCAGTCAGCGAATTGGAACCCAGACGATTGGCCCCATTGAGGGTAATGCAGGCCACCTCTCCCGCAGCCAAGAGACCGGGAATAGAGGTGTTTCCGTTGATGTCCGTGCTTACTCCTCCCATCATGTAGTGAACGACGGGCCGGACCGGGATGGGCTCGTGGACGGGGTCAATGCCGACGTATTTAACCACCAGCTCTCTCACAAAAGGGAGCTTTTCATCGATCATCTTCTCGCCCAGGTGGGTCAAATCCAGATGCACGTACCCACCGTATTCTCCCTCAAAGGCACGGCCTTCCTTCATCTCCGTCATAATGGCCCGCGACAGGATGTCCCGGGGTCCCAGCTCCATCTTGCCGGGGATGTATCGCTCCAAAAAGCGCTCGCCCTCTTTATTGATGAGGTGTCCTCCCTCTCCCCGGGAGGCCTCGGTAATCAAAATACCGGTTCCCGGCAGTCCCGTGGGATGGTATTGGACAAACTCCATGTCCTTGAGTGCAGCACCAGCCCGGTAGGCCATCGCCATGCCATCTCCGGTTTTAATGCTGGCGTTGGTGGTAAAAGGAAAGATCTGACCGCCGCCGCCGGTGCAGAGCAAGACGACTTTGGCCACTATGGGATGGAGCTGGCCCGTTTCAAGATCCAGCGCCGTAACCCCCACACATTTTCCCTCTTCGATGAGCAGGGAGGTGACAAACCACTCATCATAGCGCCGGATCTGGGTGTACTTGAGTGAGGTTTGAAAAAGAGCGTGCAACATATGAAAACCGGTCTTGTCGGAAGCATAGACGGTCCTTTTGACACTCATGCCTCCAAAGGCACGCACGCTGATTTTCCCATCGACGTCACGACTCCAGGGACAACCCCAATGTTCCAATTGGATCAGTTCCTCAGGGGCTTTTTCAATGAAAGTCTCGACCACATCCTGGTCAGCCAGATAGTCGCTTCCCCGGATGGTGTCGAAGGCGTGGAGGTCCAGACTGTCATCTTCTCGCAAGACGGCAGCGGCTCCCCCTTCTGCCGAGACCGTGTGACTGCGCATGGGAAAGACCTTGGAGACGACGGCAATGTCTATGTTGGCATCCACTTCCGCGGCTGCAATAGCCGCCCTCAGACCGGCTGCGCCTCCCCCAACGATCAGGATATCGTGACTCATCTTCTCGGTCATCGGGAGGGATATTGGCATAAAACGAGCCGGTAATCAATCTTGATAAAAGGCACATTAACCCGGATTATTCATAGGTTGTCGTGGCGAAGCGGCGTAGGGGCGAGCCGGTGGCTCGCCCCTACAGTTTGGATGGCAAAACCGCAGCCACACTGGTAAAGATGTGCCACACATGCGGTTCGGGTCAGCCATCGGCTGACCCCTACTGCTTAAAAGCCCATCGGTAGACGTCACCAAAGTCGCGGGCAAAGTGAAAGGTTAAACCCATGCGCAAATAGTCGGGAAGCTCGTCGACATCCTTCTCATTTGCTTCCGGAAAGATGAGCGTATTCAACCCCACCCGTCGGGCGGCAATGACCTTTTCCTTCACTCCGCCAATGGGCAACACTCTACCGGTCAGCGTTAACTCTCCGGTCATGCCCAATTTCTTTTTCACCTTCTTTTGGGAAATCATGGAAACGAGGGAGGCCGCCATGGTGATTCCTGCCGAAGGACCGTCCTTTGGTGTGGCACCGGCGGGGACGTGAAGATGGACGAAATGTTGGTCAAAAAAGTCTGGTTTCGCCCCGTATTCTTCCAGGTGAGCCATGACGTAGGAATAGGCGATTTCTGAGCTCTCCACCATTACATTACCGAGTTGACCGGTTTGCTTAAATCCCTTTCGTTGAGTGGCCACGGCCGTTGCTTCAATTTGGAGGGTCACGCCGCCCAGGTTGGTCCAGGCAAGACCCGTCACGATTCCCGGCTGAGCCTCGAGAAGTTCCTCCTGGGTAAAAATCGGCTTCCCAAGATGCGTTTCCACGTCGCTTTTAGTGACAACAAACTTCCCGGTGGAATTCTCTGCAAACTTCACTGCGGCCCTTCTCATGATTTTCTTGATCTTTTTCTCCAAGGCACGAACTCCCGCCTCTCGAGCGTAGCCATCGATAATGGATAGGAGAGCATCTTTTCGTATGCTCACCTGTTGTTTCTTCAAACCGTGGTTCTTGAGAGCTTTGGGAATCAGATAGCGACGGGCAATCTCCATCTTTTCTTCCAGGATATATCCGGACAAGCGAATGACCTCCATGCGATCAATCAAGGGACCCGGAACGGTGTCCAGTTGGTTGGCGGTGGTGACGAAAAGTACATTGGAAAGGTCAAAGGGAACATCCAGATAGTGATCGCGAAAGGACGAGTTTTGTTCGGGATCCAGGACTTCGAGCAATGCCGAGGCAGGATCGCCATGGAAGGATGCCCCGACTTTATCAATTTCATCGAGCATAATGACCGGATTAGAGGTGCCCACAGTCTTCATGGCTTGGATGAATTTTCCGGGCATGGCACCGATATAGGTTCGGCGGTGTCCTTTAATCTCTGCTTCGTCTCTCATTCCCCCTAGGGAAAAGCGAAAAAACTTGCGGCCCAGTGCCTTGGCCATACTCATTCCCACCGAGGTCTTGCCGACACCCGGGGGGCCGACCAGACAGAGGATGGAGCCGGAGATATCCCCTTTTATTTTCCCCACTGCCAGAAACTCCAGAAGTCGAGTCTTCACGTCTTCCAGTCCATAGTGGTCACGATCGAGGATCTCTCTGGCCCTCTTCAAATCGTAGTTGTCCTGACTTTGTTTTCCCCACGGTAAAATGGTCAGCCAATCCAGATAATTTCGAGTGACCGCATACTCAGGAGACAGTGGCTCCAGCACCTGGAATTTTTCCAGTTCCTCATCGACGGCTTGCTGGGCTTCCGGGTTCAGGCTTAAATCGACCAGCCGTCTCTGAAATTTTTCGGTTTCTGTAGTCTTTCCTTCTTTTTCAAGTCCCAGTTCCTGCTTGATGGCCTTGAGTTGCTCTTTGAGGAAGAATTCTCGCTGCTGTGAGGTCATCTTGTCTTCAACTTGCTGGGTGATTTTCTGCTGGAGTTTGAAAACTTCCAGCTCCTTCTTGAGCAACACCAGGGTGCGATCAATGCGCTGGCGAACGTCAAAGGCTTCTAGAATGCCCTGAAGCTCTTTACCGTCGGCCGTGGTTAAACTTGCAGCAAAGTCTGCAAGTTTCCCGGGATCATCCAATGAAGAGCGACTGAGGAACAGCTTGATGACTTCAGATTGGAGAGGATTGAGGCTGACCAATTCCTTGAGAGTGGAAATGATGGCTATGGAGTAGGCTTTCAGTTCCTGGTTCGCGGAGAGCTCAGGGGCATGGTGATATTCCACCCTTGCGAAGAGTCCCTCGGGTGTTTCTTTAACTTCCTTTATGGAGAAGCGCTCCAGACAACTAATCAGAATATGAGCATTGCCCTCCTCCTCCTGAATCGCCTCGAGGATCTTGCCAGCTACACCTACAGGGTAGAGATTCTCGGGGCTGTCCTTCTTTTCCACATCTCTGACCAGCACCAGTCCCAGTGTCCTGGCGCCCGATTCCATTGCCCACTCCACGACCCGGGTTTGATTTTCTCGGACCGCCAAGGGAATATGAATGCCTGGAAAAAGAGGACGAGGTCTGATGGGCATGATGGGAAGGGAAGTGGGAAGAACTTCCCCGGCAAGGACCACACCTGTCTCGTCCAGGTCTGTGCTTTTCGGGCTTTTCTCCTGTTCAGTCTCAGGAATCTTTTCTAGCCTTCTTTCGTCTTTATCAGGTCGCTTCGCTTCAGGTGCACCTTGTCAAAACTGCTTGAAGAGATGACATAGTACCAATCGGCAAAGCGGGTATTCAGCCGATCGGAGAGTTCCCGGCCTTCTTCCACCTTCCGTAGCCATTCGTCGTGGTTGTCCTTGAGCTCCTTATTCTTTCGATCGGTATCGGTCCAATCGTCTTCGGGCTTATTCAGAAAATCCGTGTCATTCGTTTGAGCGGGCTCGGGAAACCTGTTGGGGTCAAACGATGCCGTAATAAAGAGGTATCGGTTCTCGCCAGGACCTTGCTCCTGATCATCCTCGTTGCTTGTATCGGTTCCGGCTGTAACGGAATCACCGGTGCCATAGAGGATCTCGCCGAAGCGTAAGGTATAAACGACTCCCTGGCTGCTGCGTATCTCGAGCTCCCCTTCATTGGAGACCAGATTCGAGTCTCGTGTGAAGTAGTACCCTTTGCTCTGTAGAGAAAGAAGATCTGCCTGGGAAATCCCTTCTCCACCCTCAGCGCGACTCAGGTTCTGAGAAAGACCCGCCGGCTTTGGCCGCACTCCGACGATGGAGAGTTCCTCAATCGCCTTTAACAGAGCATCGAATTTGGTGGAGTCCACTTCCTGGGTGGAAGACATTCGATTGGCTTTCCAGCTGTCCTGGTCCCTATCCAGGATGACCACATCGCGTTGGTTGATGGTTCCGGTCCGCTCGTTAATCGAGTAATCCTTCAAGGTCATCTGTTCAATGTCACTCTGGTTGACCTGCAGCAAAGCACGGTCGATCCAGTCCTCGAACTTGGTAGAGATGTCGATGTCGATACGGGACACGTAGACTCTCTTCTGATCGGGAAGTCTGACGAATCGTAGGTTGGCTCTGCCCTCCAGCTTGTTGCCGATGATCAAGTCTGCCAGTATCTGGCCGCTTTCTCCCTTAATGGTGACCCGTTTCCCCCGACCCTTGAGCGTGGTCATGGTTTGATCCAGGGGATCCAGCACGCTGAAGGCCTCGTGGTCGGCAACGTTGTTGGATCGAAAATCATCTTTCTTGATGCCGATGACCCCGGCAGCCGTCTTGGCCAACCTCTCCTTTCCATCGGCGGGATAGTCGTGGTGCGAGGGTATGGTCCATTTGTTCTTATTGAAGGTCACCTTGAAGGGGCGGGCAGCCGCCGTCTCTTCGTCAAATTCAATGACCTCAAGGGTGGTGGCGACATTGGGATCCGTAAACTCAGGAAAAAAGGCCTCGCCCCGATCCAGGAAGGCGTCAGGAGTGATATGACGCGGTGCTGTCAAAAAGGCCAGTGTCAGCAGCAACAGAGCCGCACCGGCGTAAGTCATTGTTCTTCGTGTTTCGCTCATACGGATGTCCTTAGTCTGCGGGCGGCTGCTGCGCCTTCCCTTTCCCGCCGCCGCCGGCGCACAAAAATCAGTACCCCCAGAGCAAAGACGGGAATGGGAGGCAGCAAAACCGCAAACGTCTTGATGTTGGTCTGAATGCTCCGGATCTGCTCTTCGACATTCTCCTTGCTGCGGTTTATTTTGGACTCTTTTTCGGCCTCGATGTTGGTTTTTAAGACCTCAAATCGGCGGCTTTCCACTTCCTGAATATTTTGAGCCATAATCTGCTTGGTCTGAATGTCCAGATCAGTTCGTTGCCGCACTTCCTCGACCCTTTCTTCCAGCCTTTGCTGGGCTTGGTCCATAGCCCTTTCAGCCTCCGCTTCAGCCTCTTCTTCCTCTTTCACCCTCGCCTCGATGAAGTTCCGAGTCTGGTCCTCAACCCGTTCCAGGGTTCGGTGTCGAACGCGCTTGCGGCGCAAGGTGATAAAGGATTCATCTCGGACCAGGACATCGATACAGTTGAGAAAGAAGGTGATGTTGTCGAAATTGAGATTCTCCAGTCCGCCTGCTCGGATCTGAAAGAATTGCTCGGAGATAAAGTCCAGATCGGCGATGACTAGAACGTCCAGAGATTTGGGTGAGGGAGGAGTTTCATCGCTTTCCCCTGCACTGGAGTCTTCGGAACCGCCCTCTTCTTCCTGGTCAGCGGCCTCGGGGTCCGTGCTCTCGATGGTTCCTCGAATGTGGGCGGCTAAAACGTAGTCCCGGGGATCGGGCCGGTGAGGAAGATTCGGATTGATCTGGGCTCCCAGAAAGCTTCGCTGCACCATTTGAAAATAACTGGCCTGCCCGGACACATACCCGGATTTCAGCAAAGGCTGAAATTCATAATCGCTTCCAGCCGCCTGTTCCATTTGTCCGGGATAGAGCAGGACCAGTTCCTGCAGTCCGGCGCTGCCTTGATGCTGCTCATTGAACGTTTCTTCGTTTTCATTTCCCTTACCCACGAAAACCACTTCAGGCGGCAGCTGGGCAAGATCGGGATGAGGATTGTAGGTATCCCAAATGATACTGGCAGAATTCCAACTGACTCCGATCTCGGACATAAACCGCTGAATATCTCCCTTTTCCGGGGGAGGGGCGGCCTGCTGTTGCATGAACGGATTCATGTTGGCACCGCTTCTCTCTGAAGGCGCAAGGGCTATGTTGATCACGGGTAAGGGATCGATCAACAGAAGGGTGGGATTCCCTTCCTGAATGTAGGCGAGTAGACCATCCATCTCTTCTTGAGGCAAGGATGAGGGCAGAGCCACGAGCAGACCATCAAGGTCCTCAGGAATGGGACCTGAGGAGGAAACCTGGACGACCTCATATTGCTTCTTCAATTCCTCCACGATGGACCATCCCATGGCGCTCTGCATGGTCTGAAAATCAAATCCACCAAAGAGTTTGGCTTCTGTGCTGAGCACTCCAATCTTTTTACGATCTGTTTGGGCAACCACACGAATACTTCGAGTAATTTCATATTCTACGGACAATCCCCGGTCTACAAAGGGGATCACATGTTCCTGAGCACCCGAGGTGAAGGCGACTCCCAGGAAGACCTGCGAGTAGCCGGCTCGCGCGCTTGCCAGATTCGGTACTGACCTGGGGACGATGCCGAACTTTTCTCGGGCATCGCGCGCTGATTGCGTAAAGGGCTCGGTGTCCTCAATCAGCACCTGGACTCTGGATCCACCGAGGGAATCCACTTCATTGAGAGCGCCCAGCAAATTTTCACGGGTTTGTACGAATTGTTCCGGTATGTCCGGGCTGACATAAGCCTGGATAAATACAGTCCGGTCCGTGGGCAGCTCCCGGAGCAAATTGCGGGTCGCATCGCTGAGCGAATGGAGCCGCTCGGCCGTGACATCCAGCCGAATACTTGTTCTCCCCAGGACGGCATTGATGCTGATGACCGCAATGATGAGCGCCATTGTCCGGACCAGATGGTGTGCCCACATCGGATATCCATCGGCTTGACGGGGCCAGTGTCGTTTCCCCACCAGTAGAACATTGAAATAGAGGATCAGGGCGGTCAGGGAGACGAAATAGAGAAGACCTGAAAAACTTACAACCCCTCGAGCAAAATCATTGAAGGAATCGAGAACGCCCACAGAGCCCAGTAATCCACCCAAGGTTGGACTCAAGGCAGCAGCTGAGTCGCCGAAGGCAAAAAGAGAACAAAGAGCCGCTCCCAGGACGAATGCAATGGTTGCATTGGAGGTCAAGAGAGAGGCCAGCATTCCTAAGGCAATCATGGCCGAACCCATCAGCCAATAACCCAGATAATTGCTGAACATCAGACCCAGATCCGGACTTCCCAGCCAGAACAAAACCAGTACATGGCTCAAAGAGAGAAGCAGCGAAGCGGTATAGATTCCCAGCGCGGCCACATACTTGCCTAAAACCACTTCCAGGCTGGTGGCGGGAAGAGTCAAGAGAAGCTCATCCGTTCCCTGCTTTCTTTCTTCGGCCCATACGGACATGGTCAGGGCCGGAATAAAGAAAACCAAAAGATAAGGAAACAATTGATTCAATTGGTCCAGGTTGGCCAAGTTGTTCAGAAAGAAGCGATTTTGCCAGAAAGCCGCGGCCGCACTGAGGAGAATAAAAAGTGTGATAAAGACGTAGCCGGTAGGACTGGTGAAATATTTCCATAGGTCTCGCTTTACCAGAGCACGAACAAATCCAGTGTTGATGCTGTAAGACATCATCTCTCTCCTCCTGATTCAACAGCAGAATGTTGCTTTCCTGGCGGATGGGCAGGAGGTCGACCATAATCGGTCATTCGATAAAAGGGTTCTTCCAGTGAGTCATTTTCTCTGAGCTCCTCGGGGGTGCCATCGAAGATCAACCGCCCGTCGTGAATGAACAGAACGCGGTCGGCAATGACATCCACTTCCCGTAGAATGTGGGTGGATATCAGAATCGTTTTCGTTTTTCCCAGTTCTCGGATGCTCTCTCGAAACTCACGAATCTGGTTAGGATCCAATCCTGCGGTGGGCTCGTCCATGATCACCACGTCAGGGTCATGCATGAGGGCCTGAGCTAATCCGACCCGCTGACGATATCCCCTGGACAGTTTCCCCATGGGTTTTTCCATGACCTGCTGAAACCCATACTGCTTGCTGATTCGATCCATTCGATCTTCCAGATCTTCCCCCTCCAATCCTCGGGCCTCCCCGAAGAATCGCAGGAAGTCTCTGGGGGTCATGTCCAAATAAAGAGGACCATTCTCCGGAAGATAGCCCAGCCGCCGGGAAGCGGCAATCCGTTCCTGGTGAATATCCAGTCCGGCAATGGAGGCGCTCCCTCCGCTTGGTGCCAGATAGCCGGTCAAGATCTTCATGGTGGTTGATTTTCCGGCACCGTTTGGACCTAGAAAGGCTACCACTTGCCCTTCCTTTATCGAAAAGGACACCCCTTCGATGGCCACGAAAGGACCGAAGTATTTACTGAGTTCCCGTGCTTCAATCATCACACGGGACAAAACTTTCCCTTTCGAATCGTCACCTTCAAGCATGTCCGTTCCTTTCCTCCCGCAGTACAGTCTACCGCGATTCAATACATAACGTTATACGATGGGTGAATTGTTTAGCCCAAAATTTTATGGGAATTTATGTGAAAGTTGATCGAAAGGACTATCTTCGATGAAACCCAGAGGTGGAAGTACCTCCGAGTTCCACTATCCGGTCTCCTGCTGCACAAGAGAGCGGATTCTCTCGATATTCGAATTTCTTACTGGGCAGGTACTGTCCGTGGCCACGCACTGAGCCAGACCCATACCGCAGCCGCAGGTGCAGCGGGCCTCATTGGCATGGTCCAGGACCTCGTGCTTCTGTTCCTCGGTGAGAGCGGAGAAGTCCACCTCGCGGAGGTCTCGGTCCGTATAGTAACCGGTTCTTTGCATGACCCCCGTTCCTAAGGAGGGACCGGAACCGCTGCCAGGACCCATCTGGGTCACCGCGTAGCCCAGCAAGACGGCTAGCGCCACCCCTCCTATCCAGATCAAAATTTTGGTGGAGCCTCGCACCGTCCCCCCTTCCTTCAGGGCGCAGCAGCGCTTGAATTTCTTACCCGAGCCGCATGGACAAGGCTCGTTCCGGCTAGGACTACCCTTGGATGAGCGGGATTTTCTTTTCGTCATAGTAAAACGACCCTATGTTGCTTTGAGCATTCACTGTTTAACTGATTTTGAGGCAAGTATAGCGGGGTCGGTCGGTCCTGTCCATGCCTGGTTGACATCCTCCGTGAGCCGTGGAAAAGCTGCTAACTCCTTACAGTGAAGTCTGTTATCCGTCAACAGGCAGATTGAGCTGTAAGCGGTCGTTGACAACCGGGTGGGAGAACAAAGGCCTGCCAACCCCCGGCGGCAGAGCAGCAAGGGTCGTCAAACCCGCCAATATCTTCATCTGCCGTATGGGGCTGTCCTACGATTTCATCAAGGTCCTCGATTTCGGTCTTGTAAAGACTCAAACCAATGGGGCCTCGAGACCCCAAGGGGACATGAGTTCCGAACTCACCATGGAAGGTATGACCACCGGAACCCCGGCCTTTATGGCCCCTGAGTTGGCGGTGGGCCAGGACAACGTGGATGTTCGAAGCGACATCTATGCGCTGGGCTGCGTCGGTTACTGGTTGCTCACCGGTGAGCTGGTGTTCCAGCGAGAAAATCCTATTGCCATGATCGTGGATCATGTCAATGCAACACCGGTGCCCCCCTCTCAAAGAACGGAAAATGATGTTCCCGAGGAATTAGATCGTATTATTCTCAAATGTCTGGAAAAGGATCCTGCCCAACGCTTCCAGACTGCCATGGAACTTGCCGAGGCGCTCTCTGCCTGTTACCGACCCCGGGACTGGAGTCGTGATCATGCCGAGAGTTGGTGGAAGCTTCACTATCCCGATTCCTGAAATCTCTCCTTGCCAGCTCTGCTTCGATTCGATACCCTCCGCTGTGCTAGGAGCCCGGACTATGCATAGATTTTCTACTGTGCCGCCCAAACCATCCGCCCTGACCGCGTTGCGCTTGCTCTGGCTCCTCGACGTACCGTACAGTACGCCTGCGGTGCCCTCGGTCGCGCGTGGCGCAACGCACTCAGGACGGCGTTTTCGGCACCTCGTAACGAAAACCTATGCATAATCCGGGCTAGAGTTCGGAAATAAGCCAAGGTAAGAAGGAGGATCTATGAGTCAAGGAAGGGGCCGGCAAGTCCTGTTTGTGCTGGTGGGGAGCATGATCTTTGTGGCCGGGTGGCTTACCGGACAACAAGGGGCAACGACTGAGAAGACCACCGTACATGCTGTTGCCTGGACCGCCGCTGAGGGGGCAACGGAACAAGGCCTTGCAGATTTCAAGAGAGCTACCGAAGAGTTGATCACTTCAATGCCAGGATTAAGAAGAGCATGGGTAGGGAAACTTCGGCAACCCTTGGTTGTGGGAGACATCACCCGCACCCATGGCCTGGTACTGGAGTTCGATGATGTGAAGAGTAAGGAAGCCTATTCAAACCACCCCAGCCGGGTCCCCTGGGCTGCAGTTTGGAGCAAGGTGCGGGTGCCTAGATCGACGAACTTCGACGTTATTGGAGAATAGCTGGACCGGGTGGAAAATGGACGAACGACGGTTTTGTGACGAATCCAACACGACTAAGCCGGCGGTGTTGCGCTGCCACACCTGTGGAGAGCAGCAGACCTACCAGCTGCGCTGGCTGGTCCGCCAAAAGAAGAAGCATCTGCCTCAAGGGGCCGATGAGCAGGCTCGAAGCCGCTTTGCCAAGTTTCAGGGTTACATGGTGTTGATCGATGACTCTGTGGTGTGCGCAAATACTCGCTGCCGTCGCAGGATTGAGGTCTCGGGCATGAAGACAACGGCCTACCTCTCCGATTAAGCAAGCCGGGCGAAGCGTGATGCGGGGTTTGGGTGAAGCGGGTGGAGCCCTGGAGCGCTCCTTGAACAAAGTGGGAAAATGGCTGAGAATCGGCCGTTAATGAGCACCACCCTCGGGACCATTCGTTGGTTTCTCATGGGCATCCTTCTCATGGGGTTACTGGGCACCGGTGTGGAGTTGCTCTTGTTGGGGCACACTGAGGGCTTCTGGCAATGGGTGCCACTCCTCCTGATCGCTATCGGCCTGTTCGTGTTATCCTGGGGCCTGCTTTATCCGGGACGCCGGAGCATCAGGCTGCTTCAGGGAACCATGCTCCTCTTCGTGTTGAGTGGCCTGGTGGGGCTTATCCTGCACTATCAGGGGAATGCGGAGTTCGAACTGGAGATGTATCCTTCTCTGAAGGGGCTGGAGCTTTTCTGGGAGGCCAGCCGGGGAGCAACGCCGACCCTTGCCCCGGGAACGATGATTCAACTCGGATTACTGGGATGGGTCTACACGATCCGGCACCCACAATTGGGTTCCTCGAAGGGAGGACCATCGGACGACAAAGGAAAATCATGATGAATTTAAAGAAAATATTGTTCAGCGGGATTTTGATGTGGCTTCCTCTTGCGGTCGGTCCCACCGGCTGTGCTGGACCCGTAACCGAAGAGGCGGAGGACGAGGCTCAGATTGAGAGCCAGGGGCAAGAACAAGAGGGAAGTGTTTCGGGTGTGATGAACCCCAACCAGGCAGGGGAAGAGGACCTTCTTGCTTTACCCTACCTGGATACGGCGCTGGTGGAAGGGATCCTGGAACGACGCCCGCTCTTGGACATGAGGGAGCTGAACGCGTTTCTCAGCGAGTCACTGGGTGAGGAGCAACGGGCCGAGCTTTATGTTCAGTTGTTTGTTCCCATGAACCTGAATACGACTGCCGAGGAGGATTTCCTGCTGGTACCGGGGGTGGGGTCACGTCTGGCCCACGAGTTCGAGGAATACCGTCCCTACCAGGCCATGGCCCAATTCCGACGGGAGATCGGCAAGTACGTAGATGAAGAGGAAGTGGCCCGGCTGGAGCAGTACGTCTTTGTCCCCATCAATCTCAACACGGCCAGCGACGAGGAGATCCTCGCGATTCCAGGCGTGGGTCCCAGGCTGCTCCATGAGTTCAAGGAGTACCGACCCTACGACAGCATTGAGCAGTTTCGGCGAGAGATTGGCAAGTACGTCGATGAGGAAGAGATCTCAAGGCTGGAAAGGTACGTCACGCTTTAGCCCGCCTTTTTCATAAATTTTCTACTGCCAGGAATAAGCAGAGACCCTCCGGAATGTGGGAGGCACCTCAGGTGCCGAACAGCCCAAAAGCAGCCCCGGAATTTCGGATTCGGCACCTGAGGTGCCTCCCACATTCCGGAATCTTCACCATCCTAACTGTTCGGGCGAACGACTGGCTCGCCCCTACCTCGCTTCGTGACCAGAACCTATGCATCATCCGGGCTAAACCCGCTCGGCCGATTCCAGCGCTCCTCCCTGACCGGAACTGAGGAGGGCGGTATGCTCTCCACAGAAAGAAATGCGCCCGTGTCGTTCCCACAGCTTTCCATGGAAAGCTGTGACTTCACCCGGTCCCCAGATCATGAAATCAGCTCCCCCTGCAAAGGGATCCAACTGCCAGGAATGAAAATGCAGCGCCGTGAGCTGGCCTTTGGCCGCAGGACGGATATCTTCGATGTATTTGATGACCGCAGCTTTGGCGCCTTCGGGCCCCAGGCGGTCCAGGTAGGTAGCCATCAATCCGCGTCCCCGTGCGGCAAGGCTGGTGACTTCATCCGGCGAAGGACCGTTGCGACTGGGCGAGACCGTACCTACAAGACCATCGGTCCACATGTAAGGCGGTAGACCATCATCTTCCCAAAAGGGTCGCTTCGCCGTCATATGAATCTGTGTGCAAAGGGAGTAGGACATCGATTTGACCGCCTGCTCCTGGACTCCGGTCAGCACCGGATCGATCCGTAGATTCCGCAAAACCGGGATAGGCGCAGAGCAAATCACGAAACGGGCCCGGTACTGGCTCCCGTCAGAACAATGGACATCCACGCCGTCGGCTTCGGATCGAATAGCAGAAACGGTCTTTTGCATGATCACCTGGCGCTTGAGACCCCTGGACATCGCCTCCGGCACTCGCTGGTTGCCTCCCATGCCCACGAAGTTGATCCGTCCAGCTTTCTCTGCCGGAATTTTCGCCTGATGTCGCCGTGAAAAGGCATCAGCGTGGAGACATCGTGTGCCGACCTGTCGTAAATGCAATTGGTATCCACTGCGAGTTGGATGATGCTGTCCGTAGCACCCTGTTTCTCCAAGAAGGTATGCAGGGAGATGTCGTGCGATGCATAGGCGGGGGCCACCCAATCTTCCAAACCCTTAAGGGGATTGTGTTTCGAAATGAGGGGGGAAACATAGCCCCACGGCATCGTCTCCCTCTGATCCTTCGGAAAGGGATTCCGGGCTCTGGCTCGGCCCTCCCTCAAAAGAGGTCCTCTAACCTATTGGATTTTCAAGAGTTTAGAGAGGGAAAAAGAGGCGGCGGGCGGATTCGAACCGCCGAATAAAGGTTTTGCAGAAAAAAAGCACCCTAAATCGAATCGTTAGGAAATGTTAGGAAAGCAACTTTAAATCAATGACTTATCCGGGTTTTTCGCCAACACAAAAAACGAAGTATTAGGAAGAATTAGGACTTTGAGTGGGAGACAA
>Ga0066376_10001467_pt1 | contig 22856 bp, 18 predicted proteins | sample Knorr_S15_td_Bot_FD_77009 | JGI IMG/M metagenome (GOLD analysis project Ga0066376, IMG submission 77009) | Marine microbial communities from Southern Atlantic Ocean transect - Knorr_S15_td_Bottom_ad_5009_LV_A | ecosystem: Environmental > Aquatic > Marine > Oceanic | place: Southern Atlantic...
CTCTGGGTTGGCGACCTGGTGTCGGCTTCTGATTACATTCACGATGTCGGCATTTCGCACCGTTTGGCTGAACTAATCGACGCTCTTAGAATGTCCGATCGCCCGGTGATTGTGATCACGAACGAAGTCGGTTCGGGCGTAGCACCGCCCACCGTAGTTGGCAACGACTTTGCCGACGAGATTGGCAATGCGAATCACCTGATCGCAGATGCCGCCGACCAGGTGACGCTGCTCGTCGCCGGTCAGCCACTGCGGATCAAGCCGCGTGCGACGTTTTATTCAGGATGAGCAGTCTTCACTGAGTTGGCGGATGCGAATGATTCGTGTGGTCGCGCGACGTTTTCTGCGGGTAAGGTGCCTGTGGCACGTAGGGATCAAGGAGGTCGGGCATGGTTGATTCAAAAAAAATACTGGTTACCGGGATGAGCGGGCTCATCGGCGGGATCGTTGGTCGGCACCTCGCATCGCTCGGGCATGAGATACGGGCGCTCAACCGGCAGCCGGTCGAGGGCTTCGAAACGATACGGGCCGACATAACCGATTACGGTGCCATCAGGCCTGCGTTTGACGGCATCGACACCGTGATTCACCTTGCCGCTTATCTTGGAAGCGATGATCAATCGCAGATCGATGTCAACATTACCGGGACGTTCAACGTGTTCAAGGCTGTCGGCGATGCTGATGTAAAACGTGTCATATTCGGATCTTCTGGTGCGGTCCAGAGGGCGGCCGAAAGGTACGAGCCGATCAAGTCGATGGTCGAGGCGAGAATTGACGATGTTCCAGAACCTCGACCGGTTGTTGTTCATACCGACCCACCGTGGCCGGACAACATGTACGGCGTTGCAAAAACGGCCGGTGAGGTAATGGCCCGCCTGTTTTCGGAGACGCACGGCTCGGCGATTGTGGTCAGAATCGGGCGTGTCAGGACTGAAAATCGACCGGCGGATGCGAGAGAAGCATCAGTTCACTTCAGTCACCGTGACGTCGAGCAGTTGTTCCAGAGGTGTGTCGATGCGCCAGACGACTTGAAGTGGGACGTGTTCTACGGCGTATCCGACAACTTCACCCGGTTCCGGGACATCTCACACGCAGAAGAAATCATCGGCTATGTCCCGCAGGATGGCATCAAAAGCTGGCCGCTGGAAGGGTGAGTAGATTGCTCGAGTGTTAGGGCGCGGGGGGCGAAAGCCAACTGGCGGCTTTGTTCCCCGTTGATCGTAGATCCTGAATTCGAGTTGGCTTTGATGACACGGTGTGTCAACCCGCTATTGGAGTCCCCTGGATTTCCCGACCGAAGTGGAGGGACCTCACAGCTGGCACCTGACCTGCTGGCCCACACCGTTGAATCCAATGAGAAGTTGGGTGCTGAGGAACGGCAGTTCACCAGTGAGGTCCCTCCGCTTCGGTCGGGAAATCTTGTTTCGCCTACATCCGCGCTTGTAGGTTCAGTTCATTACCTGGCCGCCGTCGCACTGGATTGTCTGGCCGGTGATGTTTCGGGCCTCTTCTGAAGCCAGGAACACCGCGAGTGCGCCAATGTCCGACGGCTCCTGTGGCCGGCCCATTGGGATGACCTCTTTCAGCGACGCCATGAACACGTCGTACTTGTCTTTGCCGGCAACGGCCTCATCGCCCAGAGCCTCGCGCTCCTTCATCCAGTCCTGGTGGAACTGGGTCCAGATCCGGCCCGGTGCAATGGCGTTCACGTTGATGTTCTCGGCAGCGAACTCACGGGCACACGCCTGGGTATAGGCGATCACCGACATCTTGGTCGTGGCGTAGTAGGCGGTGATATACCTCCCAGCTCTGGCAGCGACAGAAGAGATGTTGATTATCTTGCCCGCCTGTCGTTCACGCATCTGCGGCAGGACGGCCTCGGTAACATCGGCAAGGCCCTTCACATTTACCTTCCAAGTGAACTCCCAGTCGATATCTCGGAACGTTGTTCCTGTCGAACCCGGAGCGCCTGCGACGCCTGCGTTGTTCACGAGAATGTCGATCTGCCCCGCTGCTGAGGTGATGATTGCGACGCCTGCGTTGACCGAATCCTTGTCGGTAACGTCCATCCGAGCCGTATAGGCCTTGCGGCCGAGCGCCTCGACCTGTCTGGCCGCACCGGCAGCATTCTCTTCGCTCAGGTCGGCGATGGCGATACCGGCACCCTGTTCGGCCATTTTCAGCACGATACCGAGTCCAAGTCCCTGCCCACCGCCAGTCACCAGCGCCACTTTTCCACTCAAATCTGCAAACATCTTTTACTCCCTTATTTCGGTCCTGAATCTCATCATCAAAAATAATCTGGTCTGGCAGGAATGGCTGCCGTTTACATTTTTGGTTTCGATTATTTACGTAATCAGACAAGCCAATCTACCAAGAAATTTCCAAATAGCGACCGCGCTGCCGGGCGGACGTTTTTTAGGAGATAAAATCAGTCACATGGCGGTGATGATGATTATTCAGCATGAATGATTTCTTGCTCACCTCTGCCACACATGCGCGGGCAATAGCATTACCATGCGAGTCCGGTGACATCCGCCACACATCAGCCTTGCCATTGAGGAAATTAATGCCAGCCACAGCTTCGCTCCCCATCGTTTCAGCGGGCACAGCCTTCGAGCCAGTTCCGCACTGGGCGAAAATCCCTCATGGCGTGTGGCTGAAGGAGGCGACTTCAGTCGCGGTCGATAAAGACGACAACGTGTTCGTGTTCAACCGCGGGAACAAGCCGATGCTCGTGTTCGACCCCAATGGGAACGTTATCGACATGTGGGGCAACGACAACCCGAGCGACGACGTGCGGATAATCCGGGACCCTTACGGCAATGCCATGCAATTCTGGAACACGTGGTTCACCCGGCCGCACGCCGTGACTATCGATCACGAAGAGAATGTCTGGGTGGTCGACGACAATGGACAGCGGATTCACAAGATGTCGAAATCGGGTGAATTCCTGATGACGATCGGGTCGGGTAAGGCTGCTCCGGCGCAGAGTGGCGAGATGTTCAACCGACCCACCGATGTCGCGATATCAAAGACAACCGGCGAAATATTCATTACCGACGGTTACGATAATTCACGGATCCACCGGTTCGACTCCGAAGGAAAGTTGATGATGTCGTGGGGTGTAATTGGCACCGATCCCGGCGAGTTCAACGTGCCCCACAACCTGGCGTTGATCGACGATGAAGAAGTGGCTGTGTGCGACCGGGAGAATTACAGGGTCCAGATTTTCTCTCTGGACGGCGAGTTCAAGCGGCAGTGGATGGTTCATAAAGCGTGTGCGATCGAGGTTACGGGCACCGGGGACGACGTTCGTATTTATGTTGCCGAGCAGGGTCCGACGAGGGGCTCGCCCAACCGGGGAGAACCGAATCTTGGAAACCGGGTCAGCATCTACGACCGGGATGGCAATCGCATTACAAGGTTCGGATCGCGGCAGATTGGTGAAGAGCCCGATCAGTTCCTGTGGCCTCACTCATTGGCAATCGACTCGCACGGCGATGTGTATGTGGCCGAGGTTTCGTTTGTCGAAATTGGCAAGGATGAGAATCCTCCACGCGAGATGGCGTCGCTGCGAAAGTGGAGACGCGCTGAGGGCTAGCGGTCGGCCCTCGGTGTGGTAACGAGATTATTGATGTTCGAGGTTTGTTAGTCGCGTCGTTTTGCGTCTCGCAGTGACAGGGTGGTTTTGCCGAATCTCGCAGCACCGCGGGATGGTGCTGCGAGTACAATCCTTTTTCGCCGGGCCTGTGCGCCCGCTTATGTCCCGTAAACAATCTTTCGAGCATCCAGGCCACCCAACTCATGAGCAACGTAACGATTCGCGATATCAAAACCATCCTCACCGAGCCGGAGAATATCCGGCTGGTAATCGTCAAGATCGAAACGTCGGAGCCAGGACTGTACGGGCTGGGCTGCGCAACCTTCACGCAAAGGCCCACGGCCGTGGTGGCAGCTATTGGCGACTACCTGAAGCCCTTCCTGATGGGCCGCAACGTTGCCGATATCGAGGACATCTGGCAGTCGTCGTATGTTTCTTCTTACTGGCGCAACGGACCCGTGCTGAACAACGCTCTATCCGGAGTTGACCAGGCCCTGTGGGACATCAAGGGCAAGATGGCGAACATGCCTGTTTACGACCTTCTCGGCGGTCGTGCCAGGGAGGCAGCACCGGTATACGTCCATGCATCGGGTCCGACTCCGCAGGACGTTGGCGATAAGATGCAGGCGTTCCTTGAACAGGGATTCCATCATATTCGCATACAGGCCGAGACACCCGGGTACGCGAGTTACGGGACTGGAAAAGGCCTGACCGAAGCCGACCTTGAGTACGGTCGCGGCGGAACCGGCGGCGCGGAGTCTCTCCCATTAGAGGGCCCTCGCCCGGTTACAACATGGATACGCGCCGCGGAAGAAGGCAAAAAATACGCCCACCCCGGTGGTGTCTTCGAGCCGAAGCCGTATATGCGAACAACGCTCGATCTGTTCGAATATATTCGTGACCGTTTTGGCTACGGCGTCGAGATCCTGCACGACGTTCACGAGCGCATTCCACCGATCCTTGGGGTCTGGTTTGCGAAAGAAGTGGAGAAGTACCAGCTCTTCTTCCTGGAAGACCTGTTCAGCCCGGAAGATAACGATTACTTCCGCATGGTGCGCGAACAGACGTCGACTCCAATTGCGATGGGTGAGCTCTGGAATAGCCCGCACGAGGTGATTCCGATGATCAAGGACCGCCTGATCGATTTCATCCGAATTCACATGTCGCAGATCGGCGGTATCACCCCGGCCAAAAAGATTGCGGCAATGGGCGAGCTGTTCAGCGTACGTACGGCATGGCACGGCCCCGGCGACACCTCGCCTGTGGGTCACGCTGCCAACATGATGCTGAACCTGAACACCCACAACTTCGGTATCCAGGAAGCTGCGATTCCGGGTGAGCGCACGCGGGAGATGTTCCCGGGAATGCCGGAGTTGAGAGACGGCATGATGTGGTCCAACGGCAAGCCGGGACTGGGAATCGATATCGATGAAGATATGGCCGCGAAGTTCCCGTTTACTGAGCGCGAGTTCGGCGGCGCGTGGGACACGGTGCGCAGGGCCGACGGTTCGATGGTGAAGCCGTAAGTACCACAGGTGCCCGGTGGCACATTGAGCGGCGAGATATGAACCCGATCCACTAGAGGTAACCACGCCGACAGGTTTCACAGAAACGATCATCTTCCAATCCTGATATTCGATCACCGGATCGTTCGGCGCACAGGACCGCGTTGAAAACTCCACCGATTCCCCGGCACGGGCGTAGACTCTGCACGCCTTGCCAGATTCAACAGATACGAACACGTCACCCGACTCCGCGAACACGCCAGGCTCGCGCCCCGAAAGCACTGACGAGGTCGGGGGCAGCGAAGAGCTAAAAGCTGAATCCACTCCGTCGTTCGCCCTTTTGTACGGCCTATCGGCGGGGCACGGCATCAAGCACTTCGGGCAGGGCGCGCTGCTCATCATGATTCCGAGCATCAGGGCCACCCTCGGACTTTCCGATATTGCGATCGGTGGTATCTCGTCCGCGCAGTCAATTTCATCGGGAATTGCGAACATTCCTGCCGGAATTCTCACCGACATGTTCCGCAAAAAGGTCGCGTGGATCCTCTTTGCATCGATGATTATGGTGGGTTTAGGTTACCTTCTCATCAGCGTCTCGCCGATTTACTGGGTTCTGCTCATGGGCGTCGTTATCGTCGGTTTTGGTACGTCGATGTGGCACGCCCCGGCTTTCGGCACGCTGGCAGCGCGGTACCCCAAACGGCGTGGCTTTGCGATGGCTGCGCATCTGACTGGTGCGCAGATAGGCAACACGACCTCGCCGCTGATAATCGGTTTTCTGCTGGCAGGTACGATCGGGTCGTGGGTCGTGTTCGGCGGTATCGAATGGCGCTGGCTTGCGGCATTTATTTCGGTGCCGATGATCCTGACCGCGCTGGTCGTGGTGAGTCGATTCAAGTCGGCGGGCGCCGAATCGACTGGTTCGGTCACTCTCGGCGCGTATTTCGCTTCGGCCAGGCGACTCCTCGGCAACCGCGGAGTTCTCGGCATGACGCTGCTTGGTGCGATGCGCGGGGCGGTGCACAACTCGTTTCAGGTGTTCCTGGTCATTTATATGCGCGAGGAGCTCGGTTACTCGAACACTTTCGTCGGCGTGCACATCGCACTTATCACCATGGCCGGAATAATCTCGACACCCATCATGGGCAACCTGTCTGACCGCATAGGTCGGCGCCCGGTGATTTCGTTTGCGATGATCTCGATGACGGTTCTGCTTTTCCTGTTTCTGCAGTTCGATTCGGGAATATCGATGATGATATTGATCGCAGTGCTCGGACTGTTCTTTTTCTCGGTGATGCCGATCATAAACGCCGCTGCGATGGACATGATCGACAAGGGCTCTGAAGGTTCAGGTACTGCGTTAATGTTCACCGGAGGTTCGGTGGTCGGGTCGCTAACTCCGATTGCAGCCGGGTTCATCAACCAGTCGAGCGGGTTTCAGGGCGTCGTAATTTTTGCCGGCACATTGGCTACCATCGGGGCGGTTCTCTCGCTGTTCCTCCCCATGACGAGACGTTCAGCACCTTCCACTTAGTCCGCGGTGCTGCGATGCGGCCGCTGCCCCTGGATTCCCGCTGATGATGGAGCAGGGTTCGGGGCTAGCTTGCGGAAAGCGAGTATCCGATGCCGCGATGCGCCCGGATCAGATGTACTTTTCGGGAATTGCAGTTCACTTTTTTTCGGAGTCTGCGCACCGCCATGTGCACTGCCGCATCCGATACCGTTGCGTCGCCCCACGCCTTTTTCTTCAGCGCCGAGTATTTGACGACCACGCCGGGATCTTGTGTCAGCGATTGCAACAGTTCCCATTCGCCGAGATTCAGTTCAATCTGTTTATCGTCGACAGTTGCGGTCCTGCTGTCGAAATCCAGCGTCAGGCCGGGCGCAATGAAAGTTGCTCGTTGCGGTTTTCTGCCCGACGTTCGCCTTGTGACCGCTCCGACTCTTGCCATTAGCTCAATCGGGGCAAAGGGTTTGGTGATGTAATCGTCCGCCCCAACCGCAAGCGCCCTGACAACCGACTCTTTCGAGTTGTTGCCGCTGACGACGATGACAGACACGCCCGAGGTCTTGCGGAGTTGCCTCAACACATCAAGCCCGTCCATGTCCGGCAACCCCAGGTCGAGGCACACCAGGTCCGCATGGGATGTTTTCAGATAATCGAGCATGTCGGCGCCAAGCTCGAATTCAGTCAAATCGTATCTGCTACCCGAAACCGTGAAGCAAACACCGATCGAATCGCGCTGGATGGGATCGTCGTCGCAGATAATGACTTTCAAGGGAGACATTGTTCCGAGTAGACCAGGGCCTGGACAGGTAGAAGGGTTGGGATCAGCTAAGGACGCGATAACGCTTTATCTATTTTAGTGGGTTAATCGTCGGTTAATATCGAAATACGCTGCAAAATCGGAATTGGGTTCGATCTCCGTTGAATTCAAGCCATGCGCGGCACCTTGAAGATGACCTTGTGAATCCTTAATTGTAATTTTGCCGGCGCGATACTTTTCTCTCTGACATCTGGCCGTGGTCCCACTCCAATAACAGCCCCGTCAGCACCGTCCGCGGGCATAATTTGCCCTTTTTGGCAACCAATTTTAAGCCGGGGGACCGGCAACTATGTGACAGGTAATAGCTATGAAAGCGATCGATATCCACGTTCACATCCCGCGGAAGCCGGGCATTCCTGAATACGGGATCGAGGAAGGCCTGAGGCGGATGTTCCGGATCGGTGATGAACCCGACGACGTGGCGAAGATGGTCGAGACATATCGCGCGATCGACACAATGGCTGTGATCTTTTCGGTCGACGCCGAAACTGAAACCGGTGATTTGCCCGACCCCAACGACTACGTGGCCGAAACAGTTGCCACATATCCTGACGTTTTGATGGGCTTTTGCACCGTCGACCCTCGAAAGGGAAGTGCCGCGGTTGAAGAGCTCGAACGGTCGGTTGCGGTCCTTGGACTCCGTGGGCTGAAGCTGCACCCGATCCACCAGGGCTTTTTCCCCGACGATCCTGCATTCACACCGCTGTTTTCAAAGGCAGAAGAGCTGGGTATTCCGGTGTTGATGCATTCCGGATACGCGGCTGCGGGAGCCGGCGCACCCGATGGCGGTGGGTTTCAGCTCGCCTACTCCAGGCCGATTCCGCACGTCGATTCGCTGGCCGCGCGGCACCCCGGCCTGACGGTCATCATGGCCCATCCCGCCTGGCCGTGGATAGCGGAGCAGATCGCGGTGGCGCTGCACAAGTCGAACGTCTTTATCGACCTTTCAGGCTGGGCGCCCCGGTATATTCCAGGTGACTTGATTCGTGAAGCGGGGAGCAGGCTGCGTAAAAAAGTCCTGTTCGGTTCCGATTACCCGTATATCTCGCCGGTCACGTGGCTTGAGCAGTTCGAGCAAGTGGACATTCGCGACGAGGCTCGGCCGTTGATCCTTCGCGAAAACGCCGCCGGGATTCTAGGCCTTGAGCTCGATACGTAGACCGGTTACCGCCCCACGCTGTTTTGCTGCAGACCATGGGGTTCACCTGAAACCGGATAGAACCGGTGGCTACCCTCGTTTGAGCAGGGTCGTTTCGGGTTCGGGGGGTTCTCGGATGGCCGCAAAACTGTTACGGTCAGGTGAGTGGTCCTGATTTCGTCCCTTAAAAAGATGCGCCCCTCCTGAGGCGTGAGTGGAGGGGCGCATGGGCTCCTGGCGGAGACTGAGCCAGTAACATCCGAGCCCTGGAAGTTACTGGCGGCGTGAGGTCTGTGTGTCCGCACAGACCTCAGCTTTTCAACTTGTTTTCCCCGTGAAATTCGGTTGTAAGTGGCCTGTCGATTTCTCCTTAAACGGGAACTCTTTTCGGCGAGAGTTGTCTCGGGACTGCGGTTGCCAGCGCGGTTCCCCCGTTCAGGTTGACCAGGGCTGATTTCAGTCGGCTATCGAGAATTCGCAGGCTGCTTATAAGCTTCAGCCGGCGATATTCTGGGATGACCTGCAGTTGCATGGCGTCGAGTTCGCCGGCAATTTTCAGGACGGCGTTTTCGATCAGCCGGGTATCTGCCTCGACGGGCCGGGCAGGCTGGATTACCGGTGCTGGTTCTGGCTGACGCTCGGGGGCGCGTTTTCCGTTGACGACTTCCTCGATGATGTCTTCGATCGACAGGCTTGCGGCTGTCTTGGCACGGCCCACTATTCGTTCGACATGAACGCTTGAGAGGCGGCCTTCGATAAACGGTTGTGCAATTTCTCGTTGTCGGACGTGATCGTCGATATCGGCGATCGAACGGGCCTCCTTGAAGGTCAGTTCGCCGCTGTTCACCCTTTCACCAAGACCCGGGTCGAGCGTGCGGATGAGGCTTTCGTAGTGGTGGATGGTGCCCGGTGTTATTCCGGTGCGCCGGGCCAGTTCTTGCTGTGTTACCTCGTGCGTGTCACGGTATTCCATGAACGCCCGTCCGAGCTTCATCGCTGGCACTGTTGACGAGTGATACTGTTCGGCGAGCGACAGTTCCCAACGCTCCTGCTGGGTGACTTCTTCTTTGACGGTGCATTCGATTGCGGTTTCACCGGCCTCCCTGGCCGCCGTGAGTTTTCGTTCGCCCGCGAGGAGCATGTAGCCGTTTGGTGTGGACAGAACTACCGGATCACGCTTGGAACGTACGGACCGGGTACTCTCCCGCCGGGCGTTTCCCCCCGTTGGGCGGGGTCTGTCGGGGTCTGGGAAGATCTGGTCAATCGGAATCTTCAACTTGTTGTCCTCAGTGCGGGTTTGCGATTCTTCAAACAGTTTGGAACATGGAATGTGAAGTGAATCGAACTCACATGGCATTCCAAATCGCTGATGTATATTCTCCGCGTTCCAAAAAGAAGTTCCAAAACTGTCCTACGCAGGGAAACGGTGATTCCAATTGACAATTGACTTTGGAATTGCTGGGGGATATTGTTGACTCAGCACCAGCTTGGAATGACTGTTTCCCCGTTCAAATGACCCTTCAAGAACAACCCTGCCCAATTCCCCCGTATGTCCCTTATCGGACATTCCGAACATTTTTGGAATTCCTACTTGAAGGCATTCCAGACCGGATTGACAGGAGTGTTTGGGTTCCAAGGTTTTCAGGAAATTCCGGAATTCAGCTGATGACGACGCTGAAAGTACTGGAATTGATCGATGCTGACGGTCGCCCAACCGAAGAATTGAATTCGCTCGTACATGCAGAAGGTGATGACCGCAGGATGCTACTTCGGCAAATTTTGGAGCGGTTTTACACACCTGTGTTTGCGCTCGACCTGTCCCGCGCGAGCCGCGGGCAATTTCACGAAGCGTTCAGGTCGTTTGGAACAAAAGAAGGTGTTCTCACCAAGTGCGAGGCGTTCTTTATCCGGGCTGCGCAGGACGCTGAGATAGATCTGTCGAGGCACATTCTGCAAGGGCGCCACGGGGCAAACCGCACCCGCACATCGCCTGCTGGACGTTCGCGTGCGACCGCTGTTCAGGCCGTTACGGCTGAGAAAAAACCGGTACCGCCAGAGAGCGCTGTCCCGGCGCAAGTGGCACAGCTTGAACTCGCCGACAGGATCCTGGCGAAATATCCGGACTTCGACCCTTCATGGGATCCGGCGGTTCAGGCAAAGTGGCTCGAAGGGATGACCCGGCTGTACGAGGGGCTATCGGTGGGCGCTTCGGAGCGACCGGGCGAAAAAGACCCGGCGAGTGAAGAAGAGCTTACCCGGCCGAACGCTTAGGCCCCTGCAACGCTGGCGTCTGGCGACTCCGGGTGGATTCGATATTCGACGGTGTTCGGGATCCTCCCGTCGGGCGTGATCGTACCGTATTCGTCTTCGATTTCGGCCCCGGGGGATTCAGGAATCTTGCGACTTGGCCCGTTGGCGCGGTCGACCGGGTACCTGATGTAATCGCACTCGACCTCGTCGGCTGCAAAGTTGCAGATCACCTCCACTGCCTTGAGTCCGAGCCCAATGCGCTTGTAGTCTTCCGCCAGCCAGATTCCGATTTCGGGCGTTGGAGATTCCGGGCGGTGAAGCCCCGCGCACCCGGCGGATCGATAAAGCTGGTCGGGCGAAGAATGAGCCGGTCGGTGATGATCTCTACTTCCAGTAGGTCGACATCACGACGGAGCGCCATTACGCCGTATCGACGAGCGACAACCGGTCATCGGCGCCGGTACCTGCGAGTTCAACGATTTTCATTGCTGCCGCACGTTCTTTCTTGTCGCCGGGTGCGATCGATTCGAACATGGCGATGGTTTCCGGGTGGCAGGTGAGGAACAGAATCTGGAAACGTTCGGAGAGGTCCATGATGACCCGGCACGCGGCGGTCGCCCGCTCCGGGTCGAAGTTCACCAGGATATCGTCCAGTACCACAGGCATCGACTCGGCCTTGCGGGCGTATTCCTCAATAAGTGCAAAGCGCATGGCCAGGAACAGTTGTTCGGCGGTACCACGGCTCAACTCGTTGACGCGCTTGGCGTGGGCCTCGCCCTCAATGATCTCAAGGTCCTGCTCTTTCTCGCCGATAACGGCACGGACACTTGAGTAACGACCGAGGGTAAGGGCGGAAAGATACCTGGACGCCGCCTGCATCAGGGCAGGCTGGCGCTCCCTCTGGAATTCCTCTCGGGTCCGCTCGAAAATGTCCCGTGCGATAGTCAACACGGCCCAGCGGTGCGCGTCGCTGTCCAACTGTTCCTCTATCACGTTGATCTTCGAGTGAAGCTCCTGTGCCAGACCTGATTTTTCAAATTCAGCCTGTTGACGCCTGAGGTTGCCCTGTTCTTCGTGCAGCTGGTTGAGCAGTTCCTGCAAGCGCTTTTCGTCGTCCTGCAGTTGCTGCAGCCTGGCGACCGCTTCTTCATGGGGTGTCGTATCGAGGTCGTTGAGGTACGGCTGCCCATCGTCGTTTGTCAGCAGCGGTTCGAGTTCGTGCATCTCTGAAAGTTTTCGTTCCAGCTCACGCCTCTCCTGAACCTGCCGCGCTGTGGCCTTGAACTCTTCGTGGTCCTCGGTATCGCCCTTTTCGAGAAGCGCTTCGATCTTGCTGTGCACCTGACCCAGCCGGTGTTCAAGATTTGTGTTTTCCTTGGACAGAATTTCGAGTTCGGCTGTTATCTGCTTCTTACGCTCCACGGCACGGTCGTGCCTGAGCAGTCGTTCGGACAGGTCCTGCAGGACTTCGGTTGCCTTCATCGGGGTTGCGTCCGGCAATCCTGCGGCTTCGAGGACATCGGTCAGGCGCATTTCGATTTCGCCAGCGGTGTCGTACATCTGAGAAACCCGCATCCGCAGGCTGGAGACAGTTCGTTGCTGGCTCTTCAGCGTACGAATACTCGCCATGACGTTGGCTACCTGGGCCGGATCGAGGTCGATTCGCAGTTCAGTCCGTTCGAGCAGCAGTTGCCAGCGGTTCTGGACATCGGCAAATGTGTTTGATGCAAGGGCAAGTGCGGTGTGCGACTCTGCGAGCCGTGTATCGATATTGCTGAGGCGGGCAGCCGCGGTTTCGAACTCTCGTGCAACCGCCTCGAATCTGCGACGCAGGTCCAGCGACCGGTCCAGTTGTCCCGTTTTCTCTTCGACATCGCGGATCGTGGGCGTATCGCTAATGCCGAACTCTTTCGCGATTTCTGTTATTTCTTTTGCAACCGCGTCGAGTCGTTCCTGCACTTCTTCGACCTGGGCAGTGGCAACGTCTTTTGCCTCGCCAATCGCGGGTTTTCGAATCTTGATTTTGAATCCACCAGCCGCCCTGCCGCGTGAAACGAGCATGAACCCGGCCATGAGTGCCAGGAGTCCCGCGAGTCCGCCCGACAACTCTCCGGACATGTAGCTCCATACCATCGAGGCAATACCGACTATGACAACGGTGACGGGCAGGAGGATAGAGCCAAGAAAACCGCCGATGTCTTCGGTCTCCGTTTGCGCGAGGGTGTCGGAGAGTTTTTGCTGTGCATCGATCATTTCCGAACGGACTGAGCCAGAGTCAGCGATCGCGGTCCGCAGGCGCGACAGTCGGTCTCGCCTTTTTTCAAGATCTGCGGAAGTTTCCGTGGGCACATCTGCCAGTGCGTCTCGGGCAGCTGCGAGTTTTAGCGCCTCGTCGGCCATTGTCTCGCGATCTTCCGTTCTGCTTTCAACGGCGAGTTCTTTTTCCTGGTAGGTACGGCGGGCCGTGGTCAGTTCGCGGCCTGCGGATTCCAGGTTTGCCTGGAGGTCCATCGGCGTTTCAAATTCGTTGATGGACTGCTCGGTCCAGCCACCGCCGAGCTCGGCGAGATCGTGGTCGAGCTGCGTCTGTTCTTTTTCGAGTTCCTGCACTACGCCTGGAAGGTCGACGACCGCTTTGTTGTAGTAAGCCGTCTCCATCCCCAGTTTGCGGGCTTCCTCGCCATGCTCGATGAACGCATCGACCACGCCAACGGATTCAGCTTCCCGTTCGTGCTCGTTCTTGCGAAGAGTGTTTTCGTCCAGTTGGCGTTGGAGATCGTTCTTCTGCTCGTCCAGGTTGTCCATCTGGGGCTCTGCATTGTCAGGAATTGCGTCGTTTGTGGGAAGATCGGATATCTGGCGCTCAATTTCAGTTTTGCGGTCCCACGGCTTGCGCAGTCCGACCAGAGTCTTCTGTCGCTCGATAGTCGAGCGGACGTCTTCCAGCTCTGCGGTCTGTGTATCGATGTTCTCGACGACCTGGTCGAAGTTGCTGGAAAGTTCGGCATACAGATCACTGCCGCGGCGGGTTTCTTCGAGGTTGGCCCGCGCTTCAGCGAGGTAGCCTTCCAGCCTTCTGATTCGGCCCGCCCGGGGGCTTCGCAGTTTTTTGAGTTCATCGTCGAGTTCGCCGCGGGCGTCGGTCAGCGAAACATTTGCGAGCCCGAGACCGACCGAATAGATCTTGTCCCTGATTTCGTCGGAATTAAGCGATGACAGCTCCTGGAGTTCGCTGAGTGAAATCGAAAATACGTTGGTATAAAGCTCGCTGTCGATTCCTCCGAGAAGAGTTCGGAGCAGATCGTCGCCCCCGGTTGCGTCACCGGTAACCGATACTTCGCCGCGCCTCCGGCCGTCCCGGCGATGGATATCGAATTTCGCACCCCCCGAAGTAGTGAGTGAAATCGAACCGGCTCCGGCTTCAGGCTTGAAGTGCCGGTAGAGGAACAATTTACGCAGCGGCGCCCGGTCGCTCTTGTTTACGTAGCCGAACAGGGTAGATCGCACAAACGCACGAATCGCCGACTTGCCACCCTCGTTGGGGCCGTGCAGCAGTGTGAGTTTTCCGGACATACCGCCGATTTCCCGATTGGCAAACGGTCCGAAGTTTTCGATATTTATGCCGGTCAGTCGCAAGTTACTTACTCTGCTCCAGAAGTTCCGCAAGATACCAGCGCGCCTCTTCGGCCCATGCTGAAACCTGTTCATCGTCCGGTTTGGCGAGTGCGTTCCGGCGACCGCTGTACACGTCGGATACGACCTCGGTCAGCCGGTCGATTTCGTCCGATTCGATTGACGAGAGCAGGGCACGCTTTAGTGTGGCGCCCAGGAAATCGTCCTGCTTGGCCCGGGCCTCGATATCGATGGCCGGACGTGTCAAATCGACGATGCGATCGATCCACACCCACGGCGAACCGCCGGTCCAGCTGTTGCGGATGGCTTCGAGCAGGTCTTCGACCGCTCCGTCCGCGGCGAGTTGCTCGTGGAGCGGGCCTCTGCCGGTGATGGTAACCCTGCAGACCACATCTCGGCCTTCGGCAATGGCACTCAGGTTGTCGGTCTGCTGCCGTATCGCAGAATCGAGGCCGTCGATAGTCTCGATACTGGAAATGTCGACATCGATGTGTTCCCACCTGACGACATCCAGGGGAACAAACTCGCTCTTCGAAGCGCCGCTCGGGTCGACATCGACAACCAGGGCTCCGCGCTCCCCGGTTTCGTTCGGGTGTCGGCCCTGGATGTTACCCGGATAGGCGATAACCGGTGCTGCGCGCTTGAGCGTCTGGCGGGTATGCACGTGGCCAAGCGCCCAGTAGTCGATACCGGACGTCGAGAGGTCTTCGACAGTGCAGGGTGCGTAGTTTGGATGTGCGCTGTTGGCCCCGACGTTGGCGTGCAGCAGCCCGACCGTAAAGATGCTGCCGGACTGGGGCGGGCTGAACTTTAAGGCGAGATTGTCGGTAACTTCGCGCGTCGGGTAGCTCATGCCCTGAACGGCGGCCACGACTTCGCCGTTCTTTTCGATGTTCTTCCACTCGGGGTCAACGCCGAAGATATGAACGCCATCGGGCCATGCGATAGACGATTGCCAGCCGTCGAGGGGGTCGTGGTTGCCGTGGACCACGAACGTCTGGATACCTTTTTCGGCGAGGCGAGAAAGCCCGTCCCGGAACCTGAGTTGCGCACGGACCGAACGGTCTGCGCCGTCGTAGACATCGCCCGCGATGAGTAGGAAATCGGCGTGCGACTCAAGGCAAAGTTCGACCAGGTTCTGAAAGGCATCGTAAGTTGCCTCTCGAAGTCGATTTGCTACTCGAACATCAACGTCACCGATACCCGAAAAGGGCGAATCGATGTGAAGGTCCGCCGCGTGCACAAAACGGAATGATTCCATATCGGGCGTTAACCAGTTTGAAGGCCGATTTCGTGCACCAAATTGGAGCTCCGATTGCGGGTTCGACTCCCCGCAAAATACACGATTAGCCTTCTGCTGTTGTCAGTTTATCAACGGGCGGGGCTATCACATCAGAGTGCTGTCACGTACAACCCGTGTGGGAGGCTGCACGCGCGTGAATAACGCAACATGCGGCCCAATTACGATTTCTGCCCGATATACAGCCCGCGACCGGTAAGACCCGGTTGGACGAACCCTGCGATCAGGCCGGCTCTTTTGAAGGCCAATATGTACTCATCGTGAGTGAACCAGCCCATTTCATGGGTTTCTGACACGCGGTGAATCCCGTTTGAATCACCGATCATGTACTCGAATACGACCCGTCCACGTTCAACCGGTTCGGCTACTGTCATTCGGGTGACGATGAATTCGTCTGTTTCAACGGTCGAAGAACCGGTCTTTCCCACGATCCACGATTCCGGAGTGATCCAGGGCTCGATGACAAGAATGCCCCCGGGTAGAACGTGAGAAGCCATATTCGATGACGCCCGGTTCATGTTTTCGACTGTTTTGGTGTAGCCGATCGATGAAAAAAGGCAGGCGACGACGTCGAACCTGTCATCAAGGGTAAAGTCGCGCATGTCCCCGTTGTGGAGGGTGACTGCGGGTATGCGCTCTCTGGCCATCGCCAGCATTTCGTCGTCCAGGTCGATTCCGGTGCAATCGAACTGTCGGGCGAGGTGTTGAGGTGACGCCCGGTCCCACAGGCCACGTCAAGCAATGTTTTTGCATTCGGGACTCGCTCGCGAATAAGAGACGCGAGAATTTCTGATTCGCCCTGGTAGTCCTTGTCGGAATAGACCGCGTCGTAGTGTTTAGCCGTTTTTGTGAACACGTTTGCAGGATATGCGAATGGCGATCGCACCGGGCGGCATCGAGTAACAAAAAAGGGCCGCTCCAAGTTGGAGCGGCCCTTCGAATTGCTTTCGTTAGCACCTGGCGTGCATGCGCACTGGGGTGCATGAGAGCATCTGGCAAACCAGAGGCTAGAACCCCATGTCTCCACCGGGAGGTCCGCCCGGCATTGCCGGCATCGGGTCTTCCTTCTCGCTGATCAGAGCCTCGGTCGTGAGGATCATTCCAGCGACGGAAACGGCGTTTTCGACTGCCGCACGTGTCACCTTGGCGGGGTCGACGATGCCCATGGCCAGCATGTCGCCGTATTCGCCCTTGTGGGCATCAAAACCGAAGTTCTTTTCCTTGCTTTCAGAAACCTTCGCAAGGATCACGGCGCCTTCGAAGCCCGAGTTGGCTGCGATGATCCGGATGGGGGCCAGCAGCGAGCGCCGGAGAACGTCGATACCCGTCTGCTCGTCCGCATTATCCGATGTGATCTTAGCGAGGGCTTCGGACGCGCGGATCAGAACAGTCCCGCCGCCGGGCACGATTCCCTCTTCAACAGCCGCGCGGGTTGCCGAAAGGGCGTCTTCCATGCGCTGCTTCTTCTCTTTCATCTCGACTTCGGTGGCAGCGCCAACCCTGAGAATGGCGACACCGCCGGACAACTTGGCGAGACGCTCCTGGAGCTTCTCACGGTCGTAGTCGGAGGAGGTGTCTTCGATCTGGGTCTCGATCTCGGCTTTTCGACCGGCGAGAGCGTCCTTGGAGCCGTTGCCGTCGACAAAGGTGGTTTCGTCCTTCTTCACGATGACCTGCTTGCACTTTCCTAGGTCGTCGAGAGTGACCGTGTCGAGTTTTCGACCGATTTCTTCAGAAATGACGGTTCCACCGGTGAGGATGGCGATGTCTTCCAGCATTGCCTTTCGGCGGTCACCAAAGCCGGGGGCTTTCACGGCGGCCACGTTTAGGGTGCCACGGAGTTTGTTCACCACGAGCGTTGCGAGGGCCTCGCCCTCGACATCTTCGGCGATGACCAGGATGTTCTTGTTGGTCTGGAGGACCTTCTCAAGAACCGGGAGCAGGTCGGATATCGCAGAGATCTTCTGGCTGGTGATCAGGACGTACGGCTCTTCCAGAATCGATTCCTGTCGCTCGGAGTTGGTGACGAAGTAAGGCGAGAGGAAGCCACGGTCGATGTTCATGCCGTCGACGAACTCGGTCTCGTATGAGAGAGACTTTGACTCGTCAACGGTAATCACGCCGTCCTTGCCGACCTTGTCCATCACGTCGGAGATGAGGCTGCCCATCTCGTCGTCGTGGGAGGAAAGGATGGCGACGCTTTCGATCTGGTCCTTGGAGACCACTGCGGTCGACTGCTTTTTGATTGAGTCTCTGACCGCTGCCATGCCCGCTTCCATACCGCGCTTGAGCGCCATTGGGTCGGCACCCGCCGTAACGTTCTTGAAGCCTTCGGCGATGATCGCCTGGGCGAGAACCGTCGATGTGGTCGTGCCGTCACCGGCGTCGTCGTTGGTCTTTTTCGAGACCTCTTTGAGGAGTTGGGCTCCCATATTTTCGAACGGATCCTCAAGGTCGATCTCTTTGGCGATTGTCACGCCGTCTGAGTTGACCTGGGGCGGTCCGAACTTCTTGTCGACGATAACGTTTCGACCACGTGGGCCGAGTGTCGCCTTCAATGTGTCGGCGAGTACGTCGATACCTGCCTTGAGGCGGGCTCGGGCGTCATCACCGAACTTTAGTTCTTTTGCTGCCATTAGGTATATCTCTCCAAAATCAGTCAGCGAGTACGAGTTGTACTGGCCCCATTTGTGCTAGCCAACGATCGCGAGGATGTCGCTTTCTCGGACGATCAGGTAGTCGACGCCGTCTTCCGTGTACTCGGTACCTGCGTACTTCGAGTAGATAACTTCCTGACCAACCTTGACGGGCATGTCAATGACCTTGCCTTCGTCGGTAGTTCGGCCGGGTCCGGCTGCGACGATTGCACCCTGCTGGGGCTTTTCTTTCGCGGTGTCGGGAATGATGATTCCACCCGGTGAGGTCGATGCCTCATCCTCGGATGGCTCGATGATCACCCTGTCGCCGAGCGGTGTGAGCTTCAATGCCACTGGTATTTTTCTCCTTGTCGTGACGTGCGGGTCCGGTTCGTTGAAGTTCGATTTTCCTGTGCGGACACACAAAATCGAGTTCAATTACAACCGTATCCATGATTGGCACTTGGCCCTTGCGACTGTTAGCAGTCGAAGGTGTTGAGTGCCAGCTTTGGAAATTCTATGAACGGTAGCGCGCTGCGTCAACAGGGTGTGGCGGGCCAGAAGTCGAAGTGACGGCGAACTAAAGGCTAATCGTGGGGGTGTTGGGGGTAATTCCCGGGTATGGCCGAGGGTTATTGTCATCCCGAATCCCATTCGACGGCGCTCAGGGCGGGCAAGTACAGGATGATGCTGAGATGAGAGAAGTGAACCTCTCCCAAAGGGCCAGGAGGAGAGTCAACGCGACCTACCAGAAATTGGCCGCAGAAGCGGGATGACGGCAACCCGACCGATTACGGCTCTCGTGACTCGAACAGCACTTCGCCGTCGATTTCTATTTTGACCATGCGCTGGTATTTGCGGATGGCGTCGAGATTTACCTGTACGCCCAGGCCGGATGCGTCGGACGCCCGGACCAAACCGTCGGGGTCGCGGAAAACACCGGTCGGCTCGGTCAGGCCCAGAACCAGGGGCGAATTGCCGGCCGGGTACTCGATCAGGTCGAACTCTTCGAAACCGGCGAAGACATGGATCGAGGCGGCGACCGATAGATGGCTCTTGAACGTGTGGTTGACGTACTGGATTCCGAGTTCGCGTGCGCGGTCGGCAACTCGCTTTGCTTCTGTAATTCCGCCAATGCGCCCGACATCAATCTGCACAAAATCGAGACCGGCGTTGGTCATCATGTCGTCGGCCGAGCGGTAGAAGTCCGCCCCTTCACCGCCGGCGATACCAATGTCGATGTCGTTTTCACGAACGCGGTCGCTCAGCGCCCTATAGGCACCGACCTCCTCGGTCCGGAGCGGCTCTTCAAGCCAGACTACCCCGATTTCGGCGAACTTTTCGGCCCGTTCATAGGCGGCATCGACATCGTCGCCCCAGATCACCCCGGCGTCGACCATCAACTTAGCGCCAGACCCGAGTCCGTCGCGTGCCGCCTGGACCAGCGCCACGTCATCATCGAGAGAGCCGCGGCCCATCGGGCCCCACCCGAACTTCGCCGCCCGGAATTCTCGTTCAATTATTGATTCGGCAATGACCTTTGTCTCAGCCGGATCGTCGCCGAACAAAACACTGGCGTATGGGAGTTTTTTGTAAGAGTCGGATTGACCGAGCAGCTTCCAGACCGGTTCGCCGAGATGCTTTCCAAGTGCGTCCCACATGGCGATATCGGCACCTGCCACAGCGTGGTCGAGCTGCTGGACATCGAGGCCGTATTCACCCGCCTTTGTTCGGAGACGGACGACGTCTTCAGGAGAGTCGAGCGTCTCGCCGATCAGGGCTTCCGAGATATTGATGATGTTCGAGTGTGACATCGGCATTACGTAGGCCGTCATCGAAACCAGCGGGGATGCATCGCACTCGCCCCACCCGACGAGGCCGTTGTCGGTGCGAATCCGGACTACGAGTGAATCCTGTGTGCCGTCGGCCGTTCGCGTGATGGCGGGGAGCGCGACGTAAAAGAGGTCGATCTCTTCGATCTTCATGCTGTTGTGAGACGTTCCACGTTAGAAGAAATGGCGTGGAGGATATGCCGCAGATGCGACGACACTACACCCGGGCTGAAGTTCGAGGAGGTGCTGGCAGGTGTGCATGACATGCGAGTTCAATTACGGCTTTCTGAGTCGCATGATGTAGTGGCGGCCACCGCGGGTGTAGGGGGCAATGCTCTCATTCATTATCGAGATCAGTTCACGGGCACCGATCATGTCTGAATCGTGAAGGAGTCTTGCCTCGGCTTCCTTGGCCCTGTTGAATGCGAACGCAAGGTCGGTGACGTCGAGCGAAGACTCCAGATCGAGCCCCCAGTCGGCCGAGAGCTGCAAAGGTGTGATTTTCGGATCTTCAACGAGTGAAATTGCGATGAAGCTGCCGCCTGGCTTGAGGACCCGGCTAACTTCGGGGGGATCGAACAGGTCGGTGGTGATTACCATATCGAACGTGTCATCGTCGAATGGAAGATCGTCGACCGGTGCTTTCACGAAGGTGCACAGATCGGCGATGTTCTCGATCTCGGCAAGGTCTCGGGCGACCGAGAGCGCCTCTTCGTCTATGTCGTTGCCGGACACCTGGCAACCGTACAAAGAAGCCATCCAGCGAGCGTTACCGCCAACTGCGCATGCGGTGTCGAGGACCCTTGTTGCGGGGCCGATTTCCTGTTCCTGGAGTGCGATTCTAAAAATGGTCTGGTTGGCCCCGACGTGCATGAATTCGCCGTAGGAGGCGTGGTCCCATCGGGGGTGTTCGTCGAACCACTGTTGCAGACGCTGCGTTTTGTTGGTCTGGCCTTGTTCCATTTATTCGGTTCCTACGGGGGGATCTATCTGAGGGCGATTCTGCAGGTTTATTTTTACCGATGGCGAACATTTTGACAGAAACCCGGCGGTATTGACGATAACTAAGGTGAGACAAGATGGTGCTATTTGTGTTCTGGATGCGAGAAACGCCCCCGAGAGCGATTCGGGGGCGTTTCCCATTGGAGGTATGGAACCGAAACTGATTAGAAGTTTATTTCGGAGCCGTTCGGGAGAGTGAACGTGGTGCCTGACCCGGAGTCGGGGGCCTGCTGCCCAAACCCTCCGAAGCCGCGCGGCCCCCCGAAGTTCCTCGGGCCACCGCGGCCAGGTCGACCGTGCCGACCGCGCTGTCCGCGCTGTCCGTCCCGTTCGCCCCGCAGTTCCTGCCGGAGGTCAGCGAGGTACTCGGGTTTCGCCTCGTGCCAGGCGAGGATTTCGTCGGCGTCTGCCTGGGTAATGACTTCCTGCTCCACAAGGGCAGCAATCCGGGCTTCAACGGCGTTTTCATCGGCCGGCGGCATTGTGCCGTAACCGCGGCCCTTGCCTCCGCCGAGACCTTTCAGTTCGTCCACTACTTCTGGACGGGCGTCCTGCCAGGCGTCAATCTCGTCGGCCTGCGCCTGTGTGATGACTTCCTGTTCAACAAGAGCGACGAGTTTTTCTTCCTGTCTGGCGTCGCGGTTCTCGTCTCGGGCGGTCTTCATAGCGGAATCGAGAGTTTCTCGGTTGATGCCGAGAATCTCGGCGACTCGGTCTTTGATGGAATCTACGGGATTGGAATCTCCCGGACCTTCCTGTGCAAATGCGGCACCAGCGATTGCCAGGGCGCCGATAAGTCCTGCGCTCACACCGAGCATTATCTTGCGTTTCATTTTCTAATCCTTGTGCCGGTCGACCGGCGGAGATGATTGCCTGCAACCAACGTTAGAAAACGAATGTGTGGTTCCTGTTCAGGGAATGTGAAGAAATCTTAAAGCGTGGGAGTCCAACGGGCTTCATCCCCCGGACACACGACAGCTTCGTTCTCGCCTGGCCAGGGTGGGGTAGTGGTGATGATGATTTCCAGTGGTATTTCTCCATCGGCGCGGAACTGGAAATGCGTACCGAGCGGGATATCGCAGGAGGTGCCCGGCGTGAGTTCGATCTCCGATTCGACTTTCTCGTCGCGCCGCCAGAGTTGGCCTTCACCTCGCAGGCAGTACCACTCTTCTGTGACCGTGCGGTGGTGGACGGCGCGTGTCACCGATCCCGGGAGCAAGAGTGCGTGCACTGTGCTGGAGCCCGGTGCGTGCGACCTCAGAAATCGAATCTCAGAACCGTCAGGGGCGATGGTGTCTGGAAGGTCGGGCAGATCTGAAAGCTGAGATGAATCGAACATCAACCGATGATACAGACCCGGGTAATTCAGATTGCTTTAACCCAAACCGCCCCGGTGTTGGCCGTCAGCAAAAATGGGACACATATCGGGTCTGAACTAAGAGAGAGATCGGCGGGTTTGAGCTCCCTGGGATAGATTACAGACGGGATGCCGCCATCGGTTGCGCTGAGCGCTCTGAATGGATTGACTTCAAGCGTTGTGCCGATCGAACCACTCGATCATCAGGCGGAAGTACTCTTTCCTTATCAGCGGGTGCTTCGCTCTGAAAATTCCGTGACTCGTTCCCGGCA
>Ga0066376_10001470_pt1 | contig 22830 bp, 19 predicted proteins | sample Knorr_S15_td_Bot_FD_77009 | JGI IMG/M metagenome (GOLD analysis project Ga0066376, IMG submission 77009) | Marine microbial communities from Southern Atlantic Ocean transect - Knorr_S15_td_Bottom_ad_5009_LV_A | ecosystem: Environmental > Aquatic > Marine > Oceanic | place: Southern Atlantic...
ATACGCGGCGGAGCTCAGCGGGTCGCCGGCTGAGGCATTCTCGCCCAGCGAGCTGTGCAGGTGCGGCAGCAGGACGACCCCGTCGGGACGCGCGACCCGCGAGAGCTCGTCGGCGCACAGCCGCTTGTGCCAGATATACGGAAACGCGTCCATCAGCACGACCATCGCGAACAGATCGCGCACGAAAGGCAACGGCGCGTCGGCATTGCAGCACACCGCGTCGGCGGCTGGCGCCGTGAACTGTGTCGCGAGCCACAGTTTCCAAAAGTGCAGGTCGGTGACCACGGTATGCGGCGCCGGTGACTCCGTGGGTGCGAGTTGAGCCAGTACCCGCGAGAGATGCCCCGAGCCGCCGCAGCAATCGAGGATCGGGCCGACTGAGACCGGACGGCTCTGACCGAGCGACCGCACGATCGCCTCGGCCGGCACAAAGGTTGGGTCAGAGAATCGGTAGAGGAAGTAGCGTCCCTCCGCATCCGGACTCAGGACGTCGAGCAGGTCCCGATAGGTCGTCGCCCCGGTGCGTTGGTGCAGCGCCCGGAAGCGCGTCGCCCGTTCGTCGTCCAGCCCCAACAGCGTCTGGAGCGCGTCGTGGCTCCGACCCGCTTCCAGCGCGTGCATGGCGGTCCGCGTCGTGTCGTCGGCGAGCAAGACCGGGATCCCCGCCACCACTGGAAAGGCGCAGCACTCGCACCCGAGCACGCCCTCCGTGACCACCTGGTCGTCGCTGAGGGTCGCGCCGGTATCGACGAGGGCCAGACGGGTGCCACAGAACGGACAACGAAGCCGGTCGAGGAGGGCCGTGCGCATCGGCTCAGTCTACCGGGCCCGGTGCTCCGGCGCCGGCGCGAGACGATCGAGAAAGGTCTCGCCGGCGCTCCCGACCTCGGCGCGCCGGTAGTGTTCAACGCCGAGCAAACGGGGTGAGTCAGCGAGCGTCACCAGGCTGAGCGCGTCATTGTCTCGGATCTGGCTGCGATGACACTGCAGGGCGAGCAGCTTCTGGCGGGCGAATCTACCGGTGTCGAGAACCAGGGATGGCGGAGGCGCGCCGGCCCCGAACGCGTCGGCGTCCGCCACACCGAGGACGCGGGTTGGCGACGCCGCGATCGACTCGCGCGTCGCGGACACCGCGACGGCATGGTCGACCACCGCGCGCATGGCACCGGGCGGTAGCGAGACGTAGTAGAGCGCCGGGCCTCCGGCCTGGCATGCGGCGATGGTCGCGATGGTCCGTTCGTGGACGGCGATGTGGTCCGGGTGCCAGTAAAGCCCATCCTCGTCGAACGTGATGATGACATCGGCGGCGGTGCGTTCGATTGTTTCGAGGATGTCCTGTTCGAGACGGGCCGCGTTGATCCAGGGCAACATGCCGTCCTCGTGCGCGAGCAGGGTGACGTCGTCGAGACCGAGCACGGCCGCCGCCGCTCGGAGCTCGCGGGCGCGGACCGCCGCCAACGGAGACGCCGCGGCCTTGGTCTCGGGCACCGCGCTCGGCGTGGGCTCCTCCCCGTCCGGGTCGAGCCGGGCGTGCTCGGCATGCTCGCCATGAGTCAGGCACAGCAGCGAGGTGCGGACGCCCAGGGCCGTGCACCAGGAGAGCAGGCCGCCGCAGGCGAGGGACTCGTCGTCAGGGTGGGCGAACACCGCCAGCACAGAGGGGGAGGGCGCCTCCCGTACCGCGGTCACGCTGGGCATGGTGGGATCGCGCGTGCCTGGGTGGCGAGTCGCGTGTAGACCTCAACGTGGGCGTCGACCATCCGGCTGGGGCCGAACCGGTCCCGGGCGCGAGTTCGGACCGCGTGCCTGTCCAGAGCCTCGACGGCGGGGAGACTGGCGACGAGCGCGTCGAGCGACCGGCTGACCTGACCGGTGACGCCGTTGTCGACCAACTCGGACACCGCGCCCTGGTCGAGGGCCGCCACCGGGGTTCCGCAGGTCATCGCTTCGGTCAGGACGAGCCCGAACGATTCCGCCTGTTGGACGGGATAGATGAGCGCCCGCGCCCCGCCCAGCAGGGCCGCCTTGGCGGCCTGGTCTACCTCACCGGCGTAGACGATCTGGTGGCCATCAACGTGTGACGCGACCGACTCCCGGTAGTAGTCGTTTTCTGCCGCCGCCAGCAGCAAGCGCCGGCCGCTGCGGGTGGCCACCTCGATCGCCTCCAACACCCCCTTGCCCGGTGTGAACCGGCCCAGGAACAGCAGATAGTCGTCAGGGGTCGGCCGAAACGCCAGAAGCGTGGGGTCGACCGCATGGTGAATCGTGGCCGCGACGCAGAGACCGGCGAGCCGCCTCGCCTGAGCGCTGGACACGGCGATGAACGGCGCATCCGGAAAGCGCGACCAGAGCCGCACCTCCTCGGCCGACGGCGCGTGGTGCACCGTCTGTAGCAGCGGCGTCGACGTGAGACGGGAGAACGCGAGCGCGATCGGCGCGTACTCCGCCTGGTAGTGGATGATGTCGAAGTCGTCGGCACGCTCGGCCGCGGCGGCGAGATTGAACAGCTCGCACAGTTCCCACGGCCAGAGCGACGTGTCGTCGTGATAGCCGCGCGCCAGGGTCGATGCCAATGTCGCGGTGGTGGTCGAGGTCCCGGCCGCGAACAGGGTGACGTCGTGTCCGCGTGCGACCAGACCGTCGGTCAACAGCGCCGTGACGGTCTCGACGGACCCGGACCGGACCGGTGGGACGGCCTGGGCCACCGGAGCCACCATCGCGATGCGCAGCCGGCTCATGACAACGCCGTTTCCAGAAACGGCGGCAGCACGCGCTCGGCCGCGAAGTACGTGTCGGCGATTTCGCGCGCGGCGCGCGCGTGGGCCCCGTAGTCGCGGTCGAGCCGGGCCAGGCCCTCGACCGCCTCCTCGATGGTTGAGAATGAGAGCAGACCCCTTCCGGTGGGGAGGTGGTCGCTCCAGCCGGTGTCCTGCACGAGGGCCGGCCGCCCCGCCGCCAGGTAGCACTCCGTGCGGTCGCTGAACCAGCCGGACCGGCGCGAGACATACGCGTGCTTGGCCACGCCGAACTCGGCTCTCGAACGCTGAATGAAGTCGCGGTAGTCCCACGGGGAGCGTGACATCCGCATCGCATCCACCGGTCCCCAGCCGTGGTCACGGAGAAGCGCGTGAGGGCCGTTGACCGCGAGCTGGAAACGGGTGGGTGTCCGCTTCGGGAGATCGAGGAACCTGACGAACTCGCGGTCCTTGTTGCCGTCGACGTCGGTGAAGCTTTCTGTTTTCCAGGTCATGACCGTCGTGGTCAGGTCGGTGGCGGGCGGTGTGTCGGTGCGCCACTGTGTCGTGACCACCGGTTGCCACGTGTGGTGCCACGTGAACTCGCCGGTGGGCACATCGGAGGCTGGCGTGCCGATATTCGCGCCGAATGTAAACAGGCGGTCGAAGCGGTGGAAGAACTCGACATACCACTCGACCCCCTTGGCGATGGCGAGTTGGGTGAAGACCGGGTCCGAATCCACAAAGACCTTTCGGGGAATTCGCTGGTATTCGTCGCGCCAGAACCAGGACCCGCCCGACAGGTTGATGTAGAGGTCCGCGTCGGCGCAGAACGCCCGGAGGGCTTCTCGCGTGAGCCCATGATAGGTATCGTCGTAGTTCACAAAACACCAGCGCTCGCCGAGGCCGAACGGGTGGAGCGCCGCCTGAATGTAGCGCGTGCCATACGACGGGTCGGTCGAGAGTTGGTCGAGGTCCGCGTCGTAGACGCATTCGCCCGTGTCTTCCAGATACAGCACCTCGTGCCCGAGGTCACGCAGCCCGAGCAGATACATCAGTGAGCACCAGGCCACGCCGCCATAGGGGTAGCGGCCAATGATGCCAGCGAACAACACCTTCATGGCTCGATACCCGTGGTCTGCGGGGCGGCGTCGAGTCCGGTCTCCCGCAGCCGCTCGTCGACCGATTCCGGTTCGTCGAGTGACCGCCCGACCGACAACCGGGCGCACATGCGTGCGTACAGTTCGCTAGTGGCCAGCAGCGTCTCATGCGGGCCCTGGGCGACCAGACGCCCGTCATCCAGGACGAGGATCCGGTTGGCATCGCGAATCGTCGACAGCCGGTGCGCGATCACCAGGGTCGTGTGACGCGCGCGCAGCCGCCTGAGCGCATCGAACACCGCTTCTTCGGAGATGGCATCGATCGCCGATGTGGGTTCATCAAGAATCAGGATCGAGGCCCGCTTTAGTAAAGCGCGGGCGATACCCAATCGTTGCCGTTCTCCCCCCGACAAGGTGGCGCCCCCTTCCGCGACCGGAGTGTCGTAGCCCTGCGAGAGCCGTCGCACGAAGACATCTACATGGGCGGCACGCGCCGCCGCCTCTACCTCGGCGTCGGTCGCGTCGAGCCGTCCGTATCGAATGTTGTCGGCGATGGAACCGCTGAAGAGCACCGGGGTCTGCGGCACCAGCGCGATCCGGTCGCGCAGTGACCGGAGCGCGAAGTGCGCCACATCGGTGTCGTCGATCAGGACCCGCCCCTCCCGCGGCTCGAAAAACCGAGGGATGAGATTGACGAGCGTCGTCTTGCCGGCGCCGGTCAACCCGACGATGGCCACCAGTTCGCCGGGGCGCGCCTCGAAGCTGATGTCGTCGAGCACCGTCCGGTCGTCGTCATAGCTGAATCCCACGCCCTCGAAGCGGATGTGGCCTCGGAGCTGGGACGCGTCAATGGCGTCGGGCGCGTCCATGATCTCGGGCGCCAGTCCCAGGATTTCCCGCACCCGGCGCGCGCTGACCACGGCCTGCTGCAACAGACCGGTCGTCCGCGCGATTTCCGAAATCGGTTCATAGACGGCCGCGAGATACGCCACCACGACGAGGAGCGTGCCGACGGTCAGCCGCCCGTCGAGCACGTGTAGACCGCCGATGACCAGGATCAGCGCGGTGCCCGACAGTGTGATGGCGGTGACGGCCACCGAGAACAGCGACTCGCGCCAGGTCAGTGTCAGCCTGGCGCCCATGGTGGCGCGCCCGTCCCGCGAGAAGCGAGAGAGCTCGTGGCGTTCGCGAGTGAAGCTCTTGACCGCGGCAATGGACGACAGAATCTCGAACGTCCGCTCGAGGAGCGACGACTCGAGCGTCTTCACCTGTTCGGCGTGCTCGGTCATGGCACCGGCGTGATACCGCAGGCACAGGAACAGGAATGGGGCCACCGTCAGCGACAGCCATGCGAGGGGCGCATCGAGATAGAGCAGCACGATGAACATCACCATCAGGTTGATGGCGGCCAGGGCCAGTGGGAAGAGGCCGCCGATGATCAGGTCGTCAACACAGTGCGCGTCGGCATCGAGTCGATAGACCGAATCGGCCGTCCGGGACTGGAGATGGTGCCGGAGAGGCAGCGCCTGCAGGTGCTCCAGCAGGGTCTCGCGAAGGCGATAGACGATGCGCTGGCCCATCCGCACCTGAAGCTGGGTGTGCAGCATCCGAACCACTTCCGCTCCCAGCTGAATCGACAGTCCGGCCAGGATGATGAGGACGAGCAGGGCCGCCGCACTGGTCAACACGCTCGCCGGCAGCCAGGTCGCCACCCACGCGGGGAGCGGGGTGTCCCCGAGCACCGTGTCGACCACGAGCTTGAGCGGCCACGGGGCCAGGGCGGCCAGCCCGATCTCCAGCAGCGTCAGCGCCACGATGGCACTGGTGCGACCTCGATAGGGTCGAAGAAACGAGAGGGTCCAGGAGGCCAGGCTCGCCACTAGTGGACCGTATCGGATGCGGTGGTTTCGGCCGAGGGGGGCGCTGACGCCGCTTCGGGTGGCATCGGGAGTCGGATGAGTCCCGCCGCGGTCGTGACGTGGGTCAGGGCGCGGTCGAGCGCGGCGGTCGTCCGAGTCGCTTGCCAGGCTGTCCGAGCCGCGATCCCGACCCCGGCCAACGCCGCCACGACAATGCCGACGGACGGTGTGTAGAGCGCCATCGAGGCCGCCATGCCGCCGGCCAGCAGCACGGCCAGCGCCAGACCACGGAGGGTGCCGTTCAGACTGGGTCGCAACCGGGTTCGGACCCGGCAGAGACACGCGCCCTCGGCGTGTTCCTCGACCAGCAGTCCCACGTGAAGCCAGCCCCAGCGGCCAATGGCAAGGCTGAGGTCGCGATCGGGGCGCCAGCCTTCATCGACGTCCACCCTCGGGGCCGGTCTCGACGCTCGTAGCACCCCGACCAACTCGCTGAGCAAGGTCGTGTGCGACGTCCAGGCTTCGTTCCAGAACGACTGTTCTGCGCCGCGTCGCGCCAACGACCGGGCCGTCGAGAGCGCGTCGCGCGGACCCGGCACCGGCGTCTTCCGCGGGTGACGTGTGACATGCTGTGGCGCGACCGCCTCCGGTCGCGACAAGCCGCGAAAGCGGCCACGTGCCCGCGCCAACGGCTGGATGATGTGGAGCCAGGCAATCACCGCTCGGTAGCACCAGCGACTCGGCGTGATCGGCCAGAACCAGATTCGTGGCAGACCGGAGAGATCCGAACCGCGCGCGAACCGCGCGCAACGGATCACGGTGGTCAGGAGCGCGAGGATGCCGGCCACCAGCGGGAGCCAGGCCGCGTCCATCCCGGCTAGCGGCCCGATGTTGCCAACCAGCAGCAACGCCACCGTGCCCGCCATCCACGCCGGCGTGTGCGGCAGGTATTGCCACTGCCGCGTCTGGGTGCTGTAGACCGATGGGAACGCGGCGGTGCCCCAGACGCCCGTATTGACCCGGCGCTCTGCCGCCGTGCGCAAGAACGGGAGCGAGCTGTAGATGCGGCCGTGCCAGACCATGTGGCCGGCCAGAAATTTTTCCGGGTGGTGGGCGTCGAGCCAGGTCTCGCCCTCGCCGTAGCCGACCTGTTGGCGCCAGTAGGCCTGGACGCTATCTCGGTGATGGTGCCAGACCAGCGCCGCGGGGGCGAAGCCGATCCGACGCCCCCGCGCTTGCAGCCGCCAGCAGATGTCCACATCGTCGCCGGCTCGGACGTAGACCGGGTTGAACCCGTCGATAGCCAGCAGGGCGTCGCGCCGGAAGGCCATGTTGCACCCTGGTACGTGTTCAGCCGTCCGGTCGTCGAGCATGACGTGGGTTGGTCCACCGGGGGCCCGTGCTACACACTGCGCCATCCACGGGTCATCGGCGGGCACGACGTTGGGACCGCCCACACCGACGGCGTCGGAACGCACCAGCGGTTGCACCAGATACGTCAACCAGTCTGGATCCACCCGGCAGTCCGCATCGGTGTAGGCGACGATCTCACCCGTGGCCGCCGCCAGACCGGCGTTGCGCGCGGCGCTGAGTCCGCCGTTGAGCAGGTCAACCACCTGGACACCGGAGTGGCGCCGCGCGATGGCCGCGGTGGCGTCGCGCGAGCCGTCGTTGATCACGATGAGTTGCGTGCGCGGGTAGGTCAGTGCCTCCAGCGAGGTCAGACAGTCGTCGATGGTGTCCGCCGCGTTGTAGGCGCAGACCACGACCGACACTTCCGGCCGCGCGGCCATCTCCGAGGCCGGGAACGGCACATCCTGAAACACCCGAGTGACGGCCTCCAGCGCCGGCTTCGGCCGCCGTTGGGCGTCGACGAGGCCAAACGCCCAGTCGTCTACCTGGTGACCGCCTCGCCACCAGTCGTCGGTCCAGGCGTAGGCAATGGCCCCGCAGGCGCCCTCTTCGAACGCGCAGCGCAGATGCGTCGCGGTGATCCGCGCCTGGCTGTCCGCTCCCTCCCGCAGGCTGTCCGCCCCTGCTTCGGCGAGCAAGAGCGGCCGGTGACCGGCGATGTGCTGCAGTCGGGCCAGGTAATCGCGGAGCGCCAGTTCCTCGTGCAGATAGACGTTGAACGCACACAGGTCGAAACACTCGAGGTGGAGGAACTCGGTGGGCGGGTAGTTGACGTAGGTGAAGAGGCCGTGCGGCGCGGCCGCCTTGACGTCGTCGTAGAGCGTCCGGAGAAAACGCTCGACGCGATGGTGTCCGTGCCAGCGGATGATTCCACCGGGAATCTCGTTCCCAACCGCGATGACCAAGACCGCCGGATGCGCCGCCAGCCGCCTGACCTCGCGCGCGGCGTCGGTCCTGATCCGTCTGGCGACACGGGTGTCGTCGAGAAACGGGATGTGTTGCGGCCACGACAGCCCGGCCATGACGCGCAAGCCATGTCGCGCGGCAGCGTCGAGCAACGGCTCGGGGGGCGGGGTGTAGGTGCGGACGGTGTTGATGTTGGCCGCGGCCATCTGAGCGAAATCGGACTCGATCTGGCCGAGGGGGGGGAATTGCACGCCGCTGGGGCTCGGAGCGAATGTGCCATACGACGCTCCGCGGACGAGGAAGCGCTCACCGTCGACCGCCAGGAACTTGCCGTCGATCGTACTGCGTGTCATGGCTGGCCCGCAGCGGCTGAGAAGCTAAACTGCACCACGCGCATTTTACCAGGGTGTGGGGGGCGGACGCGCCGGGACCGGTATCCGTCACGCAGGCCCGAGTCTTCAGACCCGCCAGCCGGTCGATCTGCCCCGACAGATCGTCGGATCGGCGGGTCTGTAGACCCGCGCCTACGTACCTGCCGTGCGCCCGTATAATGAGTTCTTCGCACGTCACCATGGCACTCCAACCCGGCACCACGCTCGGTCCGTACGAGATCGAAGCCTCCCTCGGCGCGGGCGGTATGGGCGAGGTCTACACAGCTCGCGACACCCGCTTGGATCGCACTGTCGCCATCAAGGTCCTATCCGAGCAGACCGCGTCAGACCCCGACCTCAAGCAACGGTTCGAGCGTGAAGCGAAGACCATCTCCAGTTTGAACCACCCGCACATCTGCACCTTGTACGACGTCGGCGAGCACCAGGGCATCAATTACCTGGTCACGGAGCACCTCGAGGGCGTGTCGCTGGCCGAACGACTGGAGCAGGGCCCGGTGCCACTGGACCAGGCACTGCAGATCTCCATCGAGCTGGCCGACGCCCTGGCGGCCGCGCACCGGCAGGGCATCATCCATCGCGACTTGAAGCCGGGCAACGTCATGCTGACGAAGTCTGGGGCGAAGCTGCTGGACTTCGGGCTCGCGAAGCTCAAGGGCGCCGACCTCGCGGCCGAGGGGCTGACGGCTGGTCACCGAGGACGCGCCGCTGACCGAGCAGGGGACGATTCTGGGCACCTTCCAATACATGGCGCCCGAGCAACTCGAGGGGCAGGACGCCGACACCCGCACCGATATCTTCGCCTTCGGCGCCCTCGTCTATGAACTGGTCACCGGCAAGAGAGCGTTCGAAGGCAAGAGTCGGGCGAGCCTGATCGCGGCGATTCTTGAGCGGCAGCCGCCACCCATCTCCTCGCTGCAGACGATGTCGCCGGCGGCGCTGGATCGCATCGTCACGACCTGTCTGGCGAAGGACCCGGACGCGCGATGGCAGAGCGCGAGTGATGTGGGGCGCCAGCTCCGGTGGATCGCAGAGGCCGGAGCCTCCGCGGACGGCCCTGCGGCGGCGGCTCCGCCAGTTCGCACGATGCGCGAGCGCCTCGTCTGGGCGCTGGCCGGGGGCGTGGTCGCCGCGGTGGTCGTGGGACTGTCGGTGTGGTCGATGCTGCGCCCAGAGCCCGCCCTGCCGACGCGTCTGACGGTCTCTTCGTCCGGCGCCGCTGAGCTCCTCGACACGAGTCTTCGCGGCCTGGAGCTGACGCCTGACGGCCGGACCGTGGTCTTCATCGGCTGTGCCGAGACCTGTGACACGGTCGAGCAGGGGCAGGTGTTTCGACGGCCGCTGGATCAGCTCGACGCGGTCCCCATTGCGGGCACCGAGGGCGCCACCTGGGTCTCCGTGTCGCCAGACGGCCTGACGATCGGGTTCGGCGACCGGCAGGGTGTGAGCACGATGCCGCTGTCCGGGGGCACGGCGGTTCGGCTGTATGAGGGGGAGACGTTCGGTGGCGATCTGGGATCGGACGGTCGGGTGGTGGTGGCGGGACTGCCGGGTCAGGGCCTGTGGCTGATCTCGAGCCCGGGCGCCGACCCGCAGCGGCTCGCGACCGCGGCCCCGACCGAGTTTCATCTGGAGCCAGAGTTTTTGCCCGGCGGACACGCGGTGTTGTTCACCCGGCGGGTCGGGGTCGGCACGGATACGGAAATCGTCGCGGTCTCGGTCGACACGGGCGAGACGCGAACGCTGTTGGAAGGGCTTGGTGCGCGATATTCGCCCAGTGGCCACTTGCTGTTGGCCCAGGGTGGGTCGTTGCTCGCTGTACCGTTCGATCCGGACACACTCGACCTCACCGGCGCGCCACGCCCGGTTCTGGAGGGTCTGCGGACAGGCGGCGGCGACCTGTTCAAAGTGTCCTCGTTCGGCGTGTCCACGAACGGGTCCCTAGTCTACCGTCGCGGCGCAGCGGAGGTGACCCAGACGGCGAGCAGGCTCGCATGGGTGAACCGGCGGGGCGAGCAAGCAGCCGTTCCGGCTCCGGTCCGTAGCTACGGCTCGATCGACCTGTCCCCGGATGGCACGCGGGTGGTGCTGAGCGTGTCCGGTGACGGTGACGGCAGTATCTGGGTCTGGGATTTTGAGCGCGGCACGTTCGAGCGAATGATTCCCGCAGCGACCGCCTCACCGGTCTGGAGCCCTGGCGGCGACAGGCTGGCCTTCAGGTCGGAGGCTGGCGGAGTGGCCTGGAGTGCCGCCGACGGCCTGGGGCAAGTGGACCTCCTGCTGGCAGGGGGCTTGCGGGTGCCGCACGCCTTTACGCCGGACGGGACGACGCTGCTGCTGACCAGCTTCAGCGCGGAGACGCGGGAGGATGTTGGCATGGTCCGAGTGGACGGAAACCAGACCTACGAGCCGCTCCTCGATGACGGCTCCGGGCGGCGGCGGCGTCGGTGTTGCCAGACGGACGCTGGCTCGTCTACGAGTCGAATCCGTCGGGCCGGGTCGAGGTCTACGTGCGGCCGTTCCTGACGTGGCCGGCGGGCGCACCCTGGTGTCGGTGAACGGGGGCCGCCACCCGGTGTGGAGCGGCGATGGGCGCGAGCTCTTCTACAGCAGTCCGGAGGGGATGACGGTGGTCGCGGTGGATACGCGATCCGCGTTCGTTCCCGGCGCCGTCGAGGTTCTGTTCGATACCGTGAGATACGCTGCCGACGGTTTTGGGGCGTCCGTCTTCGACGTGGCCCCGGACGGGCAGAAGTTCCTGATGCTCGAGCCGATGACGTCCGCCGACGGCGCCGCCACGTCGTCGGAGATTGTCCTCGTGCAGAATTGGTTCACCGAGCTCCGGCGTCTCGTGCCCACGCCGTGACACGCTCTCTGTCGGCCTCTGACTCGCATCGTGATCCGCATCAGCTCCGCCACCGCCCTCATTCTGGGATCTCATCCATTCACGGGATTGAGGAGGCCGAGGGGACGCGGAAGCCGGGGGCCGCGTTCTCGGTCGCGTTCATTGAGAACTGGCTCGATGAGCTCCAGCGTCCCTTCTCCACGCGATAGCGTCGGCGACGCGAGCGGTATCAGACGTTCCCGCGGGAACGTCAGCGCACCGCTATACTGGTTTTCAGACCGATGACCGAAACGACGACCACCGCCAGTCGGGTGACGGCGAGCGAGATCGCCACGGCGCTGCGGGGACTGCTGCCGAACACCCATCGGGCATTGCTGTTCGGTTCCCGTGCGACCGGACACGCATCTCCTCGCTCCGACTGGGATATCGGGTTGGTCGGGCCCGTGGCGCTGGACGGCGCGGTGCTCGAGCGGATCCGGGCCGCGCTCGACGAGTTGCCGACGCTGCGGAGTTTCGATGTGGTGGATCTGTCAACGGCGCCGCCGGCCCTTCGTGATCGGGCGCTCCAGGAAGGGGTCTCGTTGGCATGACCGGTGACCACGACCGCCTTGTCAGTCTGCGGACGGCGCTTGGCAGGTTGGACGATGCCCTGGCCCAGCCAAAGACCGAGTGGACGCGCGACTCGGCCATCCAGCGCTTCGAGTTCACCTTCGAACTGGCCTGGAAGGCGGTCGCGACCGTGGCGCAGGCGCACGGGGTCGAGGCCCGATCTCCACGCGAAGCGTTCAAGCAGGCATTTGCGTTGGGTTGGGTGACGGACGAGGACGTCTGGCTGCGTATGCTGGACGACAGGAACCGTACGACCCATACCTACAACGAAGCGGTCGCCGAAGAAATCTTCGGACAATTGGGTGGCTACGCGAGTGCGCTCCGCGCGCTGTCTGACACCTTGGCATCCTCGAGTTGACCGGTCGGCCCCAATGACGATGTCGCTCACAATCGGCGCCCGACTCGGTCCCCGATGGACTCGCGTTGTAGCCCTGTTCGTGTCGGGACTGTGCGCTTTGGCGTCATCTTCGGCGGGGCAGCCGGCAGAGGACGCGCCCTGGTTCGGGGTCGCGATGCCACCGGCGTTCGAACCACACGTGCCTCCGGTCATCGTCGGCGAGAGGGGCGTGGCCCCGGCGGTGGTGCCGCCCGGGGAAGACGCGTTCACGGCCTTGACCGGCGGCGCGCTCCAGGTTCATCTGGCCTCGATCGTCCAGTTTTCGCGCACGAGCCGCGAGAAACGGGAGATCGGGTCCGGGCAGCTCTGGGGCCGGATCACCGGGTTTCCTTCCGGTCACGACACCGTGAGCTGGGCCGCGGGGCGGTTCGAGGAGGCCGGCATCGACGACGTCCGGCGCCAGCCGTTCGACCAGGAGCCTGGGGCCGAGTTCTGGCTGCCCCTGTCTTGGGAGATGCGGCTGCTTGGCGATCCGGCCTTCGGGGCGGGCACCGAGGACCTCGTCTTGACCACGGCGATGCCGCTGGCGCCGTCCGCCGTGCCCCCCGAGGGGCTCGAGGCGCCACTCGTCCACGCCGGTTTCGGCACCGTGGCCGAGTTGACCCAGATCGACGTGCGCGGCAAGGTGGCGGTGCTGCACGTCACCCCGCAGGGACATCTGGTGTTCGAGCGCGGCGCGGCGGTGCCCCGGGCCCGCGCGCTCTTCGAGCGTGGGGCGCTGGGTGTCATCAACGTCATCGATCTGCCGGGCAACGAGCGGGCGCGCGACTTCAGCAATTGCGGCGGCCCCTGCTTCAACCTGGGTGGCCGCGCCGGCCGATTCCTGGAGACGGTGATGGACCGGGCGGCTGATGCCGGCGTTCTCGACCGTCTGCGCGTGCGGTTCGCGCTCGAGACCACGCGGCGCTCTGGCCTCTCAGCCCACAACGCCATCGCGGTCATCCCGGGGTCTGAACGGCCGGACGAAACGATCATCATCAACGCCCATGCCGACGCCTGGTTCGACGGCGCCGACGACAACGGCGACGGGCTCGCGGTGCTGGTGGGGTTGGCGCGGCACTTCGCGACGGAGGCGGACCCGCCCCGGCGCACACTCGTCTTCGTGGCCAGTGCCGGTCACCACTCACCGGGGATGAACGGGCCGCGCAATTTCGTCGCCATGAACCCGGCCTTCGCCGACTCGTCGGTAATCGCGCTGAACATCGAGCATGTCGCGCAGCGGAATCTGTCGCCAGCGCGCAGCGTTGCCGCCGACGGGTATCGCGAGTTCGTGGCCGATGCGGGAGAGGCGCCGATCGTGGCCGGGGTGTCGAACGCGGCGCCGTTCCTGGAGGACATCTTCCGACGCGGTGTGGAGCGTTACGGTACCAATTTCGTGTCCGGTCCGTCGACGATGGCCAGCGGCGAAGGCGGCGGCTATCGCGGCCTCGGTGTGGCGATCGTCACCACCATGCAGGCGCCGCCGCTCTACCACACCAGTGGCGAGGTGGCCGAGGTGATCTCGGTGCCCGGGCTGGAACGGATGGCGCGGTTCCTCGCCTTCTTCCTCAAGCAGGTGGATGCGGCGCCGCGGGAACAGCTCAATCCGCCGGAGTCGGGCGCGCCGTAACCATCGCGCGGGCCCGCCTCTCGGCTTCTTGTTTTCCTTTCGATGGGGTGAACAGGTAAGATCCCGGCTCCCGTCCACGGCCCCGTCGACTCCACACCTCCCCAACAGATGACCTATCGCGGTGTGTCTGCCCCACGTGAGCCTCGCCCCAGACGTCCCTGTCTACTCGGACTCATCGCGGCCTTGATTCTCGCGCTCCCCGCGATTGCACACGGTCAGTCCGGTGATCGGCGCGAAGCGCGAGCCGAACGAGTCGCCGAAGGCGCGATCCGGATCGACGGCACACTTGACGAACCGGTCTGGCGCACCGCGCCGGCGGTGACCGACTTCGTACAGGCGGAGCCGGACGAGGGCGAGCCGCCGACCGACCGGATGGAGGTACGGTTCGCCTACGACGACGGCGCGCTGTATGTGGGTGCCCGGATGTTCAGCACGGCGTCGGTGCAGGCGCCGCTGAGCCGGCGCGATGACGGGGGGCTGGCCGAGTCGATTCAGATCGAGCTGGACACCTACCTCGACCGTCGCACCGCCTACATGTTCGGGGTGACCGCGGCCGGGGTGCGGCTCGACCACTATCACTCACGCGATGACGAGGGGAACCGAGACTCGGAGTACGACCCGGTATGGCAGGCCCGAACGGTGAGGACCGATGACGGGTGGACGGCCGAGCTCTGGTTGCCGTTCTCGCAGTTGCGATTCAACGCCCGGGCGGAACAGGTTTTCGGGCTGAACATCAAACGCGACATTCCCGCGCTCAACGAAGAGAACTACTGGGCGCTGGTGCGGCGCACCGAGAGCGGGTGGGCGTCACGCTTTGGCGACCTGCGTGGCATCGTGGATGTCGAACCGCGATTGCGGCTCGAGCTGCTGCCGTATGTCTCCGGGTCGGCTCGGGTCACCGGCGACCGCGACCTGAACGACCCGTTCGATGACGGCAAGAACCTCGGCGGTCGGGCTGGCGCCGACGTGAAATATGGCGTGGGTTCCAATCTGACACTGGATGTCGCGTTCAATCCAGACTTCGGTCAGATCGAGGCCGACCCGGCCGAAGTGAACCTGACCGTCTTCGAAACCATCTTCTCCGAGCGTCGTCCGTTCTTTCTGGAAGGCAACGACGTTCTGACGGCCGGGACCGGGAACTACTACTACTCGCGCCGGATCGGCGCGCGGCCGACCGGCTCGGCGGTGGGCGACTATATCGACCGGCCAGACACGGCGACCATCCTCGCCGCGGCCAAGTTGACGGGCCGGCTCTCGTCCGGGACCTCGCTGGGTCTGCTCGCGGCCGTGACCGACGCGGAGTCGGCGCGGACGTCAACCGACGGCGTGCTGGGCCGAACCCAGGTGGCGCCGCGGTCCGGCTGGGGGGTGGCGCGGGTCATCCAGGAGGTGGGCGACCAGGGTTCGACCGTCGGCGGTCATCTGACGATGGTGCATCGCGGGATGTCGCCGGACGATCCGCTCGCTTCGGTGCTCAGCCGCAACGCGGTGACCGCCGGGGCCGATACGAGGATCCGTTTTACCGACCAAGGATACGAAGCCGCCTTCAACGTTGGGTTCACCCACATCGATGGGGAGCCTGACGCGATCACCGGGTTTCAGACCCGGAACTCACATTTGTTCCAGCGGGTCGACCTCCCGGTTCCACTCCTGGATCCCACCCGTGAGGCCCTCAACGGCGGGCAGGTCACCGCTCGCATCAACAAGCTGTCCGGACGGCACTGGATCTGGAACGCCAGCGCCATGATCGAGTCGCCGGAGTTCGAGCCGAGCGACTTCGGCCGGTTGAATTTTGCCGGCGACTACACCTGGCGGGCGCAACTGAACTACCGGGAGACAGTGCCGGGGCACTTTCTGCGCGCCTATTCGATTGGCCCCAACGTGACGCACTACTCGTACTACGACCGCACGCTGGGCAACCGGTACAACGTGGGCGTCAACGCCAGCGCGACCTTTCTGAACTTCTGGTCGACTCGGGTGAGCCTGACCCGCTATCTGCGAGGGTTCGATGCGCAGCTCACGCGTGGGGGACCGGTGATGGGGGTCCCGACGGGGTGGGGCGCGAGCTGGTCGCTGCGCAATCGCGGTGGGTCACAAACGCAGTGGAGCGGGCAGGCGAATTACCAGTCGAACGAGATCGGTGACTATACCTGGCGGGTCGGCGCGACGTTGTCTGGTCGACCGTCAGCCTCGCTCGCGCTGTCGGTTCGACCCGACTATCGCAACGAACGGGGCACGCGGGCCACCTTCAGTGGACCGATCAACCGGCAGTATCTGACGACGCTCCCGGGCGGACGTCCCGAGACGTTCGGAAATCGCTATGTGTTCGGGTTTCCCGACCGCACGACTCTCTCGACGCAATTTCGGGTCAGCATTACGTTCAAACCGGACATGACGCTCGACGTCTACGCGGAGCCGTTCGCCGCAAGTGGCCGGTATCTCGCGTTCGGGGAAACGCTCGTGCCGGGCGCACGTGAGCTGCGCGTCTATGGACTGGACGGTACCAGTATCGTGCGTCTCGATGACGGCAGCTACCAGGTCACAGACGGCGCGGACACCTTTGGGCTGGCCAACCGAGATTTCAACGTCCGGTCGTTCCGGAGCAATGTCGTGCTGCGCTGGGAGTGGCGCCCGGGGAGCACCCTGTTCGTGGTGTGGCAGCAGAACCGAGAGAGTCGGGAATCGCAGGGCGCCCATGTGGGATTCGGCGACCTGTTCGAGTCGTTGACGGCCAGCGGCGACAACATCTTCGCCGTCAAGACCACGGTCTGGACGTCCAGATAAGGCCCTGACCCAAATCGGTGTGCCGGTTTACTGCACCCCGCCCTTCAAGCCGTAGCGGCCATCGCGGAACCGGTCAAAGAATTGTCCGATCAGCGGATGGTCGATCGGTCCCCGGTCGTCGGCTGCGAGATGTCGCTCTGCGACGTAGGTCGTGCGCTCGCCGCGATGGACCAACACGTGATACCACGGCTGGTCTCGGGGCGGCCGTGACTTGGCCACCTCCTCGTACCACTCGTCGGTGCCACGAAACGTGGCATCGGCGTCGAACACCACCCCCCGGTAATCGAACTTCTTATGCTGAACCAGTTGACCGACAAAGAAACGTGCCGTCGTGGTCTCGGTGGGTGGCGCCGTATCCGCCGGTACGCTGGGGTTCTCGTCTGACATGGTGTGTCCTGGTGAACTGTGCCGCTGGGGTCTGAAGTCAGGTCGCCTGCGCGTCGAGCCGCTCGGCGGTGATGTCGGAATGCGACGCATGCCACACGCATGCGCCCTGCTTGATCACGAATGCCTGCGGCGATTGATGGGTGATGCCAAGCTCGTCGGCGACCGCGTTTGACAACGCGCGTCGCTCCACCACCTTGAGGATGTAGATGCTCCAGTCGGGGTGCGTGTCGGCAAATTGGTGGACCTCGTCGATGACGTAGGACGAGACGGGGCACCGCGTGCTGTGCTTGTAGAGGATGGCTCGGTCGCTGGCCAGGGCTCGATCGAGAGTCGGGCGGTCGTCGATGTCGTGTAGAGCGGTCATGGAAGAAATTTTGCGGTGTGTCGGGTCCTCGATTTCCTGCCGCCGAACACACGGCCCCGGTATGATACCGAATCATGGTGGCAGGATGGTTCGCGACAGGGGCGGCGTTGTGCGGGTTGGGGGTCTTGCTGGGGGCGTTCGGTGCGCACGGCCTTCGCGACCGACTGACGGCCGACATGCTGGCGGTCTACGAGACCGGGATTCGCTATCACCTGAGCCACGCGCTCGGACTGCTGGCCGTGGCCTGGGCCGCGTCCCGATGGCCGAACGCCTGGACCGCCTCGGCCGGCTGGTTCTTTGTGGCCGGGATTCTGATTTTTTCCGGCAGCCTCTACCTCCTCGCCCTGACCGGGATCCGATGGCTCGGCGCGATCACCCCGATCGGCGGCCTGTGCTTCATCGCGGGCTGGGTTGCCCTCGCGGTCGGCGCGCTCCGGGCGGGGTCCTGACGTAGACGGGGCTGCGCCCCATCCCGCCGCGGATGCTCCGCGGGGACCCCGAGTGCCCCGCTCGTTCACCCTTCCAGATGCTCGCGGAAGAACTCCAGCGTGCGCGGCCACGCCGCTTCCGAGGCCCGAAGATTCGCGCCCTCGCGGTCGTCTTGGGCCCGCAGGAACCCGTGCCCCGCCCCCGCGTAGATGTTCGATTCGAAGGACTGGCCAGCGACCATCGCCTCTTCGGCGCGAGGGATGGTCGAATTGACCCGTTCGTCATCTTCGCCGTAGTGCCCGAGCACCGGCGCGACAATCTGGGCGAACTCGTCTGCCGCCTCAGGGGACGTGCCGTAGTAGACGACGGCCGCGTCGAGCGCCGGCTGAGAGGCGGCGTAAGCGAAACTGGACGTGCCGCCCCAGCAGAAACCGACCGAGCCGATTCGGCCGTTTCCGGCGGGGATGTCGAGCGCATAGAGCCGGACGGCGTCCAAGCGGCGTGCCCGTTCGCCAGGTTCCAGCGTCCGGATGGTGGCGACGACGTTGTCCCGCCCGCCCAACGATGCGGTCCCTCCACCGTCCGGCCCCATGCCTGACAGCAGGTCTGGCGCCACCGCGATGAAGCCTTCGGCCGCGAACTGGTCGGCCACGCCGCGGACCCAGTCGGTCAACCCGAAGATCTCGTGAATGACCAGGAGGACGGGCGCGGGGCCGGCCCGCTCCGGATAGACCACCCACGTGCTGACCGGCATGTCGCTGCCGGGTAGCGTGACGTCGACCCATTCGCCGTGCCGCGGTGAGCTGTTCAGGCGATCCGGCGCGGTGGCCTCGGTTGGTGGCAGCGCGGGCGCGGTCGGCATCGGCTCGGGCACAGCCTCCGACGCCGTAGTGGGGGCGTCGGTCTCATCTGGCGTCGCGCATCCGAGCCCGAACGTGCATGCCGTGACCACGGCGCTGATGACCAGTCCTCGTCGAATGTCCATGTCGTCGCCTTTCTGGCTCGTGGGTGTGTGCTGGAATTCTAACCCGTTGGCGACGTGCTCGGACTGTTCCCGCCGCGTCCGTTGTTCGCGCACCGGTCGGTTGGGGGATCGTCACCGCCCCCCACGGCGCGGGATAAGATGGACGGCACGCCCCTTCTATGATGGTGAAACTGAGCGAACCAACCGATGACCCGTTGTCAGCGCGACCCCCCGCTCAGGGCGTGGGCACCGGTTCGGACACGGGGCTTGTCAAGGCACTGAAGTCACAGGACGAGGGTGCCTACGACCCGCGCATCTCATCCCCTGCAGGTGGATGACCGGACGCCATAGATATGTTGCCAGACGGCTCTCCCAAGACCACCCCGGACGCTCCCGCACCCAGCCGCGTGGACCTCGAGCGACGAGAAGACCGCTTCGTCGTCTACATTCGTGACACGCGCGAGTTCATCGAGGAGCTCGAGCAGCACACGAAGCAACTCGCGTTTCCAGACACCCCGGTGACCCGCACCGTCTATTTTGGCGATGTCGCGCGCGGGCTCCCGCCCGGGCTCTCGGTCAAGGCACGAGGCTACGAGCGTGAGCGTCTCCCCGGTCGATGGGACCTGACGCGTGAGACCGAATTCGAACTACTGGAGATCAAGAGAACCGTAGACTCAGACCCGAGCCAGACCTCGCCGAAACGGAAGAGCCCCCGCCGCCGCCGGGCCAAATCGGACACACGAGACACAATGGTGGAGATTCTGCGGCTGTCTGACGCTATTCTTGGTCGAGACACGCACAAATCGAAGCAACGCCGGCCGCGGTTGTTGCTCGAGGACATCACCCGCATCATCGGCAACCCCAAGGCCGAACGGCGGACCATCGACCACCCCCTCTACGTCTATCTGCTCGAGACGGTCGGCGCGTTCGAAGATTTTCGCTGGCTGCCCGTCATCGGCACCGAGTACGAGCGCACGCACTTCGTGGGTCGCGCCGACGAATACCGTGATCTGTTCCGGGCGACCCTCGATACCCGCGTGACCCACTACGCGTTCGACGAGGACGACGGCGGGTTCGCCGGGGTGCCGGTCGGCACCGAGGGATTTTCACGTTTCGAGGTCAAGCTCGACAAAGCACGGGTCACGGGCACTCCCCTTGGCGACTGGTTGAGGGAGACGATTACCCGTTTTCGGGCGTTCCGGACTCCCTCCAAGAAATACCGTGGGATGAGCCTCCGTTCGGCCCATCAGATTCGTCGAGAGGGATTCCTCGACGAGCTGCCCGGTTCCCGACTCTCCACGGAATTTGCGAGTCGGCCAGTGCGATACAAGCACCACGAGCACTACGTCAATCTGGCACGCTATCTGGAGAGTTCGAAGACCTTTCGCCCATATTTCACGCACCCGGTGCTCCTGGAAGAACACGAACACTCCGTGGAGGGGGTCTACAAAGGACTGTCCATTGCCATCAGTGGGGCACAACTCGAGTGCTGGCGGCCCAGGGAGTCCGTGACGACCAAGCCCGTCCCGATCTTCAGTCGCGACGTCGTGCCGGTGGCGCGTATCTCGCTCGTTTCACGACATGATCTGGAGACGGTGTCGTGGGTCACCAAGATGAAACGTGGTCAATCACGGTACCGGCGGTCCAGAGGGTTTCTCGTGGAGAATAGACGGTCTGGGCGGATATACCGGGTTGCCCTCGAGCGGCGCGCCCACGGCAGCAAGACTCCCGAATATTTCGTGGTCATCACCTATGTCGGTCGGGCCCGCGGTCGGCCGCGCTTCGACTCTGCGCCTATCGTGAAGGACCTCGCACTCCTTCATCGGTTTCTGCTTCGCGACCCCCTCCTCAAGCCGCACCAACCCACGTAGCGCCGGCGCGGCGGTAGCGACTCGGAATCGGGACTCGAGGCAACACCGTGAAGCTGGGCCCTGAGGACGTCAAGAAGAAGAAATTGGAACGGAAGGGCAAGGCGAAGAAGGGCGGGACGAGGAAGGGCAGGACGAAGGGCAAGAAGTCACGCTGACCCACGAGACGCGTCGGGGCCGCGGAGGCGTCGCGCCCCTTACTACCGGGGGCTCCCGGTGGGCCAGGTATCCAGCGGTACGACCAGCGCGACGGAGTCGCCGCTCGGCTGGTCGTGGACCAGCACCAGGCTTTGTCCTGGCGTGAACCACCCCAACCCTTCCCAGTTACGCGGACCGAGTGCGGGCGCGACGGACCGCAGGTCCAGCGCGGGCCCGACGAGACGTCCGTCGGCGGAGAATCTCTGCAAGATCGCCGGTCCGAACTCGCGGCCCTCCAGGCCGATGCCGCCGACCTCGCCGAGGAAGTCCGGGTATTCCGCCACCAGGCCCCCGTCGCTGACCAGCGCGTGCAGACGCTCTGAGAGGGCGACAACCCGTCCATCCGCCAGGATGTCGACGGCCTCCAGGTCGAGCTGGAGCTTCGCGAGCTCCTTCAGATAGCGCCTTTTGCTCAGAGGCTTGGTGCGCGTACTCCTCTCTCGCTTGGCCATCGCTGTTCCATCGTCCGGGGGGCACATCGTGTCACGACGGTCGCTGGTTGGGCCCGTCGCTTCAGGAATCGACCTCAGCCACGTTGCCGCCAGATCACTTCGCACCGCCGATCAGGGTCGGACCGGGCGCGACGCCGTCAATCGTGAGTTGTCTGTACTCACGTCCGATGATGAACGCCAGGACCAGCCACCCCGCGACGATGACGATATTGACGACCGCGAAGCCACTGCCTCCGAGAGCGAAGTAGGTGGTGCCGACGAACACCAGGGCCGCTGATAACACGTCGCCGATCCGAACGAAGAATGAGTCGATCGCCTGTTTGGCGCCGTATTTCTGTTCGCGCGTGCACGGGAGAAACAGCATGTTCCGGACCGTGTTGTTGAGTGAATAGTCTGTCGCGTTCTCGGCCGTCTTGGCCCAGCGGACGGCCGCGAGCACCGGAAAGAACGCCAACACGTTGTAGGCGCCCATGGCGATACAGGGAAGCACCATGACCCCGAAACGCACGCCGAAGTATTTGATGATGCGAGACACCAGGAACAGTTGAATCAGGAGTCCGACGACGTTGACGACGCTGAAGAACTGCGAATAGAACTGTCCGATGTACTCCTCGACCGTCAGACCATCGGCCGTTCCGGCCGCCACCGCCTCGCGCGCCACGTCTTCGATGACGCTGCCGAGAATGTATTCACCGGTCGTGTTCACCCAGTTCAGGCACATGAGCATGAGGCCGAGCAAGAGCAGGTAGGGGGTGGCGAAGACCATACCAAACGCCCCCGCGGAGGCCTTCTTCTCCTTCTCGACCTCGCCCGACGGCGAACCACTGTCGGGCGACTGCACGCCAGTGCGCGCGCTCTCGCGTGTATCGACGTAGTTGGTGAGTGCCGCCTGCGCGACGAGGAGCCCGGCTCCGACGAGCAAGAGTTGGTCCAGCCCGATCGGTGCAATCAGCCAGCCCGCGACGACGGCCCCGAGTACGGCCCCCAGCGAGGCGCCGAACCCGACGATGGCAAACAACCGTTCCCCCTCGTCCTTTGTATACAGGTCGTTCGCGAACCCCCAGAATTGGGCCACGATCATCATGTTGAAGACGCCGATCCAGATGAAATAGACCATCCCGATCTGCACGTCGAGTTGCACGAGCGCGTAGAAGACGACCAGGCAGACTGCGAAGATGGCCGTCACGACGTTGATCAAGCGGCGGCGGGTGACCCGCGCGGCCAGACGCCCGTAGAGCGGCACGACCACGGCCAACACGACGACCATGCCGGCTGACATATAGCTCTTGAGTTCGGCGGATCCCTGTCCGAGGATGAGCGCTTCACGGACCGGTTTGAGCACGTAGTACGCGGTCAGGAGCAAGAAGATATTGAGCGCCAGGAGCACCGCGGTGATGCCTTCGCCGGGCCGAACGTCCGCGAACAAGCGAAGAAACCGGTCAAGCGGGCTGGCGGCGAGTCTGCTTTGGGGAACCATGTTTGGATAACTCAACTGCTAGAGGCGTCGAGCGAGCCTTCGACG
>Ga0066376_10001476_pt1 | contig 22800 bp, 19 predicted proteins | sample Knorr_S15_td_Bot_FD_77009 | JGI IMG/M metagenome (GOLD analysis project Ga0066376, IMG submission 77009) | Marine microbial communities from Southern Atlantic Ocean transect - Knorr_S15_td_Bottom_ad_5009_LV_A | ecosystem: Environmental > Aquatic > Marine > Oceanic | place: Southern Atlantic...
ATGAGTGGCGGCAGTCTTCATCGGGCACGCGAGTTAGCGGAGGATCCGGAGGGCCTTTTCGAGGAACGCAGGAGTCTTGTAGAGCGTTTTATCGAGGCCGGTTTCAACGGCGAAGACGGTGAGTACTGGCCCGTGGCCGACGAATTCGGCGGACGGTCCGAACGGGGCAGGCTGGAGGTGTTCTTGCGGCTGTGCGGGGTGTATCTTCGAGATCTGTTCCTGCTGGCGGAACAGCGTCCCCACGACCTCACTAATACCGATCGGGCGGAAAAGACAGCGGCGTGGCTGGCGAAGATTCGGCCAGAGACAATCGAGTCGGCGGCGCTGGAGATAGATATCGCCTTCGACCACCTCTCCCGCAATGTCGACTCCAAGCTAATCCTCGCCGGACTGTGGAACCGTCTCCGCCACTGCCGACGGTTGCCGACCACCTCTCCATCTCCCCGGTCTAGTCCATGATGGCTGGGGGCAGGCACCCGACGCACTTGAGAGCGCGAAAGCGTTTTGGCCAGCATTTCCTGGTCGATGACGAGGCCATCGGTAACATCGCCGATCTCTGTCGTCCCGGTCCCAACGAGTTGCTGTTGGAGGTGGGACCAGGAAAGGGAGCCCTGACCCGGCAGCTGCTGGCACAGGGCGATTACACCGTGGCCGTGGAGATCGATCGGGATCTGGTAGCCCTCCTGAGCAGTCAGCTAAGAGAAGAGCGATTCCGACTGATCCAGGGCGATGTGTTAGAGCTCGATTTCGGCCAGCTGCTGGAAGAGGAGAAGAAGGAGAAGCTCCTGGTTGTCGGGAATCTTCCATACAACATCTCGGCTCCGTTCTTGTTCAAGCTCCTGGAGAATGCAGATCTCATCAGCCGCTCAGTCCTGACTCTTCAACGAGAGGTGGCGTCTCGGATTGCCGCTCCACCCGGCACCAGGACCTACGGCCTGCTGTCGGTCCTTCTGGGGATGCGGGCGGAATCCAGGATCTGTCTTGAACTGGGCAGCCGGGCCTTCCGCCCGCGACCCAAAGTTGACTCGTCGGTGGTGGAGTTGACGTTCGGCGAGCTCCGCAGCTCTCTGACTTACCCCGCCACTTTTCAACCGGTGGTCCGGGCGGCCTTTGCCCAGAGGCGCAAGATGCTTCACAACGCGCTGGGAGGGTTGTGGAAAGGGATGAAGCCCCCAACATGCTCCCCTGATGACTGGCCCGGGCTGGAGACGGTGGCGACTTCGGCGGGGGTCGATCTGAGCAGGCGTGCAGAGACGCTGTCGGTGGAGGAATTCGCTCATCTCAGCGATGCGATGGCGCGGGTCGCCGGACAGCTCAAGGAGGCGAGGTGAAGCCGCGGCGGCTGACTTCCGCCGTACGTGCATTTCGGCTGCTTCAGCTCGCGGGGCTGATGGCGGCATTGGGGTTAGCGAGACCGTCGGACGCACAGACCTATGGTCTCAACTTCAGCAAGAGCAGTGGCCGCATGAGCTGGCGGCCTAGTTTCCCCAGCTGGAAGCTGGCGGTGCCAGTGACGCTCTCCGCTCCTGGGGATTCAACCTCCATGCTGACCATCAGCGCCTCCACAAGCCTCCGAACCACCCTCGACCAGCGTCGGGACGGCAACAGCTGGCAGGACGATGTGTCGATCAGCTCGTCCGTCAACTATCCTATCCTGGGGCCACGGGCGTCCATCGGCATCAGCGCCAGCGCCTCGAGCCGATCGTTCTCGCTGGTGAAGCAGACAAACCGGCAACGGACCATAAATTTCCGCTTCGGGTTTCGACCCCTCGCTCACAGCGATGGTCCTTTTCGCAGTCTGCGCGCCAACCTCACTCCGGGGGTCATCACCGCGCGTCGGGCGAGCCGGGCGAACCTGGACAGCACGATAGAGGAGAAGGGGATCCAGTACAGCGCTTCGCTCAACGTGTCACCCGATTGGAAGGTTGCCGGCAAGAAGGTGAATACTTCGATCAATCTGGGGAAGACGGACAACACTCTGAAGAACAACAAGAACCGCAACGAAAATCTGCGTATGAGTCTGGGTTACACCTTTCCCCGGAAGGTGCGGACGAGCCTCTCCTTTTCCGAGACCCGTTCGCAGACGGGAGTGACCCGGGCGGTCATTACTGATGACCCGACCGCGGCAGCCGGGCGAGACACGATGGTGACCTCAGAACTTTCGGAGCGGCGAGGCACGAATGTCCGCACCAGTGTCAATCTCAAGGTGGCAGGATTCGACGTGACCAGCAACCAGAGCTGGTCCGAGTCGATCAACACGAACACAGCCAATGCGGATCAGGATGAGCGCAACCGGTTCTTCGCCAGAGACCGCGAGACTCAGAATGTCAAGTTGGATCTGGCCGTCAAAGGCAAGGTCGTCTCCAAATTGGTGGGAAGTACCAGTCTGCAGTGGGAGTCAGGCGACCAGAATAGGCGCCCGGTAACCCTGGCGAATGGTGCGATTTTCCGTGATCCCAGCGACGACCGCGAGGACCGGAACCTGTCCCTGAGGGGTTCGCTGGACTGGCAATTGGGTGAGGGGAGATCGATCGCGCTGTCGGGTTCGGCCCGCACCAGACGGGACGACAACCCGGGTGCTCCCGATCAGGACCGCGACACCTTCAACACCAGCGCCGCTTTGAGATACAGAAGTCGACGCGAGAGCGGCCTGGGGTACAATGTGGGGATTTCCTCCACCAGCACGCACAAGATCAATCTGGACGCCACTCGTTCGAGCGAGAATTCCCGCAATCGCGACATACGTCTCGATATCCAGACGCGCTACGAACGCCTGGGGACGGCCATCACTCACAACTTTGAAATATCCGTTCGAAGGACTATCTTCGACTTCGACCGCGAGGTAAATGCCAGCGCCCTGGATCGCCGGAGCAACATCCGGCGTGGGTGGACCATGCGGCACGGTCTGCGCCGCTCTTTTTTCGACGCTCTGCAGCTGACCGTTAATTACACCTTCCGAGCCGACGACCAGGGCAGCTTCATCGTCAACAGCGGCTCGCAGATCGTCGAAGAGGACAACTCCGATCAGCGGATCTCCCTGGGCACGTCGTACCGGCCTTTCGACGATCTGAGCCTCGGCGTCAATTACAGTTATCGCCTGGACCGGCAGTGGCAGTACACCTACTCCGGACAGGGAGGAGAGCGCGATCTGGTGCGTCGCGATTCAGCCCGTAATATCGGGGCGAATCTCGACTACAAGCCAAGGGGGCACACCAGCGTGACCCTCCGGGGAAGCCGTTCCCGGCAGCGGGCGGGAACTTTTGACAGTTTCAACGTCAACCTGAGTCGTCGGCTTTAGTCTAGTGCAGAGGAGCAGAAGTCCGTTACCGGTCGACCGCCGATGCACTAGCTATGGCTATGGTGCTGTCGCAGGTTGCGGGATGATTCGATATACACACTTGGGAGTGAAAAAGACATGCCCGAAATGCCTAAATCCGAGAAGATCTGGTTCAACGGCGAGTTGGTGGCCTGGGACGAAGCCAAGGTCCACGTCCTCTCCCACGTCGTCCACTACGGTTCCAGTGTTTTCGAGGGGATAAGGTGCTACGAGACCAGCAAGGGTTCGGCTGTATTCCGGCTGGACGACCACGTTGGGCGACTCTTCGACTCCGCCAAGATATATCGGATGGAGATTCCCTATACCCCGGATGAGCTGAGCCGGGCCATCGTCGAGACCATCCGCGTCAACGATCTGAAAGCCTGCTACATCAGGCCTGTGGTGTTTCGCGGCTACGGGTCACTTGGCGTCGATCCCATGCCCTGCCCGGTGGACGTCGTTATCGCCGTGTGGAAGTGGGGGGACTACCTGGGTGAGGACGCGCTGGAGAAAGGGGTCTCGGTCTGCACCTCTTCCTGGAATCGCGTGGCTCCCAATACCATACCGTTTCTGGCTAAGGCTGGAGGCAATTATCTGAATTCCCAGCTCGTGCGGGTCGAGGCCAATATGAACGGCTACGACGAAGGCATCGTACTGGGCCCGGATGGGCTGGTGAGCGAGGGGAGCGGCGAGAATATATTCGCCATCAGGAACGGCTCCATCTACACGCCTGCTTCCCACTACTCCATCCTGCCCGGCATCACCCGGCACACCGCTATCACGCTGTTGCGCGACCTGAAAATGCGGGTCGAACAGCGCGGTATCCCACGGGAGTTCCTCTATATCGCCGACGAGGTCTTCTTCACCGGGACAGCGGCGGAGATCACCCCCATTCGAGCCATCGATCAAATCGCGGTTGGCGACGGCAAACGCGGTCCCATAACGGCCAGGCTCCAGGAGCTCTTCTTCCAGGCCACCAACGCCGAAACAGAGGATCGGCACGGCTGGCTGACGTTCGTGGACGACGCCTGACGGTCGCCGGGATTCATCTCGCCAGCCGACCAGTCCACGGTCTATCGGCCGGCAGAGGTATTCGGACCGCGTAGGAGGAGGTGCCCTCAGTCGGTGAGAAACGCCGGAACAGACTCGTTGGTCAATATCTGGTCCAGCGTCTGGCGTCGACGGATCAGGTGCCGGGAGCCGTCTGTCGCCAGCAGTACTTCGGCTGCTTCGGGAAAGGAGTTGTAGTTCTTGGTGGCCATGGCGGCACAGTAAGCTCCGGTTCCGCCAATGACGACGACATCACCGACGCGCGGCTCGCACAGGGTGCGGGTCCGCAATCCTTCGGGGTTCCCCGGTTCCGGCGTCAGGACATCCCCGCTTTCACAGCAATGACCGACCACCAGGAAATCCCCCTGGCCGCGGGCGGTCCCCACAGGTGGTACGACGGCGATCGGGTGCTGAGCCCCGTACATACTTGGTCGAAGAATCTCCGTCATACCAGCGTCCAGCTTGATGAAGCGGTACCCCCCTTCGCCGGTATCGACGACGTCAGCCACTGAGCACACCAGAGCACCGGCATTCGCTACGAAGAAGGTGCCCGGTTCGATTTCCAGCTGCAGGGCACGTCCGCTATCTCGTTCGAAGCGCTCGAGCTCAGCGGCGATCGGGGCGCCCGCCAGATGCAGATCCGTGGCGGCTTCGCCCGGCATCCGGCCCACCTTGAAGCCGCCTCCCAGATTGACCGTCGTCACCTCTGGTAGCAGAGCGGCGATCTCCAGGCTGAGGCGCGCGCATCGCTGCCACACCTCCGGGTCGCTGCCCGAGCCGATGTGGCTGTGAAGTAGCTCGATGTGGAGGTCGTATTCGGACTGCAGACTAAGTACCTGATCCAGATGGGTATGCCAGATACCAAAGCTTGCGGAAGGCCCCCCCACATTGGTGCGGTTGCTGTGCCCCGATCCGAGTCCCGGGTTCATTCTAACCCCCACCCGACCCTCGGGGTGGAGGCGGCCCAGCTGCTCCAGCTGGTGCAGCGAGCAGGCGTTGACGCCGACGCCCAGATCGAGAAGATGCTCCAGGTCGGCTGGAAGCTCCTGGGCTGTCAGGAGGATGTGCTCGGGTGGGATCCCGGTCCGCAGAGCTCTGTGCACCTCGAAGCCACTGCTGGCATCGACGTGCAGTCCCTGGCGGTAGAGGACTTGGAGTACGGCGGCGCTAGGACAGGCTTTCATTGCGTAGCGCGCTGTCAGCCCATAGGGGTTTGGGAAGCCCAGGGCCACCTGCGCTTGTCGCTCCAGCAAGAGCTGGTCGTACACGAAGGTCGGGGTTCCGAATTCCGTCTGGATCGCCCACGCCTGTTCGGCGGTGAGGAAGGTGTTTTCGCTGATCTCGGACATGGCCGTATCTTGCTATTTTTTCATATAGTTGGTAGCTTTATCGGGCTTCAATAATAGGCCTGTCTCCCACGCCTCGTCAAGTGTTTGGCGTCAAGTGTTAGGCGTCAAGTGTGAGCACGGGTGACACGCCGCTGCTCCGAGAGCCCACCCAGTACCAATGACCTGTATTCTCGGCATATCCGCCTTCTACCACGACAGCGCCGCCTGCCTGGTGCGGGACGGCGAGATCGTCGCCGCCGCTCAGGAGGAGCGCTTTACGCGGATCAAGCACGATCCGGTCTTTCCGTCCAAGGCGGTGGCCTACTGCCTGGCCGAAGGCGGCCTTAGTGCCAGCGAGCTGGATTGCGTCGGCTTCTACGACAAGCCCCTGCTCACCTTCGAGCGCCTGCTGGAAACGCACCTGGTCACCGCTCCCCGGGGCATCCGTCTGTTCTGGAAATCCATGCCCGTGTGGCTGAAGAGAAAGCTGTGGATCCCCCAGCTTATCCACAAGGAGCTGGGCCGCGAGGTCAAGGTCCTGTTCGGCGACCACCACGAATCGCACGCGGCCAGCGCCTTTTACCCCTCCCCTTTCGACGAGGCGGCTATTCTGACGCTGGACGGCGTCGGCGAGTGGACGACGACGAGCTACGGATACGGGACAGGAGCGCAGATTCACACCCTGGCGGACCTGAAGTTCCCCCACTCTCTGGGCTTGCTGTACACCGCCTTCACCTATTTCACCGGCTTCAAGCCAAATTCCGGTGAGTACAAGCTGATGGGGCTGGCCCCTTACGGAGAACCCCGCTACGTCGACCGTCTCTTCGAAGAGGTCATCGACCTGCGGGAGGACGGTTCCTTTCGCCTGAACATGCGCTACTTCAACTATCTGTCCGGGCTGACCATGACTTCAGGTCCAATGGAGGAGATCCTCGACGGGCCGGCGCGGAAGCCGGAGTCGCCCCTCACGCAGCGGGAGATGGACATCGCGCGCTCGTGCCAGGTCGTGACCGAGGAGATCATCTTGCGCATGGCCAGGCATCTGCACGTTGAGACGGGGATGGACAATCTGTGCATGGCCGGCGGTGTCGCCCTCAACTGCGTCGCCAACGGGCGCATCCTGAGGGAAGGACCTTTCAAGCGCCTGTGGATTCAGCCGGCGGCCGGAGATGCGGGGGGAGCCCTGGGCGTGGCCCTGGCTCTGTGGTACCGGTATTGCGGCGACGGCGACAAGGAGCGCCAGGTGCCCGCGGCGGGGGACGGCATGTCGGGGTCGCTGCTGGGACCTTCCTACGAGGACGCGGCGATCGGCGAAATTCTGGCGGAGTTGGAGGCGCCGGCGCAGTCTCTGTCCAGCGCCGAGTTGCCCCACCAGGTTGCCCGGCTGCTGCAGGAGGAGAAGGTGGTGGGGTGGTTTCAAGGCCGCATGGAGTTCGGCCCACGGGCGCTGGGCGCTCGCAGTATTCTCGGCGACCCGCGCTCTACCCACATGCAGTCGCAGATGAATCTCAAGATCAAGTACCGAGAGAGCTTTCGCCCCTTCGCGCCCAGCGTGCTGCGCGAGCGGGTGGCCGACTATTTCGACCTGGACGTCGACTCCCCCTACATGCTGCTGGTGGCGGCTGTACGGAAAGACCGCCAGATCGCCATGAGCGCCGAGGAGGAGGCCCTCTTCGGCATCGACAAGCTCAACGTGCCGCGCTCGGAGATCCCTGCGGTCACGCACGTCGACTACTCGGCCCGAGTCCAGACGGTGCGGCGGGAGGACAACCCGAGGTACTACGACCTCATCCAGGCCTTTGACCGTCTCACCGGTTGCCCGCTGGTGGTCAATACTTCCTTCAACGTCCGCGGCGAGCCCATCGTCAATACCCCGGCCGAGGCCTACCGCTGTTTCATGCGCACTGAAATGGACTACCTGGTCCTGGGCAACTTCCTCGTCGACAAGCGCGACCAGCCGCGCTGGAGCGAGGAGGAGGCCTGGCAGGAAGAGTTCGAGTTGGACTGATCTGACGGAGCTAAGAAAGATGAAGGAGAGCAGCGGATTCTGGCATGTGCCCCCCCCCGACGGGAGGGAACTGCGCAATTACGGCTTGCTGATGGCTGCGGTGGGGTTTGTGGTAGCCGCCGCGTTCTGGCTCGGGGGAACGATCTGGTGGGAGACGGCCTGGTGGGCGGTCGATGTACCCGGACTTGAAACGGGCGAGGGGTCTGTCCGGTTCAATAAGAACGAGACCGCGGTCTGGTGGGCGACCGGTGTCGCACTGGCTTTCCTCGGCACGGCCTTGGTCTGGCGGACGCCCCTGCGCCCCATATACCACGTGTGGATGCTCCTGGTCGCCGTGCTTGGATTTGTCTCCACCCACTTTTGGCTGGCCCTCATATTCTACACCCTGTTCACGGCTATTGGATTGGTCATGCGGATCCTTCGCCAGGATCCGCTGGCGCTGAAGGAATTCCGGAGCGCCCACGACTCGCCTGGTCACAAGCGGTCCTACTGGGAGCGCCGCGAGGAGCCGCTGTTGCCGGCCGAACACCCGGAGCACCAGTTCTGAGGCGGGCCACCCACGCCGCCAGCCAGAGCAAGGCCTCCAGCGGCAGAAGCAGCGATTCTGAGCCGCGACCAAGAGAGGCGAGGCATCAGCTGCGTCCGGCTTGGGGTATGTCTGCCCGCCTTGATCAAGCTGTCGATGACGACTATATTTTACTCGATCCAAAAGGAGTTGAAGAACAGCGACTTGGGGCAGAGCGGCGCAGTGGCTAAGGCGATGGAAGAAGGCCGCATTTCAGCCCCAACTGGGGACTCCACAGGCCCAACTAGGGACTCCACAGGGCAATTTGACGAATTTTGCATGCGCAAAGCCCTCGAGCTGGCTGAGCAGGCCGGGAGTCGGGACGAAGTTCCCGTCGGCGCTGTCGTCGTCATGGACGGAGTCGTGGTCGGCTCTGCCGGAAACACTATAGAAGGGCGGCAGGATCCAACCGCCCACGCCGAGATGGAGGCCGTCCGCCAGGCCTCCTCCTTTGCGGGATCGAAGCGTTTGGCAGGAGCGGATCTGTACGTCACCCTCGAACCGTGTGCCATGTGTGCCGGCGCTCTGGTTCTGGCGCGGATCGATCGGGTCATTTTTGGTGCCTACGATCCCAAAGCGGGTGCCTGCGGCACGTTGCGGAATGTAGTCCAGGATCACCGCCTCAATCACCGCTGCGCTGTTGTGGGCGGGGTCCTGGAAGAGGAGTGCGCCCAGGTGCTGCAGACGTTTTTTGCGCGCCTGCGGCGAGAAAAGAGAGAGGCGAAGCCGCCTCGTGGCCCAGCGAGCAGGAGTGAGCGCTGCGCTGAACAGGGGCGAGCGCTGCGCTGAACAGGGGCGAGCGCTGCGCTGAACAGGGGCGAGCGCTGAGCAGGTGATTTGTGATTTAAGTTTGGCGATGTGAGTTCGGGGGCGTCCTGACGAGGGTGTCACTACAGATAAATTGGGGAGAGGTGCCGGAGTGGTCGAACGGGACGGTCTCGAAAACCGTTGTGGCTGTAAGGTCACCGTGGGTTCGAATCCCACCCTCTCCGCCAGCCCCATCAGCGGTCTGCCGAAAGCGTCATCAAAAACCGCCGATGGGTTTAGTTTCAGTTGACTAACGAGTGGAGAGATGACCGAGTGGCCGAAGGTGCACGACTGGAAATCGTGTGTAGCGCGAACCGCTACCGAGGGTTCGAATCCCTCTCTCTCCGCCATTGCTTTCGCAGTGCATTGTTTTGAGCCTTGGGGCAGTAGCTCAGTTGGGAGAGCGCCAGGTTCGCAATCTGGAGGTCGTGGGTTCGATCCCCATCTGCTCCACCAAGTCTCATTTTAATGGCAAGTCTCATCTCGAAGGGCCGTGCTAGATGGGGAGATAGCGGTGCCCTGTTACCCGCAATCCGCTATAGCGGGATCGAATTCCCATCAAGAGGTCTCGCGTCTGTGGGCCGAGCAGTGGTAAGTGGTGTCGAAGGTCAGATTCTGCGCAACGTACGGCTTCCGAACTCCGTCAGGACCGGAAGGTAGCAGCGGTAGGAATGTCTGTGCGTGTGCCGCAGAACTCTCTGACTGGAGCTAACTGCCATCGCGAGGACGACAGGACGAGATCGAAGATGGGTGCACGGCCTTATTTTACCTCATCAATCCACCATCCGGGCGAAGTCGCCGGTAGCCCTGCCCCTACGAGCGCATAGCCCATGGCGTATCAGGTAACGGCCCGCAAGTGGCGTCCTCGCACGTTTGAGGAGGTGGTGGGTCAGGAGCATATTACGGCCACCCTGGCCAATGCCCTGGAGAGTGGCCGCGTCGCACATTGCTACCTGCTGTGCGGACCTCGGGGTGTGGGCAAGACGACCACAGCGCGCATCCTGGCCAAGGCGCTCAACTGCCAGCAGCGAGTCGGCCTGGATCCGTGTGACGAGTGCCCGTCCTGTCGCAGTATCCGCGAGGGCACGAGCATGGACGTGCTCGAAATAGACGGCGCTTCCAACAACAGCGTGGACGATGTGCGCGAACTGCGCGAGGTCGTGCGTTATGTTCCCACCGCGGGAGCGTACAAGGTTTACATTATCGACGAAGTGCACATGCTGACGACTCAGGCGTTCAACGCTCTTCTGAAGACACTGGAGGAGCCGCCCGAACGCGTGGTCTTCATTTTCGCCACTACCGAAGTGCAGGAAGTGCCCGAAACCATCCTGTCTCGCTGTCAGCGGTTCAATTTCCGCCGTATCCCCACCGGCAGAATCGCTTCCCACTTGGAGATGATTGCGAAAGCCGAGGGGCTGGCGGCCGAAGAGGATGCCCTCTACCTGTTGGCACAGCGCGCCGACGGAGCGCTGCGAGATGCCGAGAGCCTGCTGGATCAGGTCGTCTCCTTCCAGCAGGGCAAGGTGACCGCCGCCGGCGCGCGCCAGGTCCTGGGCCTGGTCGATGGCGAGGCCTTTTTTGAGCTGACCGCCGCTATCGCCTCCGGTGACGCCGCGAAGGCGCTGGACGTCTTTGGCGCCATCGTGGCCGAAGGGGGAGATGTGGAGGAATTCGTCCGGGGCCTGGTGGAGCACGTGCGGCATCTCCTGTTCGCCAAGGTTCAGGGGGGGGCCGACAAGCTGGACGTATCCGACCACTCGCGGGTCCAGTACGAAGAGGCGCTGGAAGAGATTGAAGAGGAAGATGTATTGCGAATCCTGCAATCACTCCTCGAGCTGGAAACAGACCTGAGAAAGTCGCTGCAACCCCGCTTCCGAGTAGAGATGGCCCTGGTGCGGCTAGCGCGTATGGGGCGCGCCGTGGACGTGGGCAAGCTCATCGGTAAGCTCGACGCCCTGTCGCCAACAGCTCCGTCGCCAACAGCCCTGTCGCCAACTGGAACACGCCGCGTCAGAACCGACGACAGCAGACCCAGCGCTGCCGAAAGCAATCGCGGCCCCCACCAGGGCCCAACCCCGTCTTCTGTGCCGAGCGCTCGAGTTGACCAGGTAGCCACACCCTCGACACCTCGAGAGGAACCCGTCGAGATGCCCGGCCCTCACGGGGGACCCGTGCCGGAGGAGGGCCCTCTGTCTCCACCCACCGAGACCAGGCCTGATCCGAGTGCCCCGCAAGCGGCCGGCGATTCTCCCTTGGGGTCGCCCCGGGCTAATTCCGACGCTGGACAAACCGCGTCCGCGACCAGCGGAGAAGCTGGCCAGGTTGTGGCGCAGTGGGAGCGGATCGCCGCCGAGGTCCGGGAAACTCAGCCAACGCTGGCAAATTTCCTGTCAGCGGCGGCGGTGAAGGAGATTGAGGAGGGAGCAGTGGTCGCTCTGGCTTTCTCGCCAGCCGACAGCTTCGCCCTGGGCCAGGTCAAGGCCAACCAGGAAGTGGTGGCGGCGGCCTGTCAGGTCGTGCTGGGCCGACCGGTGCGTATTCGCTGTACGGTTGAGGATGACAGCGGCAATTCCAGCACCGCCGCCGCTGGCGGCAAACGCCCACCGAAACAGCAGGTGGACCCTGCGGTAAAGTCGGTTCTAGACACCTTCGACGGAGAACTGGTCTGAGCAGCGGAAACGTCATGGGTCCCGCGGCGCTGGAGGATCTCATCACCGCCTTTGCCCGATTGCCCGGCATCGGCAGGAAGACGGCCCAGCGGCTCGCCCTCTACGTCATCAAGACTCCCAGGCAGGAGGCGGACGCCCTGGCATCGGCCCTAGTGGCTGCCAAGGAAGGGATCGTGTACTGTGCCAGATGCTTCAACTTCAGCGACCGGGGACAGGAGTTGTGCGTCGTGTGCCGCAACCCGCGTCGGGATCAGCAGGTCATCTGCGTGGTGGAGGAGGCCAGCGACGTTATCGCGCTGGAGCGGAGTCAGCTGGTTTCGGGCACCTACCACGTTCTGGGAGGCGCCCTCTCACCCCTGGATGGAATCGGGCCCAATGACCTGCGTATCGAAGAGCTCTTGAGGCGCGTCGGCGAGGATGGTGAAGTGACGGAGGTGATTCTGGCCCACAACGCCAGCGCTGAGGGGGAGGCTACGGCCGAATACATCTATCAAAGATTGTCCGCTTTCACCAAGGTGACGCGGCTCGCTCGCGGATTGCCCGTTGGATCCGATCTGGATCTGGCCGACAGAGTCACCCTCGCCCACGCTCTGGAGGGCCGTCAGAGCTTCTGAGTCGAGACGCGCTGGCCCCCATTTGCCGACTGCCGAACCACCCGCCAATGCTATGAACAGGAGTGAGCTCATCAATCTCCCCAATATCCTGACGATCTCCCGGATCTTTCTGACCGTCCTGTTTCTGGGGTTCTTGTTCGCCGATACGTGGTACTGGCGCAGTATGGCCTTCGTCGTCTTTGGCCTGGCTTCATTGACCGATCTGTACGACGGTCGGCTGGCTCGTTCAAGGGCACAGGTGACGGGCTTCGGCACCTTCATGGATCCGTTGGCCGACAAGATCCTGGTTACATCGGCCCTGGTGGCTTTTGTCCTGAGTCGACTGGTGAATTCGTGGCTCGTGGTTCCCATCGTCATGCGAGACGTGCTGATTACGGGTATGAGGCTCTACGGCGTCTACCATGGACGTCAGATGGAGACCTCGAGGCTCGCCAAGTGGAAGACTACGGTTCAGCTCGTTGCGGTCGTCGTCATCCTCTTCGTCACCGGACTGCAGGAAGTGCTGGGGGAGTTCAACTACGGCTATCTCCCTATGGAGGCGGCGTGGGTTCCAGTGCTTTTCAACAGTCTGGTGGCCACCGTTCTGCTGCTTACACTACTTTCGGGAGTTCACTATTTTTACCGAGCGGGTTTCTCCTTCAACGAATCCTGAGCAATCGGCCTTGGAGCGATTTGCCAGGATGGCGGTGGGGACGGCCAGGAGGACGATTGGCACTGTCCTGTTCACCGGGTACGCGCCCATCGCATCCGGGACGGCGGGAAGCGCCGTCGCCGCGGTGGGCTACTATTACCTCTGTGCTTCCCTGAGCAGCGCCGAGTGGGTAATCCTTCTCGGGGTCGTGTTTGTGGTGGCCGTGTACACCGCCGGGGCGTTGAGTACTGAGTGGCGGGAGGAGGATCCCAGCAGGGTCGTCATCGACGAGGTTGCCGGTTACCTGGTGACCGTGGCGTTTCTGCCCCATAGCTTCTGGATGGCCTTTGGGGGATTTCTGGTCTTCAGGGTCCTGGATATCGTCAAGCCGGTGCCAGTCCGGCGGCTTGAGGGCTTATCCGGAGGTTGGGGGATCGTCCTGGACGACGTGGCCGCTGGGATGTACGGCCAGATCCTTCTTCGGAGCGTAGTGGTTCTCATGGCTTGGTAGGGAAGGCTGCGTCAGCGTCGAGTCGCCTCGATCAAGCGGCTGCCGATCTCGCCGGCGGGACGAACTCATTCCATACACGAGATACCGTGGTTGAGAATCATACCTTGGTTGAAAACCAGGATCCACATTCAAGATGAGCAGGCGAGATCGTCAATGAGGGAGGGTTTATTCCACGATGGGGAAGTCCAGTAACGGGCGCCGCCGCGCCGACAGCGGTGATGGCGGGAACAGCCCCCTCGACCTGGCCCTGGCCCAGATCGAAAAACAGCATGGCAAAGGATCTATCATGCGCCTGGGCGAACAGGGGGGAGTGGTGGATATCGCCGTCATCCCGACGGGTTCAATCGGCCTGGATAGCGCCCTTGGAATTGGGGGAGTTCCAAGGGGGCGGATCGTAGAGATATACGGCCCCGAGGGAGCGGGCAAGACGATGATTGCTCTGCACATCGTCCGCGAGGCTCAGAAGGCGGGAGGGACAGCGGCCTTTATCGACGCCGAGCACGCCCTGGACGTGACTTTCGCGCGCCGCATCGGCGTGGACGTGGACGATCTGATCATCTCCCAACCCGATAGCGGCGAGCAGGCCCTGGAGATCATCGATACCCTGGTGCGTAGCGGCGCCTTCGATGTCATCGTTCTGGATTCGGTGGCTGCTCTTGTCCCCCAGGCCGAACTGGAAGGAGAGATGGGGGACTCCCACATGGGGTTGCACGCTCGCCTCATGTCCCAGGCCCTGCGGAAGCTGACCGGCTCCATCAGCCGCTCGCAGACGTGCGTGATGTTCATCAATCAGCTGCGCATGAAAATCGGCGTCGTCTTCGGCAACCCGGAAACGACCACAGGGGGACGCGCTCTGGGTTTCTACGCTTCCATTCGTCTCGATATCCGCCGCGTCGCTCGCATCAAGGATGGCGACGAGGATATCGGCAACCGAACTCGGGTGAAGGTCGTGAAGAACAAACTGGCGCCGCCGTACCGCCAGGCGGAGTTCGACATGTATTTCCAAGGCGACCAGTTCGGTGTTTCGCGCGAGGCCGACCTTCTGGACCTGGGCGTGGATCGAGATATCATCAGCAAGAGCGGCACGTGGTTTTCCTACGAGGGCGAGCGCTTGGGACAGGGGCGAGAAAACGCGAGGAATTTCCTGGTGCAGAACCCACAGCTGGCCGGAACCATTGAGGCTCGTCTAAGAGAGGCGTTGGGCCTGGCCGTGCCCCAAACAGGTGGTGACCAGGCAGGTGGTGACCAGGCCGGGGGGCCAGAGCAGTGAGGCCAGAGCAGTGAGGCCAGAGCAGTGATGGAAGGGCTCGAATCCGAATCGGGGCTCTTCGACGAAGACCTGGAGCAGGCTCGGCAGGTGGCCCTGTCGTATCTGGCCGCTCGAGACCACTCGGTCCGCCAGGTTCGGGACAAGCTCGCTGAGAAAAAAGTTCGAGCGGAGTTGGTCGACACCGTCATCGAAGGCCTCGTGGAGGAGCGCATCCTCGACGACACCGCCTTCGCCAGACGCTGGGTCCAGACTCGGCAGCATAGCCGGCCATCGGGGGCGAGAAGGTTTACCGATGAGTTGGGACGCAAGGGGATCGACGCCGAGGTGGTCGAGCAGGTCCTGGCCGAATTTGTCGACGTCGGTACGGAAGAGACAGCCTTTCAACTCCTGAGCTCGCAGGCACAGCGCTATCGGGGGATGGAGGAGATGCGGGCAAAGCGGCGGATGTACGGCCTGCTCGCCCGACGCGGCTTTGACTCGGACACAGCGTCGCGGGCCGTGGATCAGGCGTGGGCGGAACTCGTTAGAGGTCCATAAGAAATCGTTAGAGAAGCACAAATGGATAGAGAGCCACAATCATGGCATCCATGACATCGGGGGAGATCAGGGAGGGCTTCCTGCGCTTCTTCGAGGAGCGCGGGCATCGGCGCGTGCACAGTGCACCCGTCGTGCCGAAGGACGACCCCACGCTCTTTTTTACCAATGCGGGGATGAACCAGTTCAAGGATATTTTCCTCGGGCTTGGAAGTCGGGATTACACCCGCGCGGTAGATACGCAGAAATGCATCCGCGTGGCTGGAAAGCACAACGACCTCGAGGAGGTGGGGGTCAGTCCATGGCACCACACCTTTCTCGAAATGCTCGGCAACTGGTCTTTCGGGGATTACTTCAAGAGGGAGGCCATTGAGTGGGCCTGGGAGCTGCTCACCCAAGAGTGGGGACTGGAAAAGGAGCGTCTGTGGGCGACGGTGTTCGCCGGCGATGAGGATCTGGGCCTGGACGCCGACGATGAGGCCGAAAGTCTGTGGGCGCAGTGCACGGACCTGCCCGCCGAGCGCGTCCTGCGCTGTGGGGCGAAGGACAACTTCTGGGAGATGGGGGAAACGGGCCCGTGCGGCCCCTGTTCGGAGCTGCACTACTACATCGGCGACGACCCTGGCGCTCAGGTAAAATCCGCGGGGCAGCAGGGCATCGAAGAAGGTGCTGGCGGGTACGTAGAGATCTGGAATCTCGTTTTTATTCAGTTCAACCGCGAACAAGGCGGCCGGCTGCAGCCGCTGCCCGCCAAGCACGTAGACACCGGCATGGGCTTCGAGCGCATCTGCAGCATTCTTCAGGGCAAGAGCAGCAACTACGAGACCGATGTCTTCCGTCCCCTCATCGACCGCGTCGCCGAACTGTCGGGGCGGGACTACACCGGCGATGACGCCGTGGCCATGCAGGTTATCGCCGATCATGTGAGGGCCCTTACATTCGCCATCGCCGACGGCGCCATCCCGTCCAACGAAGGGGCGGGATACGTGTTGCGTCGCCTGCTGCGCCGGGCGGCTCGCTACGGCCGCGGACTCGGTCAGCAGGATCCCTTTATCTACCAACTGGCCACCACGGTCGCCGACCAGATGGGCTCGGCTTTTCCGGAAGTGGTCGAGAAGTGCAGCCACGTGTCCCTGGTAATCCGCGCCGAGGAGGAGAGCTTCGGGACGACTCTGGACCGCGGCCTGGAGATCTTCGAGCGCATCAGTCAAAAAGGCGACATCGACGGTGAGGATGCCTTCCGACTCCATGACACTTACGGATTTCCGCTGGACTTAACCCAGCTCATGGCGCGCGAGCGGGGGTTGAGTGTCGACGTGGACGGATTTGGACAACACCTGGAGGCGCAGCGGCAGCGGGCGCGCCGGGGCTCAGGCGATCGCTTCAAGGCGGTTGAGGGCGTCGGGGACGCCATCGCGGGCGCGCATTCGCTGTTTGTGGGGTACAGCGAGCTGGAGACGGCGGCGCGGATCGTCCTCGCCGAATCCGACGGGGATGGCACCGTCCGGCTCTTTCTCGATCGCACGCCGTTCTACGCCGAATCCGGCGGCCAGGTGGGCGACCGGGGCAAGATCGTCGGCGACGGCTTCTGCGTCGACGTGGGGACCGCGGTGCGAGCGCGGGGAGGGATCGCGCATGTGGGTCGCCTCAGCGAAGGCACGGGGGCGGAGCTGGTCGGAGAGGTCGCGGCACAGGTGGAGGCGTCGAGCCGTCAGGCCGCTGCGCGGAACCACACGGCCACCCATCTCCTGCACGAGGCCCTGAGGCGGACACTCGGCGATCACGTGGACCAGATGGGATCACTGGTGACCCCTGACCGTCTGCGATTCGATTTCTCTCATTTCGCCGCCGTGCTGCCCGAGCAACTGGCCGAGATCGAGGGGATTGTGAGCGAGCGGATTCGCGCCGATCTGGCGGTGACGGCGTCTGAGGAGGATATCGACGCGGCAAAACAGATGGGGGCGCGGGCGCTGTTCGGCGAGAAATACGACCAGCGCGTGCGGGTGGTGCGCGTAGCTGATTTCAGCCTGGAGTTGTGCGGTGGGATCCACGTATCTTCCACCGGTCAGATCGGTGCTTTCGATCTGGTGTCGGAAGCGGGGATCGCCGCCGGCACCCGCCGTGCCGAGGCTCTCACCGGAGAGGGGGCGGCTCGTGCGGCGCGCGTGCATCGGGATCTGCTTGCCCAAATCGGCCAGCTTCTCAATGCCGCGCCCGAGGATCTGCCCGACCGGGTCAGCGCCCTCCTGGCGGGAAACCGCGAGCTCGAGCGCGATCTCACCGAGACACGTCGCCAGAGCGCCGGGCAAGATGCACGGGAACTGGCGCGGACCGCTGTCGAGGTGGCCGGTATCAGGGTTCTGGCCAGCCGGGTCGAGGTGGCCGACATCGCGGCGTTGCGGGATCTGGCCGATGGCGTGCGCGAGAATCTGGGCTCTGGCGCCGGTGTACTGGGAACCGTGCTGAAGGGTAAGGTCTCCTTCATCGCCGTGGTTACCGACGACCTGATCGAGGGCCGAGTCCTCAAAGCGGGAGATGTCGTCCGCGAAGTGGCCAAGCTCGCCGGCGGCTCCGGTGGCGGCAAGGCTCATCTGGCCCAGGCGGGCGGGCGAGATCCGGACAAACTCGATGGGGCCCTGGCGGCCGTTTCCGACATCGTCCGCAAAATGGCGGCGGCCAGCCGCGTAGACGCCTGAAGGGAGCGAGGGAGCCATGGCGGACAGAATGGGCAGTACGCTGCAATACCTGCTCGATGTCAGGGAGCGCCGGGGCGCCGGCTATCTCACCCTCCTGGATCCGGATCGACTATCCCTGACCCAGCTGGAGGAGCGGGCAGTCATGTGCGCCGAAGCCGGTGCCGACGCGATCCTGGTGGGGACGAGCCTGATGCTGTCGACGGCAAAGAACGCGTCGGTGTTTCAACGGCTCAGGGAAGTGGTCGATATGCCCGTCATCAGTTTTCCCGGGGATGCGGGACAGGTGGTGCCCACCGCCGACGCGATCTTTTTCCTATCCATGATCAGCGGCCGCAATCCCGAACTGCTCATCGGCCAGCAGGTGAGAGCGGCCCCTCTGCTGAAAGAATACGGCGTCGAAGTCATATCTACCGGCTACATGCTTATCGAGTCGGGCAGTCTCACCTCCACCGAGTACATGAGCTCCACTCGCCCCATGCCGCGCAACAAACAAGACATCGCTATGGCCCATGCCCTGGCGGCGGAGTTTCTCGGGATGAAACTGATCTATCTGGAAACCGGGAGCGGAGCTGGCGAGCCCGTGCCCGACGCTCTGATCCGCGCAGTGGTGGACTACATCACCCTTCCAGTGGTCGTGGGTGGGGGCATCAGGGACGCGGCGACGGCGCGACAGAAGGTGGAGGCGGGGGCGGGCTTCGTGGTTACCGGAACCGCGGTGGAATCGGACCCGGGACGGCTCCGGGATCTCAGCGCCGCCGTCCATATCAGAGAATGATGCAGGTGGCGGGAGGGTGGGCGTGCCCGAGGGTGTGACAGAGGGCGTGCCCGAGGGCGACCCGACCCGGGAGATGGTGGATATCCACTGTCACGTGCTTCCGGATGTGGACGACGGGGCCCCCACCATGGAGGTCGCGCTTGAGATGCTCAGACGGGGAGCGGAAGATGGCACCAGGGTGGCCGTGCTCACACCGCATATCAAGGCCGGCGGTGGTCAAGAGTTGACCGAGCTTCATCACCGCCGTCTCGACGAGCTGAGGGAGGCTGCGGAAGCCGCCGATATCGGCGTAGAGCTGCACCAGGGAGCGGAGCTGGAGTTTCGCTTCGGGCTGGAGGAGGTCGCGCAGTGGCCGACGGTGGGGCTGGCCGGCAGTCAGTACGTACTGGTCGATCTGCCGCCGGGCCCCCTCTCGCCGTGGCTGGACAAAGCGCTTTTCGCCCTTCGAGCCGCTGGATTTCGCCCCATTCTGGCCCATCCGGAGCGGCATCGCGAGCTCGCCATGTCAAGGTCGCAAATGGAGGGGCTGCGTCAACAGGATCTCCTGTTCCAGGTGACGGCAGGTAGTTTTACCGGTCGCTTTGGCCGCCGTGCCCAGGCAACGGCGGAGATGATGCTCGGCGAGGGGTGGGTGGAATTTGTGGCCAGCGATGCTCACAATCTGGACAAACGCCCATTTTCTCTTCGCAGCGCGAGAGCTCGGGTAGAGGAGTTGGGTGGACCGGATCAGGCCAGGAGACTGTTCTATCACAATCCGCGGGCCCTTATTCGAGGAGAGCCCATAACCGTGGACCGTCCATCGCTGTCGTCGTTTGAGTTGCCGGCGCCGTCCGGTTGGCGAAGATTGCTGCAGCGGTTCTTTTAGAGGCCCGCCAATGGTGGAAAAACAGGTCATCGTCCAGAATCATCTAGGGATTCACGCTCGACCTGCGACCCTGCTCGTGCAGTTGGCAGCGAAGTTCGAGGCCGACGTCTACCTGTCCAAGGGGGAAGTCCGGCGCATCAACGGCAAGAGCATCATGGGCGTGATGATGCTGGCCGCCGAGCACGGCGCCGAGGTCCTGGTTGAGGCCGACGGCGAGGATGAGGCCGAAGCTGTCGAGTCGGTGGCCGAGCTGCTGGCCAGTAAGTTCGAGGATCTGACTTGATGTCGTCGACTGCGGCCATACCACCGTCGTCGCTGGCCGGGATCGGCGCGTCGTCGGGTATCGGCATAGGCCGTGCTTTCGTTCACCGCGTGGAGAAACCGGTGGCCGCGAGGCGGCGGCTCATGCACTCGCGCGTCGAGATGGAGGTGGATCGCTTCCTCAACAGCCTCTATCAGGTGGGGGAGGAAATTCGCCGTACGCGAAGACTGGTGGAACTGGAGCACGGGCCGGAACTGGCGCGCATTTTTGATGTCCAGCTGGCCATGCTGGCGGACGAAAAGGTCAAAGATCAGACGGTGACTCGAATACGTCAGGAGCTGTGCCCCGCCGAGACTGCTTTCGCCAACACTATGGAGGGTCACAAACGGGCGTTCGAAGAGAACGAGTATCTGCGGGCGAGAGTGGGCGATGTTCGGGACATTGAGCACCAGGTCCTGGTGCGTCTCGCCGGAGGCGAGCTTGGCGGCCTGCAGTCCATCCGCGCCAATACTATCGTCGTGGCTCGCGATCTGCTCCCGTCCGAAGCGGTGCAGCTGGGTCGGAGATTGATAAAGGGACTGGTAACCGAGCAGGGCGCGGCTACCTCTCACACCAGCATCATCGCGCGCTCACTGGGGCTACCCACGGTGGTGGGAGTGGAGTCCGCCTGTTCGGCGATTGCCTCGGGTGACAATCTTGTCGTCGATGCCGACGAGGGCGTCGTTCACATCCGACCAAAGATCGACACGCTTCGGTACTACAAGACCGCGCTGCGGCGCCAGCGCCAGCGAGAGCGCGACCTGCGGCAGCGTCGCGACCTGCCCGCGGTCACCCTGGACGGCACCGAGATCACGCTGATGGCAAACGTGGACCTGCCTCAGGAGATTGAGGCCGCCATCGACAACGGCGCCCGCGGGGTCGGCATGTTTCGCACCGAATTCCTCTATCTCGGCTACCGCCTACCCACCGAGCAAGACCAGCTGAATGCGTACCGTAAGATCGCCGAATCCGTGGCGCCGATGCCGGCGGTCATTCGCACCCTGGACCTGGGGGGAGACAAGCTCACCCACGTACTCGACACCGCACACGAGGCCAATCCCTTTCTGGGATGGCGGGGCATACGCATCTGTCTGGACAACCCCGATCTCTTCAAGACTCAACTGCGGGCCCTGCTGCGGGCGGGGCTCCACGGCGACATCCAGATCCTGCTACCCATGGTAGGCAGCGTGGAGGAAATACGCCGGGCCAGAGCGGTCATCGAAGAAACCAAGGCCGATCTTCGGCGGGAGGGCACGCCGTTTGGCGAGGCGTGCAAACTGGGCATCATGATCGAAGTGCCATCGGCGGCCATCCTCGTGGATCAGATGGCCGCCGAAGCGGACTTTCTGAGTCTGGGGACCAACGATCTCACTCAGTACACCCTGGCTGTGGATCGCGGCTCCGCGAAGGTGGCCCACCTCTACGACCCCTTTCATCCCGCCGTCCTGACCTTGATCAAAGCGGTAGCCGATGCCGGATTGAGAGCTGGAATACCCACCAGCATCTGCGGCGAGATGGCCGGCGATCCGACAGCGATACCCCTCCTTCTCGGTCTGGGCGTCAGGATCCTCAGCCTGAGTCCCGGCCTCATTCCCGAGGTCAAGGAGGTCGTGCGCGTGCTGGAACTGGATCACGCCCGTGAACTAGCGTCTCGATGCCTGGAATTGGAATCCGGGTCTGCCGTGCGCGGTTATGTGGCGACCGGCGCTTACCGGGGGGGCTGACGAATGACTGCGTCATTCTCACACGGCGGGTCGGACCTTTGTCCTTGTGTTGCAAAGGCCTGGTGATTTGTAGTCAGCCGGGTACAGGTGAAGTGTAGGGGTTGTTTGGTTAGAAGGAGTTTTGCAATTGAGTCAGGATCGATCACAGGTATGGGCGGTGGTGCCGGCGGCTGGGTATGGGACGCGGTTGCGGCCTCATACGCATACTCGGCCAAAGGCCCTTGTCCAGGTGGCGGGACAGCCGATTATTGGCCACATCATCGATCAGCTCGAGCTTCTCGAGGTGTCGCGCATCGTCCTGGTCGTGGGCTACATGGGCGCGCCCATCGTCGAGTACGTCCAGCGTCGCGGCTGCTTTTCCCGCGTCGAGTCGGTACAGCAGGAAGAATTGCTGGGACTGGGCCACGCCATCTACCTCACCCGCGACGTGGTGGGTGCCGATCCGATGTTGATGGTCTACGGAGACACCGTCTTCCGCGCCGACCTGGACGCGGTATTGCGGGCTTCGGCGGACGGCATGGTGGGGGTCAAGACCGTGGACGATCCCAGCCGCTTCGGGGTCGTGGTGGAGGAAGGGGGGCGAGTGCGGCAGCTGTTGGAAAAGCCGGAGCACTTCGTCTCCGACCGGGCTATTGTAGGGGTGAATCTGATCAGCGCCTCCGAGCTCCTCTTCAGCTGCCTGGAGGAACTCATCAGCGGCGAGGTGCGGACAAGGGGTGAGTTTCAGCTCACCGATGCCCTGCAGGGGATGGTGGACCACGGTGCGGCTCTGGGCACTTTCCCGGTGGAGGAGTGGTTCGACTGCGGCACTCAGGAGGCGCTGCTGGAGACCAACCGACATCTGCTCGAAAGCACACCTGTTCCCGCCCACGCGACCGACAGTGTCGTGGTGCCTCCGGTGCACATCGATCCGTCCGCCACCGTTGCACAGTCAGTGGTGGGCCCCTACGTTTCGATTGGCGCTGGAGCCGAGGTGAACAGATCGGTCATCCGCAACAGCATCATCGGCGAGGAGGCGGTGGTGGAAAACGCGATGCTGGAGGATTCGCTCGTCGGTTTTCAGGCTGTGGTTCGCGGCCGTCCGAGTCGGTTGAACGTTGGGGATCTCTCCGAGATCGTTGGTTGATCTCCGATCG
>Ga0066376_10001477_pt1 | contig 22789 bp, 18 predicted proteins | sample Knorr_S15_td_Bot_FD_77009 | JGI IMG/M metagenome (GOLD analysis project Ga0066376, IMG submission 77009) | Marine microbial communities from Southern Atlantic Ocean transect - Knorr_S15_td_Bottom_ad_5009_LV_A | ecosystem: Environmental > Aquatic > Marine > Oceanic | place: Southern Atlantic...
GCCCGCCCTCTCCACTCCCTCTCTTTCGCTTGGCCATTGGCTCGCAGTTATCCCGTGTAGAAAAAGGACGGCCTGTCGACGTAAGCCCGCCGCTGCCGCCCTTGTTCGTGGTTGGGTCAGAACGTACCTTCTGCCGAAACCACAGTCAACGGGAGGGCCAACCATGACTACAGCAACCAGCGCCTACGCGCGGCTCGGTGTGCGGACTTTCATCAACGCGCGCGGCACGATTACAACCCTGGGAGGATCCGTCATGCCCCCCCGGGTCGCTGCGGCCATGGTCGAGGCGTCGAGGAACTTCGTCCAGCTCAACCAACTCCAGCAAAAAGCCGGTGAGCGCATCGCGCAGCTGACCGGCGCCGAGGCCGCCTACATCTGTGCCGGAGCCGCTAGCGGTATGTACCTGTCGGGTGCCGCCTGCCTGACCGGCACCGACGAACACGCTGTTGCCGCGCTGCCCGACACCGGCGACCGCCCCAATGAATTCGTCATCAGTCTTGTCGATGGCCACTACTATGTCCATCAGGGCTTCCGCGTGTGCGGCGGCAAGCTGACCAAGATCGGGACACGCGAGTCAGTGACCGAACGAGACTACGCGGACGGTATATCGGCAAGGACCGCCGCCGTCGTCTTTTTTCTGGGGAGCCAGCCTATGGATCAGCTTCCCGGCGTCATCGAGGTTGCCCACGCCGCCGGTGTCCCGGTAATCGTCGATGCCGCGGCTCAGCTTCCGCCCAGGTCCAACCTGACTGACCTGCCGAAAATGGGCGTCGATCTCACCGTATTCAGCGGTGGCAAGGGGCTCTTCGGCCCCCAGTCGAGCGGGCTGATACTGGGAAGGGCAGATCTGATCAAAGCATGTGCCGCCAGTAGCAGCCCACAGTCAGGGGTTGGTCGGGGAATGAAAGTCGGCAAGGAAGAGATCGTCGGACTGTTGACGGCCGTTGAGATTTTCATGGAGCAGGATGAGGAAGCCGTGATCGCGGAGTGGGAGCGCCGATGCAAACTGATCGCGGCGGCTGTATCCCACGTGGACGGAATCGAGTCTGCGTACCAGCCGCCCTACGCCAATAAATTTCCTCCCGCCAGTCCGCTCGTTCATCTGAACTTTGGAGACGACGCGCCGGTGGGGGCGGCCGACGTCGCCAGAGAACTGGAAGCGGGCGAACCCTCCATCCTCGTGAGCGGCTCTGCCACCAGTATCACCGTGGGCCCGCAGACCCTTCAGGATGGCGAGGCAGAGATCATAGCCAAGCGCCTGGTCTCGATCCTGAGACCGCGATAACGCTCATCTCCGGTCGGGGTCAGTGTCCCAGGCTGACTTGTCAACGCCTTGGGGACGCGATCGCCACGCGCCTCCCCGCTCTCTTCACCGACTGGATTTCCTTCAGGCAAATGTGCAGCGAGTCGCGGGCGCTCCGCGCTGACAAGACCTCGGAATCTCTCCCTGCCACCAGTGCGTCGACCGCCTCCTGGATCTCGGCGGTAAAGCCGTCCTGGCGCGACAACCTGGGCCTGCGGGTCTTGCCGTCGCTGGTGAGCAGTACCGGTGGCTGTCCCCATGAAGAGTTGAATTTCAACAGGGCCTTCTCGAAGTAGACATCGTACCCGTGCTCAAAGGGACACCCCTGGTGAGAGAGCCAGCCCGCCTCGGAGCTGATGGCCACCGACGACTGCGCAAAATGGTAGTGCGTGCTCAGGTGCTCGACTACGCCGGCGCGACGTGTGAATCCGCTCGATGAGACCGCTGTCGGCATGCCGAACACGTACTGGATAAAATCCGTGTCGTGAATGTGGAGATCGATCGCCGGCCCGCCCGTTCGGAGCAGGTCGCTGGGATTCCACCAGGCCGGCTGGGATATAATGCGTTTGAAGTGCGCTGCCAGCACGGGACCGTGTTCGGCGGCGGCCACCAGTTCCTTGACCAGGCGGAACTCCGGAAAATAGCGCAGTACATGCGCCACCATGAACCGCAGCTTCCGCTTCTCGGCTTCAGCCACCAACCGGTCCGCTTCCTTCAGCGACAGGGCGATGGGTTTCTCCAGCAGCACGTGCTTGCCCGCCGCCAGAGCCTTCATGGTCCATTCCACATGCATGTTGGTGGGCAGACACAGATCCACCAGATCGACCTTCGGATCCGCCAACAGGGCGTCGATGTCGTCGTAACAGGCGAGCTTCGACACATCCTGGCGCCCTCCGCTGCCGCCGAAGTTCCCCTGAACCTGCCGCCAGTCACCCTTGAGCTTGCGGCGGTCCCTGGTGCAAATGGCAATGACCCTGGCGCCCTTGACGCGGTCGATAGCCCTGAAATGCGTCACTCCCATGAAGCCGATGCCGACGATGCCGATCCCAACCATGTACTAACACCTCCTAATGAGTGACCTCGCTGCGTTCCCGGCTGACAAGAGGGTCAAGGATAGGGCCCGAACGCCACCCCGACAAGCCCGGTGGGCGATCAGCGGTCACCTCCTCAACACCGCGACCTTTCCATCTTGGGACAAGCCGCCGTGGGAGGCCACAAATAAATAGATCCCCGACTGGACGGGTCGCCCGCTGGCGTTGCGCCCGTCCCACTGAACGCCGCCATCGCCATCGGCTTCCTCCAGGACCCGAATCACCTCACCAGATGTCGTGAGAATATGGATCTTCGTGTCCAGCGGAAGCCCCGCGAAGGTCAACTCCTGCCGGGTCGGATCGAAGGGGTTGGGAAAGACCGTAACTTCGCCGAGCTCAGCAGCGGCAACGCTGACGAAGATGCGTCCTTCCACCGGCAGGTCCCTCTCGTCTCGAAGGCCGATTACATAGATTTCGTATCGGCGCCCAGCCGGACGCAACGGCGTCTCCGGAGCGAGTTCGACGACCACTTCCGATCCGCTGACCACAGCGCCGACCACGGCGATACGCCCCCCGTCTACCTCGAAGACCTCTTCGCCGGTCAACCTGACCGGGGCGCTGAAAAACAGGGAAAGTGAAATTGGGGAGTGCACCCGGGCCCGCAGGATACGGGCGGCGTGTTCCAACGGAGCCAGGCCCAGCGAAATACTGCTGTCTGCCGCCGACAGCGCCGCCCCACTCGCCCCCCTCAATCCAGATACTTTCAGCGTGACGATTCCCGAATCAGGTAGGGCCAGAGGAAAACTCAGCACCACGCGCAGACCGCCGCGATCGGCGACCACCGACGACGGTTGACCGATCTCCGGCTCCAGCCGGTATCGATAACTCTCGGTCACCGAGCTGGCCATCGGCGCGTCAAAGGTCAGACCAAGCTGATGCCGGGCGAGGCGCTCCACCCCCACCACCTCCGGTGGATCCACCGGCTGCGCCGTGACCACGGCGGACCTGAAGCCCTCGATCTCTTGAGAGGTCAAAGCACTCACCGCGTAGTGGTAGCTCTTTCCCGGGACCAGCCCCGCATCTTCAAACGCGGTCCCGGTGACGCTCCCCACCAGCGTCAGCAGGTCGCCGTTCCCGTCGCCTCGGTAGAGTCGGTAGGCGGCCGCTCCCGACACAGGTTCCCAGCGCAACGAGATCGCGGTCGCCCTCACGGGCCGCGCCGCCACGCTACCTGGCGCGGCGAGGGGAAGGCGCTCGGGCACCACGTACACCTCGACGCCGTCGATGCCATTGAAGGCCAGCTCCTGGCCGCCGTCGCCGTCGAGATCGGCGATCAGGGGACGATGGGGATCGTCGCTGGCAGCGTGCCAGACCGGCTCGTAGTGCCCCGGGGAGGTGGCGTGGAATACGTATAGATCCGGCACCAGTGCCAGCGTGAATTCGACGGTGCCATCGCCATCCAGGTCACCCAGGGCAATACCGTTGCCTCCCGGCTTTCCGCCCAGCACCACGACGGAGAACTCGGGCTCGAAGCGGTCGCGCTCCGGTGAGCCGTACACGGTCACCAACCACCTGGTATCTCCAAGCGCGAGGGGATCCCGCCGCAGAGAAGCGGAGACGAATTCGACCTCGCCATCGGCGTCCAGATCGGCGGGGCCACCCAGCAAACGGGTGTCGCCAACATCGCTCTCGAGATACCACACGACGCGAAAGGCGTTGTCGCCCACGCTCTCGTAGACGAACAGATCGCCGTCATCATCACCTGCCAGAAGTTCCCCCAGGCCATCGCCGTCCAGATCTCCGACCACCTGCCGATCTCCTAGTCCGTTGGTTCCCGTCGTTGGGTTTGCCAGCGTGGCTACCTCCTGGAAGAGGTCGTCTCCCGCGGCCTCAAAGACGCGGAACAACTCGGCGCGACTCGAGCGCAGGTACATCTCCGGAATCCCGTCGCCATCCAGGTCCGCGGTCTCGCCCCCCCACACGTCGCGCTGCTCCCAGACTGCCCTGCTGGGAAACGCCCCCTCACGCTCTGCTTCCAGCAGGCGGACACGCTCCGCATCAACCGCCATGAGCTCCGCCCTGCCGTCGCCGTCCAGGTCGTGCACGTTCCACGGGATGAAGGTCAGCGACGTAGTGTGGACGAGTTCCGTGCCGGCTCCAGCACCGATTCCCAGCTCAAAAAAACTCGTTGTTCTATACCCCCCTCCGCCGCCGTCGGCAAAGACCATCTCGACGATTTCGGCGAGGCCGTTGTCGTTCAGATCTCTGGCGAATGGCATCAGGTAGCCGCCGGGAATCCGACCCCTGGAGGCCAGATCCCACTTCAGCAACCCGCGCTCGGCGATCTCCACGGTAGTGAAACTCCCTTCTCCTCTCCCCCCCCCCGGCTTCGAACCAGCATCAACTTCGACAACGTAGGATCCGCGAGGAAGGTCATCGGGCAGAGTGAGCACATGCTGTCGACGTCCAGGCTCCACCCCGATCTCATACAAGGCGTCGCCGCTCTCCAGACCACCTCTGTCAGACCTGATCTTCACGGTGCCGCCGGCGGGCGCGTCCGTCGTCCACTCCAGAAGGTAATCCCAGCTGGCCCCGGCCAGGGCCCTGAGCCATGTCAATCCCTCGATCGCGGTTGGCCGGCGCCGGAGACGCAGGGCAACTCTGTCTGAATCACCGCCTGAGTCATCGTCTGGGCCGGCGGAGATCGTCGCCCTGATCAGATAGATGCCATCCGCCAACCCGGTGGTGGGCCAGATGACCTCCACCTCCATCTCCCCTTCCGCCACCCCCACTGACAGCAGTTCGGTCCATGCCACCGGCGCAACGCCTCGCCCCCAGCTCACCTCCAACCTGCCACCTTCACCCGCCCGACCCATGGCCGCCACGCGCACGAGGGCAGCGTCGCCCAGATCGGTGTCGGACAGGGGTGACAGGATACGCACACCCACGGGTGGCCGCGTCACCGGCTCGGGGACCTGCACGATCCCGGCGCCGGAGCGGGCATCCCAACCTGCGGGAGCCAGATCAAGCGCCTGATTGGCCAGCGACGACCGTACCCGCGATGGCGTAAAATGAGGATTGCGCGCCAGGATGAGGGCGGCCACGCCCGACACGTGAGCTGCCGCCATCGACGTTCCCGAGCGCACTCCAAACCCGCCGGGCTCGAGACTGGCGATCCGCAGTCCGGGGGCGGCCAGGTCGATGCTGAATCCCCGGTTCGAGAAGGAGAGAATGCGGCCAGCTGCGTCAGAGGCCGCCACGGCGATAGTTTCATCTAATCTGGCCGGGTAGAAGACCTCGTTGCTGCCCTCGTTGCCGGCGGCCGCCACGCAGACACAACCAGCGTCGGTGGCATAGCGAACCGCGTCCCTCAATAGCTGCGAGGGATGTGGGTCGCCAAAACTCATGTTGATGATACGGGCCCCGTTGTCGGCCGCGTAAACGATCGCTGCGGCGATGTCGTCGTCCTGAAGATGACCTGAACCAGACACGTTGAAACCGGCTCTCAAGGGCATGATCCTGACCCCCGGGGCGATCCCGGCAATGCCGAACCCATTGCCGACACTCGCGGCGATAATGCCCGTTACATGCGTGCCATGACCGGACTCGTCGGTGGGATCGGCATCGCGGTCCAGGAAATCACCGGTCCCCGGCAAACCTGGAGCATCGACGAAATCCCAGCCCGATATGTCGTCGATGTAGCCATTGCCGTCGTCATCTATCCCCGCCGTCCCGTTTTCCTCCGCGGCGTTCACCCACACCTGCTGGACTATATCTGTGTGAGTCAGATCGAGCCCGGAGTCGATGACGGCGACCAACACGGCGTCGCCGCCGACAGCGGTCTCGGCTTCCCAGCCCATGGCCAGGAGGTTCCATTGCTCGGAGAACTGAGGGTCGTCAGGAGGGACCGAAGCGAAGCGCCTGAGGTAATTGGGCTGTGCCTCGACCACCGACTCCAGGGCGGCGTACTGCTGAGCCACTTCGAGGGGATCGGCCGCGGCGCTGAAGGTCAGCCTCGACCACCGACCGATCGAGCTGCGACCCACCCGCGCGCCGATGGGACCGGCGTGTTTGTGGGCGATTGTGCCCTGGCTCAATGGAGGAAAAAGCGGGTCCTGTCGCTGGATTCCGTAGCGCTCGGTAAGCTCCCGCAGCGCCTGGTGGGCGACAGCCGTGGGTTTGGCCGCCGTCGTCGACCACTGGACGAGAATCTCGCCAGGCGCGTAGACGGGCAGACCGCTGGCCTGGACCGGCGTCCAGGCGACGACGGCACAGATGACACACAGATTAATCAGCTTCTGGTAGACTGAGGCGGACATGGCGCGGCGAAAGGACGACCCAGAGAAAAAAGACCGCCCGGGGAGCAATCAACCCCGGAAGTCAAATGAGGGCGGGCGTCTCGAAGTCAGTTGATGAGGCTCAAGAATTCGGCTCTGGTCTGGCTGTTTTCCCTGAAGGAGCCCAGCAGACAGGAGGTCGTCATCTCCGACCCCTGTTTCTCCACGCCTCTCATCATCATGCAGAGGTGGCGGGCCTGGATCACCACTCCGACTCCCCTGGGCTGGACCAGTTCCATGATGGACTCGGCTATCTGCATAGTCAGGTTCTCCTGAATCTGCAGGCGCCGCGCGAAGACCTCGGCAATGCGAGCCAGCTTCGACAGTCCAAGCACCTTCCCATTGGGAAGATAGCCGATGTGGCATACGCCAAAAAAGGGCAGCAGGTGGTGTTCGCACAGAGAGTAGATCTCGACGTTCCGGACGATGACCATCTCGTCCATGGGCGATTCAAAAATGGCGCCGGACGCCGCCTCTTCGACGGTCTCGGTGTATCCTTTGGTGAGAAACCTATAGGCTTTGTCCGCCCGTCGGGGGGTGTCCACCAGCCCCTCTCTTTCGGGGTCTTCGCCCAAAGCCTCGATGAGTTGTTTGAACAGATCCTCCATGCACTTACTATCCCCTGGGTGAAGCGATAGATCGCGAACATTTGGACCGTCAGTTGACAGCCAGCCATTGCGAGCGCCGCTGCCTCGCGCCCGCGATTGAAATCGCGAACATTTGGACCGTCAGTTGACAGCCAGCCATTGCGAGCGCCGCTGCCTCGCGCCCGCGATTGAACCGTGTTGTGGTGCGGGCTATCTTAAGATCGCAAGATAACCCAGCCAACGCGACAAGACCAGCCTATGACCACATTCGCAGCGCGACCAGAGCTTGCCCATGGCCGCACCCGGGCACGCATATGGTAATTGCCCGGAATCTCGACCGGGTCTTTGCGGGGGGCCTGGCCGCGCTGGAGGCGCTGAATTTCGAAATCGCCCGGGGAGCGTTCGTCGCTATCGTCGGGCCCTCGGGTTGCGGCAAGTCCACCCTCCTGCGTATCGTGGCTGGACTCCTGGAACCCACCGGTGGAGAGCTGGTCGTCAAGCGGAATGCAGACGCTGCCGGACGGGAAGCTGTCCCGGCTTTCGTCTTCCAGGACCCCACGCTTCTGCCCTGGCGGCGGGTGGATGGAAACACTTCGCTGCCTCTGGAACTGCAGCGACTGCCGCGAGCGGAGATTCGTCAGCGCGTCGCCGACGCCCTCCAACTGGTTGGTCTCGAACACTACGCGCATCTGTTCCCCCGTCAGCTGTCCGGAGGCATGCGCATGCGGGCCTCCATCGCCCGAGCGCTGGTCACCTCTCCCGAGTTGCTCCTCATGGACGAACCCTTTGCCGCCCTCGACGAGATTTCCCGACAGCATCTGAACGAAGAGATCCTGTCGCTGTGGAGGAGAAACCGCTGGACCTGTCTCTTTGTCACTCACTCGGTCCACGAGGCCGTCTTCCTGAGCCAGAGGGTTCTGGTCATGAGCCCGCGGCCCGGTAGGATCGTTGCCGATATCGACGTCCCCTTCGACTACCCCCGCCACCACGAGCTTCGGACGGCTCAAGAATTCTCACTGATTGCCGCCGAGATCTCCGCCAGCCTACGCTGAAGGGGGTGCGATGTCGAAAAACGGCTTGCCGAAACTGCTGGCGACGATCCTCCCACCCCTGGGCTTCTTCGGGCTCTTCCTCCTCCTGTGGCACCTGGCTGTCACCTTCTTCCGCATCGAGCCCTTCCTCCTCCCGGGTCCCATCCCGGTTGCCAAGGCGGTGAGCACCCACTTCCATCCGCTCCTGAACGCCGCCCGCTTGACCGCCACGGGCGCGCTGGGAGGCTTCGCCCTCAGTCTGCTTGTAGGCTTTCTCGTCGCCCTCTTATTCTCTCAGTCTCGCCTCATCGAGCGCAGCCTGTACCCGTATGCCATCTTCCTTCAAACAGTCCCCATCGTCGCGCTGGCCCCTCTCATCATTCTCTGGATCGGTCACGGCATGTGGGGTGTCATCGCGGTTTCGTTCATCCTTTCAGTCTTTCCAGTCATCGCCAATACCACGACCGGGCTCACCGCAGTCCATGCCGATCTCCGCGATCTGTTTGCTCTCAATGACGCCTCTGCCCTACAGGTCATGGTAAAGTTGCAGATTCCCAACGCCGTCCCCTATTTCCTCGACGGCGCCCGCATATCCTGCGGGTTAGCTGTCATTGGAGCTATCGTCGGCGAGTTTTTCGCCGGCTATGGCGCTGAGGATTTTGGCCTGGGATACCTCATCATCCTCACCAATGCTCAGACCAAAACCGACTACCTGTTTGCCTGTATCCTGTTCTCCACGCTATTGGGTCTCAGCTTCTTCGCCGTAGTCGGCCTGGCGAGGCAGCGTATCCTGCTCAGGTGGCGGGGAGAAAGCGACCACTGACCCCTAAACTAGCGAAATTAACATCCCCATGATGAAAACGACCGCTGTCCGGCGACCTCTGTGTCTGCCGCTCTCGACCATACTGATCACCGCCTCTTCCCTGCTCCTGCTGAGTTGCTCCGGACAGGATTCACCCAGAGACGAGGAGGAATCCGGTGAGCTCGTCCAGGTAAAACTGGCCCTGAACTGGTTTCCCGAGGCTGAGCACGGCGGCTACTATGCGGCCCTCGTCCACGGGCTTTACCGGCAGGGGGGGCTGTCCGTCAAAATCCTCGCCGGCGGACCTGACGCTCCCGTAATTCAGCGGGTGGCTACAGGCGCGGTGGTCTTCGGGCTCACCAACGCCGATGGGGTCCTCAACGCCCGCGCAGCCGGCGCGAACGTCGTCGCCCTGCTGGCGCCGTATCAGACAAATCCACGCTGTATCATGGTTCACCAGCACAGCGGCATCACCGCTATCGACCAGATCGCCGACATCACCCTCGCCCTCTCACAACGGCCCGCCTTCTCTCACTATCTGCGCCACAAATACCCCATGGAGGGCGTCGTCATTGTCCCCTATCACGGCGGCGTCAGCCAGTTCCTCCTCAAACCCGGATTTGCCCAACAGGCCTACGTCTTCAGCGAGCCCATCATCGCCCGACGAAATGGCGCTCAGGTGCGCACCCTGATGGTCGCCGACACCGGCTTCAATCCATACGCCAGCGTCCTCATCGCCACAGACCAAACGGTTGCGCAAAAACCTGACCTCGTGGCGGCCATGGTGCGCGCGGCCGCCGCCGGATGGCGGCAGTACCTGCGCGCCCCGGAGGAGACCAACCGCCACATTCACGAGCTCAATCCTGAAATGGATATAGAGATTCTGGCCGAGGGCGCCAGGATCTCACGGGATCTCGTCCTCGATGCAGCTTTTCCAGAGCGGATAGGCCATATGACGGCGGTGCGGTGGCGAGCCCTCGAGGCGCAGATGGTGGCTGCCGAGGTGCTGACACCTGGAAGTGTGAACGCGGATTCGGCCTATACCAACCGGTTCCTGCCGTGACGCGTCCCGATCGCGCTGAACGCACCCAGACGCCGAGCCAATCCGCATCACCGGCTTCGCCGGACCCGTGGAAGCTCCCGTGGAAACTCCGAACGACAGCGGAGAATTTCCTTGACAATTCCGTGCTGTGGCCAGTTCTTTGGTGTGTCTAATTTGTTGCAAAACAGCTAATTAGGCAAATTGAACAACAGATCGATAACCACATAACTTCGCGGGCTCATGCACTCCGCCCAGTTGGAACAGAGGTTGAGCGAGATGGCCAATACGGTCCAGGCGGGCGAGCAGCGCATCAAGGAACTCGAACAGGACAAGCAGGAACTGCGCACGGACCTGGACAAGATCGTGGGAAACCTGAACCGCTGGTGACCCCGCCCTCGCACGCACGTCCCCGGCACTCGTAGTTTTACCCATCACCTGAAAGCACCCACCCTATCCCCCCACCCTCGCTCGCCCTTGTCCCCCGCTGCATACCATAGATCGTCCTCGGTGTCGCCAGACACCTACGGCATCCTGCTTGTGAGCTTCAGCAAGCACAGTCATCAGAGAAATTTCGTACCGCTCTACCTGCGCCACCCGCGTGTGGGCATCGTCGCGGTGACTGACGACGTCGATATCACCTCTGAACAGAGGGCCCTCAATAGGCAGTGGGCGAGAGACCTGGACGTCCCCTATGTGGAAAACGTGGAACGAGGTCTGGAGCTGGCCGGTGTCGACATCGTCAGTATCGGTTGTGAAATAGAGCGCCGGTCCGATGTCGCCGAACGTGCGGCAGCGGCTGGCAAGCACCTGTGGATCGACAAGTTCCTCGGCGCCACGGTGGCCGAATGCGACTCCGTCGTCGCGGCCGTTGCCGCTGCAGGTGTCAGCGCGATCGTCCCCTCTTACGCCTACGGCGAGCTCGTCAGGCGGAGCCGGAAGGTACTGGACGACGGCCAGCTGGGAGAACTCCTGGGCGTACACGTGGATGTCATGTTCAGCAAGGGCTGGCCGAGACCGATCCCGGAGCGGGACCAGAACCGGCCGTTTCTGCCTGCGGGTCGTTGGAAGTTCCCCGATATCAAACGGGAGCTGCTTACCGTGGGCTCCTATGCTGTCGGCCTAGTCCAGGCCTGTTGCGGGCCGATCCGGCAGGTATACGGTCACGCCGGCGCCTTCTTTTTTACCGAGCACGCTGCCCATGGAGCCGAGGACTTCGGCACCCTGACGATGATCGACGACAGCGGCCGAACGGCGAGTCTGTGCGGGGGTCGCATAGGAGTAGCCACCGACGCCATGGGAGGTCCGTCTAGAGCATGGCTGGTGGGCACCGAGGGCACAGCCGTGGTGGACGTCAGGCAACCGGCGATACACACTATGGTCCGCAGCAAGATCGTCGAGACGGATTACGCTCCGGCCGCCGACGACCCCATGCAGTGGGCGAGCGGCCCTCCCCTCATGGGATCGCCGATTCACCCTGACGCCGGGCTCGCCGAAGGGTTGGAGGATCTCGTCCGGGCCATCGACGAGGGCCGCTCACCTCACTACTCCGTTCGGCAGGCCAGGGACAACATGGAAATCCTCATTTCCGGGTATCGCTCTATCGTCGAAGGTGCCCCCGTGTCACTGCCCCAACCGGCCTGACGCCATGGGTAAACCGTCGGCTCTACTGCTGGCAGCTCCGGTCCAGGAGCAGCTCATAGAGTCCATCTCGCGTCGGCTGAACGTGACCGGCGTCATCGGCATGGGAGGGACCTCGAGATTCCGCTCACTGGCGTCACCCGTTTTCGCCGACATCGACTCGGCGCTAGCGCAGGCCCGACCGGATGTCGTCTGCTTTCTCGCGCCCTCCGGCCGCACGGGCGAGCTGATGCGACAGGCCATCGACAACGGGTTACCCGTGCTCAGCGCAGGTCCTCCCGATATGTCGGCCAGGGCCTGGCGAGGACTGTCTGACCAGGTGGAAAACGGGGGGTCGCCATTGGTGTGGGGCCGACGTTTCGCGTATTCGGAGGTTCATCGCAGACTCCTGGAGCAGAGAGTGCAACCAGCCATGGGAACCCCGGTGTATCTGCGCTGCGTCGGCGGAGGAGACGGTGGGCTGCTGGCTACCTGGTGGTCGCTGTGCGAGATGGTGGAGCAGGCCGTAGCTCTGCTGGGTGCGGACCCGGTCCACCTCTATGTAAGCGCGAAGAGTGCGCGCCGTAGATGTCACGCCCTAGCCACAGTTGTGATGGCCAACAAAGCCAGCGCGCAACTTATCGCCATCCCCTCGAGCTTTCCCTGCAGCGGCGACCTGACCCTCTTGTGCGGCGGCGGACTCCTTACCAGCCACACCGCTTTCGGGGGACCGGTTGGAGATCGGAGCGGTCGCTCGCCCGACTATTGGCTGGCGACGCCTGACCTGACGCCCGAACCGGAGTGGCTGGCTGACTTTGCCGGACACTGCGTCCGTGCAGCCGACCCGCCCTTTGCAACCCTGTCAACCTATCCGGCTCAACGAGCCATTCTGGTGGCCTTGCGGTCCGCGTTGAAATGCGGGGAAGTCGTCGAGGCGCGGGCCGTGTGAGCGCCGCGGTACCTTCTCGCCCACGAGATTTCAGCTCTTGTAGTCCGTCACGTCGACTATAGCGCTGGCGATTTCAGCCTGGAGATGAGCCAGCCGCTGACCCACCTGGGAGACGACCTCTGCCACCGGCACACCGCTGGCTTCTCCCTCGCCTCGAAGCTTCAACTCCATCTCCCCCTTCTTCAGCGAGCGCTCACCGACGGTTATCCTGAGCGGGCAGCCGATCAAATCAGCATCGTTGAACTTCACGCCCGGGTTCTCGCGCCGGTCGTCGTACAGGACCTCGATGCCGGCCTCAGACAGGTCTGAGTACAGCTTCTCCGCGGCCTCCAGGGCCGGACCCTCTCCCTTGACCAGCACGACGATGTGAACTTGGTACGGAGCCACCGAGATCGGCCACATCAGGCCGTGTTCATCGCGGTGCTGCTCAGCGATGCAAGCCATGAGCCTTCCCACCCCGATCCCGTAGGATCCCATGATCACCGACCTGGCCTTGCCCTGGGCATCGAGGAAGGTGCACCCCATCGAGTCGCTGTACCGGGTCCCAAGTTGAAAGATGTGCCCGACCTCCACGCCCCGCGTGATCTCCAGCGGTTGGCCGCACCTGGAACACGCGTCGCCCGCTTCAACGGTGGCGATGTCGCCCACGAGGTCCGCTTCGAAATCCCTAGGGTAGTTGACGTTCTTCAGGTGGTAGCCCTCTTCGTTGGCCCCGGCGACCAGATTTGGTGAGGTGGTGATGGATTCGTCGACCACCACCAGTACGTCCCTCAAGCCGATGGGCGAAGCGTACCCCGCCACGGCGCCACTCGCCGCGATCTCGTCGTCCTGAGCGGGGCGAAGAGACAGCGCCTTGGTGACCCGACCGAGCTTGGCTTCATTCACCGCCAGATCACCCCGGACAACGGCGAGGATCAACCTCTCGGTGTCACTGTCTGACTGGGGGTCCCCGGACTCGCCGAATCTACCGACGAGAAACACCGCCTTGGCCGTCTGGTTCTCCCGCACCTGAAGAAAGCGGGAAAGGTCCCCGATCGTCTTCGCCCCCGGAGTGGCGATCTTTTCCTGCTTGAGCTGCTCTGGTTCTCCCTCTGGGCGCCCCTCTGGATCTCCCCCCGCACCTTCCCCTGCCGCTATCGCCACCTCCTGGTTGGCGGAGTAGCCACAAGCCGGACAGTGCAGGATCATATCCTCCCCATCCGCGGTAAGATACATGAACTCGTGCGAGAGCTGCCCTCCCATCAACCCCACGTCCGCCTCCACGCTGACCGTGGGGAGTCCACAGCGACTGAAAAGCCGGTGATAGGCGCGGTAGTGATTGCGGTACTGGCGTTCTAGGCCATCCCCGTCCGCGTCGAGGGAGTAGCTGTCCTTCATGGTGAATTCCCGAACCCGGATGAGTCCGGCCCGCGAGCGGACCTCGTCGCGCCACTTGGTCTGGATCTGATAGACGAGTTGGGGCAACTGTCGGTATGACTTGATCTCCCGCCTCACCAGATCGGCGACGGCCTCCTCGAAGGTCATGGCCAGGACCATGTCGTGATCGCTCCGGTCCTTGAAGCGCCCCAGAACCTCGTCGAGCTCCTGCCACCTGCCGCTCTCTTTCCAGATGTCGGCCGGCTGCACCACTGGCATGGACAACTCCTGCCCGCCGATGGCGTCCATCTCCTCCCTGATAATGCCCTCGATCTTGCCGAGCGTTCTCATTGCCAGGGGCAGGTAGCTGAAGATGCCGCTCCCCAGCTGCCGGATGAAGCCGGCGCGGAGCAGCAGGATGTGGCTCATAGCCTCGGCGTCGGCCGGTGCCTCGCGCAGGGTCTGACTGAACAGCTTGGACATTCTCATTCTCAAGGTCACTCCCGAATTTGAAGAACTATCTCAACGGACACTGCAAGCAGCCCCTGCGTGGGGCTAGCGTTTCCTCTTAAGCGCCCTCCCTGCCGACCAGGGCTCGCATCGATCGGTACATCATCCACACCGACACCAGGACCCAGCTCAGGGCGATGGGATAGGCGAGCAACCGGTGCCCCCAATGGTTGGCCAGAATTCCAGCGTCGGTCAGCTCTGGATAAAGCCACAGATCGGTGCGGAAGTCATGCAGACTGTAGAGGCAGAGCATAACGCCCAGCCAGACTGACCCAGCCGCGGTAGCGCGCTGGGACTTTATCGCCATGCCGGCGAAGATGAGGCCCCCGATAATGCCCAGATAGAAATCAGGCGCACCGACCGGCGTGTAGCGCATCGTCATCCCCATGGTGACCCCGCCAATAAGGAGCAGCACCAGACGCTGTAACAGCGGCCGTTTGCCGGTGTAGATAAGCAGCGAGCCGAGAAAGGCCGAACCCACGTAGCCCGCCGCACTGATAATGGCGAAAACACCGCCCCTGGCCAAGGTGTGCCCCGATTCGTCGACGGCGGTCCGCATCTCCACCACTTCGCCGCCGGTCAGCAGGGCCGCCCCGGCGTGACAGACCTCGTGTACGGTGACGACGAAAAGACGGAAGGGCTTGATGAGCAGGGTATCCCACAGTCCCAGCACCACCAGCGAACACAGCAGGTGGTATCTGAACTGCCAGAGGATGGCCCCCGCGTGGCGGATTCTGGTCAGGATGTCAGCACATCACTCCTGGCACTGATCGCATCGACCATCATCGATGCTGCCTCGTCCGCCGACATCGGATCCAGAGTCTCACCCGTGCGCAAGCGAATAGAGGCGGTAGCGGCCTCGACTTCGCGATCTCCAAGCACGAGCATGTAGGGCACTTTCTGCGTCTGCGCCTGTCTGATACGGTAGTTTAGGGTATTGTCATCGGCCAGCTCTACGCGGACACCCACTGCCTGGAGGCGATCCCTCAACTTACTGGCGTAGTCCAGATGGCGCTCGGCAATCGGCAGCACCACCGCCTGTACAGGCGCCAGCCACACCGGGAAAGCACCGGCGTAGTGTTCGATCAGGAATCCGATAGTGCGCTCATGCGTGCCCAACGGCGCCCGGTGGATGCACAGAGGAGTCTCCTCCTTTCCTTCGGCGCTGACGTATTTGAGTCCCACCTGGGCCGGCACTGCGAAGTCGACCTGGTTGGTGGCCAGGCTGAACTCCCGACCGATCGCGCTCCACACTTCCACATCGATCTTGGGACCGTAGAAGGCGGCCTCGCCGGACTGTTCGACAAAATTGATTCCACCGTTTACCAGCGCCCCCCTCACCATCTCCTCCGTCTTCCGCCACAGCGCCGGCTCGTTCACGTACTTCTTTCCGAGTCCCTCCTCGTCGTGGGTGCTGAACCGCATGACGTATTTTTCGATGCCGAAGAGTTCGAAGTAGCCGCGGTACATGTCGCACACCGCCAGGAACTCCTCCTCGAACTGATCGATGGTGCAGTATATGTGGGCGTCGTTCATCTGCATGGAGCGCACTCGCATCAACCCGAAGAGCTCACCGGACTGCTCGTAGCGATAGCAGGTCCCGTATTCGGAGAGCCTCAACGGCAGGTCCCGGTAACTACGGGAAACCGACCCGAAGATCTTGTGGTGATGGGGGCAGTTCATCGGCTTCAGGTAGTACTTCACCCCCTCCATCTCCATAGGCGGGTACATGGAGTCGGCGTAATAGGGTAGGTGTCCGCTCTTGAGGTACATGGTGTCCTTGCAGATGTGAGGCGTCCGCACTTGCTGGTAGCCGGCCTTCCTCTCTGTCTCCTTGGCCAGCTTCTCCAACTCCTCAATTATGACGGTGCCTTTCGGCTGCCACAGCGGGAGTCCAGGCCCCACCTCCTCGTCGAAAAAGAACAGCTCTAACTCCTGTCCCAGGCGGCGGTGATCCCGTTTGCGGGCCTCCTCCAGCATCGCCAGATGCCCGTCCAGACCTTCCCTGGTGGGAAATGCTGTGCCGTAGATGCGCTGGAGCATCTTCCTGTTCTCGTCGCCCCGCCAGTAGGCGCCCGCGACGCTGAGCAGCTTGTAGTGCTTTACCTGTCCGGTGCTGAGCATATGAGGCCCGCGGCACAGGTCGGTGAAGTCGCCGTCGCGGTACAGGGAGAGCTTCTCCCCCTCCGCGAGATCCTCAAGGATCTCCAGTTTGTACGGGTCATCCGCGAACAAGACGCGAGCCTCGTCGCGCGAGATTTCCTCTCTCTCGAACTTGTGATTCTGCTTGACGACCCTCTTCATCTCCTTCTCAATGGCGCCGAGATCCTCGGTCGCAAAGGGAACCTCCACGTCGAAATCGTAATAGAAGCCGTCCTTGATAGCGGGTCCAATGGCCAGCCTGGCGTCTGGAAACAGGTGACGGACCGCCTGTGCCAGAACGTGTGACATGCTGTGGCGATAGATCCACCCGGCCTCCTCGGCGTCCCACGGAATCAGTTCCACCTCTGAGTCGGGGTCGAGATGCTGGTGGAAGTCAATGCGCTCGCCGTCGCCGGCAAGAGTGGCACCCACATGGGACTTCAGCAGCTGCTTGTCCGTTGCTACCAGCGCCTCCTTGAGGCTGCCTCCGCCGTCGTATTCGATCGCCGCGGCTGTTCCCGGTACATTGATTTTCATCTACCTGCCTCTTTTTCTGTCAGTTGTTTCTTTTTTTTTCTGTCAGTTGGCTCTTCGGTTGCTCGACATGCGTGTCAATGTCATCGAATCCGAACAAAAAAAACCGCCGTCGACTCAGCGACAGCGGGCTGGATTTCTGAGAACTCCTCTCGGTACCTACCTCGTCACCCAGCCATCAATGCTTCGACCTGTTCCCCCGGGCCTGCGTGTCCCAGGTAGTAGGACTGCTCCCGCGGGATAGGACGTATCGACCCAGATAGGGCCGATACGGTAGATGGGGCGGATGTCTTCCCGGCGGGGAAGGCGTGCGCCCCGATCGGGATCGGCTGTGCCGAATTACTGCAAGACATCCAAATGCTCTCCGGTTGGCGGGATACTCAGGGTCAGACGTCCAAACTTACCGGCAGCCCGCAAGGCTGTCAAGTCCGCGTCCGCAGCCTCTCGGGTTGAAAATCAGCCTTTGCCGTCGATCGCCGCCTGTCTCACCGCCTCGGCGATCTTGGGAGCCACCCGTCGATCCAAGGGTGCTGGCAGGATCGCGTCTCTGGTGGGCTCCCCCACCGAATCCGCCAGGGCGTGCACCGCGGCCATTTTCATCTTGCCATCGATGGCTCCGGCCCCGGCATCAAGTGCCCCCCGAAAGATTCCCGGAAAAACCAGGACGTTGTTCACCTGATTGGGAAAGTCGCTGCGCCCGGTGCCCACGATTGCCGCTCCTCCGCGCTGGGCCTCATCTGGCATGATCTCCGGTTCGGGATTGGCCATGGCCAGGATAACGGGATCCGCCCCCATCCGCCGTACGTCATCCGCGCTGAGCAGATTGGCCTTACTGACGCCGATGAAGACGTCCACTCCCTCCAGGACGTCGTGGAGAGAGCCCCGGTGATCGGACTTGTTGGTAAACGCGAGAAGCGCGTGCTTTTCCGGCGAGAGATCTTCGCGTCCCTGGTGAATGGCCCCTTTCGAGTCACAGACGACGACATCCTTCACCGGCACGCTCACATCCGGGTCCACTTCCTGTCCCATCAGGAGCTTGGCGATAGCCGTGCCCGCCGCGCCGGCGCCGCTTACCACCACCGTCATATCCCGGGGGTCGCGGCCGAGTACGCGGGCGGAGTTGACCAGCGCCGCCAGCAGTACGATGGCGGTGCCGTGCTGGTCGTCGTGAAACACCGGAATTCCCAGATCCTGCAGGCGCTGTTCCACCTCGAAGCAGCGCGGCGCCGCAATGTCTTCGAGATTGATGCCACCGAACACGGGCGCTATCAGCCTCACCGTCTGCACGATCTCGTCGGCGTCCTGGGTGTCGAGGCAGATGGGCCAGGCATCGATGTTGGCGAATTCTTTGAACAGGAGAGCCTTCCCCTCCATAACCGGGATGGCGGCCAGAGCCCCGATATTTCCCAGTCCGAGCACGGCTGATCCGTCGCTGACGACAGCCACCGTATTGCGCTTGATAGTCAGCGTCCGCGCACACGCCGGATCTTCGGCGATCAGCTGGCACGGCCGCGCCACCCCGGGAGTATAAGCGATGGCGAGATCGTCCTGCGATTCGATAGGTATCTTGTTGACGACGCCGATCTTGCCGCGCAGTTGCTGGTGCAGAATTGTGGAGCGCTCGTAGAAATCTGTCATCGTTGACTCCTGACTATAAACAGGGACGATTGAGTTGGTTGGTGTCGTCGGCTATTCGGTCGAACTCCGTAGAGTGGTCTGTGCTGCATTTGATGAGTCGATGGCGTGGGCGGTTCCCGAAGACTTGAACAAGTTCAGCTCTTTCAACAGGGCCCATCCCTTCAACGGCGCCCCCCCATACTGAATGGCCGACATGATATACTCTTCGCCGACACTGAACACATGCCGGTAGCTCTCACCTTTCCCGTCCCGACCAATCAATACGAAATCCTCCACTTCCTCGAGCTCATAGCGCAGGGCGGAGATATTGAGGCTGTCTGAGGGGGCCGAGGACGGATTGCCCTTGGGACTGCGTCTGAACAGATAGCCGAAACCCCGGTTGGCGACCACAACCGGCATCAGGGAACGCCACCGTACAATCTCGGTCGGACCCAGGTGGGCGCGGTCGATACGCTCGGAGTGTCGTATGGTCAGTCCCAAGTGAAGGAGAATCCGACGCCCGGACATGGCCGACGCCGCCGCCACCGATGCCGCGTAGCGGCCACCGGGCGCGTACACGTCGACGATGTGGTATCCCTTCTCCAACTCGTGGCGTCCAATCCCCTGCCTCTCGATGCCGCGGGTGAGGTCACGGATATACACGCCATGACGTTTGGCATGCACAGCTGTGATCCCCGCCTCGCTGCCCCCGGCCGGAGTTCTGTGTACGAAGGTGTGGCCCATGACGTTCGCCCGCACTCTGTCGATGGACAGATCGCCGCGCAGCGGGACGCCCGCACTGTGTAGAGAGAAACGCCGCTTCACATAGCGGCTGAGGGCGGTCTCGTTGTAGGTCAACTCGACCACTGCGTCCCAGTCCCCTCCTCCCTCACCGCAGCCCGTCCACACGGCGGCGGCAATCGAAAGACCGTATCGGATGAGCGTTTTCACCGTAGACCAGTGAGATTAGAAGCGGCGTCGAAAAAAACGGCGGGCCCGGACATCGGCCCGGAACACTGGCTCTGGCGCCGAATCGGAAGCGGAAATCCCCCCTGCAAGACAGTCGGTTACAAGGGGCAGATCAGTTCGTCCTCGAGCAGTCTCTGGTTGACCGAATAGTCCACCGGCACGACGACGAGGTGGACACCGGGACCTTCCAGGCAAGACCGCAAGGTGGGGATGAGATCGTGAGTCCGTTCGATCAGGTGGCCATGGGCGCCGTAGCTCTCCGCGTAGCGCACGAAATCCGGATTGCCGTAGTCGAGACCGAAATCCTCGAGTCCCATGCTCTGCTGCTTCCACTTGATCATGCCGTAACTGCCGTCCAGCAGGACGAGGATGACCAGATCCATCTCCAGCCGCACGGCGGTCTCGAGTTCCTGCGAGTTCATCATGAAGCCGCCGTCGCCGCATATGGCCATCACTTTCTCCCCCGGCCGGCAGAGCCTGGCAGCCATCGCCGAGGGCAGACCGGCTCCCATCGTCGCCAGGGCGTTGTCGAGCAGCACGGTGTTGGGCGCGTGAGCGTCGTAGTTGAGGGCAAACCAGATCTTGTAGACGCCGTTGTCGAGCGCGATAATGCCCGTGTCCGGCATGACCTGGCGCACCGACCAGACCAGATGCTGAGGCAGGATGGGAAAACCGTCGTCCCGATCGCGCTCTCGCAGTCGTTCGCTCACCCATTCTTTCACCCTGGTGAAGTAGGTGAAGTCCCAGCTGTCTTGCGGCACGATCTTCTCCATGATCTGCCAGACGCTGTTGCCTATGTCGCCGATCACCTCGAGCCCCGGGAAGTATACCGGGTCCACCGAGGCAGAAGAGAAGTTGATGTGAATTACCTCGAAACCGTCTCGACTCATGAAGAAGGGCGGCTTCTCCACGACATCGTGACCGACGTTGATGATCAGATCCGCCCGTTCGACGGCGCAGTGGAGGTAGTCGTTGGCCGATAGCGCCGCATTTCCCAGAAAGAGGGGGTGGCGCTCGTCGACCACACCCTTGCCCATCTGCGTGCTGAAGAAGGGAATCCCGGCTCGTCGATAAAGCGGGACAGGATCTGCGAGGTCCGCTTGCGGTTGGCGCCCGCGCCCACCAGCAGCAGGGGCCTTTGCGCCTGCTCTATCATCTCGACGGCGCGGAAGATCGCCTTCTCTTCGGCGATAGGCCGCCGAACCCGATCCTTCGGAAATGGCAACGCCTCGACTTCCTCCGCCGCGATGTCCTCGGGGAGCTCGAGATGGACGGCGCCGGGGCGCTCTTCCTCGGCCAGACGAAAGGCCTCCCTGACCCGCGAGGGTATATTGCTGCCGCTGACAACCTGGCGGGTGTATTTGGTCAAAGGACGCATCATCTCCACTACGTCGATGATCTGAAACTGTCCCTGCTTACTGGTCTTGATGGGCTTTTGTCCCGTGACCATCATCATCGGCATCCCCCCCAGCTGGGCCTAGGCGGCTGCCGTTACCAGATTGGCTGCGCCCGGGCCCAGGGTGGCGAGACAAACGCCGGTCTTCCCCGTGAGTCGGCCATAGGTGGCTGCCATGAAGCCAGCCGCCTGCTCGTGCCGCGTCAGAATCAGCTGGATCTAGTCAGACTTTCGCAGCGAGTCGAGAAAATCAAGATTCTCCTCCCCGGGTATCCCGAAGATGAACTCGACTCCCTCTTGTTCCAGTGATCGAATGAACAGATCAGATGCCTTCATCAATTAATCGCAGTCCTTTCAACCGCTGCTCCCGTTTTTCAGGCTGACTCCCAGAGATTCGGCGCAGGAATGGATCTGCCGCCAGGTCTCCTCCTCCACGTATAGGCCCTGCTTTTCTCTCTTCTCCCTCTCCCGCGCTTCGACCTCTCCAGGAACGAGCACTTCCTTGAAACCGGCCAACGGCGCCGACGACTTCACAAAGCTCACAAGTCCGTCCACCATCTGGTAGTAGTCGTCGGCGGGAATGAACTGGAAGAGATCGAGCACCAGGAGGAAAAAGGCGTTCCCGTGTTGCGCGTCAGGCGCCCCCGTGGTGCCGGCGCCGCTCAGGGCACCGGCTAGAAGATCGACCACCACATTGAGACCGTAACCCTTGTGCGCTCCCCCCCCGCCAAAGGGGAGGATGCTCCCTCTCGGCGTCGCGTACAGGGACTCTGGATCGTTCGTCGGCCGGCCCTCCGCATCCTGTATCCAGCCGTCCGGGACGCTCTCACCCCGGTTTCGCTTGACCCGCACCTTTCCCTCGGCCACCGAGCTGGTGGTCATGTCGAGCACCATCGCCCCCCTGAGGGACTCGCTGGTCGTGGGGATTCCCACCGCCAGCGGGCTGGTAGACAAGCGCCCCTGGGCTCCTCCCCACGGCACCACACAGGGGCCGGTACCGTGGGCATTGGCCATCAGTATGGCCAAGAGGCCGTCACCAGCCAGCTGCTCCACATAGCTTCCAAGGCGCCCAATATGGTAGGAATTCCGGACAGTGACGGCGGCGACGCCGCCACTGCGAGCCTTCGAAGCCGCGATGGCCGCGGCCTTTGACGCGATGACCTGCCCGAACCCCCAATGCCCGTCGATGACCGCAGACGCCGATGTCTCTCGCGTGATTTCCAACGGCGCCCCAGGGCGCACGCCCCCGTCGGCCATGGCGGCCAGGTACTGGGGAATGCGAATCACGCCGTGCGAGTCGTGGCCCAGTAGATTTGACTCGACCAGTCGCGCGCCCACGGCATCTGCCTCCTCCTCGCTGGCGCCAGCGGCGGTGAACAGCCTGCGGCAGACGCTATGGCGAAGGTAGTCGATGGCGAGGATGGGCATGGCGCGGCGTCAGCCGCTCACGGCCTCCCGGATGGCGCCAATAAGCTTCTTTGGGGGTATCCATTTAACCGGACTTGATTTATGTTGTGATGCATGGATCATCCACACGCTGGAGTGCACTACCCCAGGTCTGTCGGC
>Ga0066376_10001478_pt1 | contig 22784 bp, 17 predicted proteins | sample Knorr_S15_td_Bot_FD_77009 | JGI IMG/M metagenome (GOLD analysis project Ga0066376, IMG submission 77009) | Marine microbial communities from Southern Atlantic Ocean transect - Knorr_S15_td_Bottom_ad_5009_LV_A | ecosystem: Environmental > Aquatic > Marine > Oceanic | place: Southern Atlantic...
GAGAAGTCAATTCCTGAATCTACCACTGCTACTTTGATTCCCTTTCCTGTGATATTCAACGAATGTGCAATATCCGCCTCATGAATGTCAATACTCTGAACTGTGTTTGGCGTAGCCTCAACCTGAAAACTGGCTCGTTCTGGAATGCCCGGATCCTCATGAATCGCTATACCGCCATGTACCGCGGGTAATTTTGCTACCAAGTGACCAGGTAAGCGAACCGTTCTATGCTGAAGAATTCCATCCATAGTTTCAGGATTAGTTGCAACTAGATTGCCAGCGGCCTGTTCAGGAAACAAACCATGTAGACGCTGGAAATTGTGTAATTCTGATAATACTGTAGTTAGTACAATCACCTCTACTTCTTCCTGTGCGGTGAAAAATTCTAGTGAAGGCAAGACAACTGCCCCGGGTTTATCAGGATAGAATATTGGTGATGATACTTGCTGAGTTTCCATCGAGATAGCCTTAGAATCGAATTGAAGAACCTGCGACCAGGAAGATAGTAGGAGTATTCCTACCAGTGCAACAGTGCGCATGACTCCTACGGAGTCACTAACACACATAGCCTGTTCGCTAATTAGTCTGAATCAATTGTGGTAACTCTGCTCAGATTCTAACCGGGCCCCAGAACAGAGGGTAGCGTATCGAAGGACGCACAGAAAGCCCATTGAAAATCCAAATCCGTTTCAAAGGGTATTCGGATAGACCCTTGCGAAATATCCGAACCCGATTATTCGCTGTAAACTTCAGAGATTATTTTCTCAAGACCAAAATCTAGGATTCATCATCTCTTACAAGCTCAAGTATTTGCTCCGCCACCAGCCGCGCATCATTATTGCGCAAACCGTTTCGTGTAACCATGGATTGTGCATACTTTTCATACAACGGCTGCCTTTCGATAAATAACTGCTCGAATGTCTTACCCTCAATATGCATCAAAGGCACAGGACCACGAGCATTAAAACGGCCCTTGATAACATCAATACGATCTTCAATATAGACAACATGAGCAAACTCTGCGATTTTACGCATAACGTCTTGATCATAAATAACGCTAGCACCAGTATCAATAACCTTACCTGACAAATCACCCAGCTTCATAAAAACATCTTTCTCGATCCTCAAAAAATCATCATCAGAAAGGTTGTGGTATCTCTTACCCTCCTGATTCGCCTGCTCAGCGATGAGTTTGTCTGTCTCCATGTGTTCGTACTTTGAAATTGCTGCTATTTTTTTACCGATATAGCTTTTACCAACCCCAGCCATACCCATCAAGGCGATATTATTTTTTTGCTTCATGTACACCAAATCCAAATCATCTCTCTAATACTGCAGTTGGTAAACTATTCGCATGGGAAGCCCTCTGAGTTTAGTGAAATCAAGAGTTCAATCATTTAACCCCTATTGGCTAGGATTTTTTGGTTAGATTTTTGGTCTTTTCTGCAGGGCGAAGATGATGGCTAGGAATAGCATTGATAGCGAGAACCCCGGCATGGATTCTGCTTCGAGCTCAGGTACTGTTTCGTCTACTGGTTTTACTTCGACGATGATCGTACCCATCATGCCTAAGGATTCATGCGGTTCGCATACGAAATCGTAAGTGCCTGCCGTTCCGACTTTAAACACGAAGAGATAATCGACGTTTCGACTAGCATCGCCACTGTCGAATAGACCATTCTCCTCTACGGCATTATGAGCGAGCGCTTCACCACTCCATAGAAAGTGCACACTATCGCCTTCACTCAAGGTTGTGGTCGGGGGCGAGAATCGCAGATTATTGCTATCGACGGTGATGATGAAGACCTCACCCTCCTCCGCAGCGGCTTTGTCTAAAGGGATGAGGATTGAGAACACTATAATCAGTAGTGCTATTCGGGTCACACAATCTTCTGCGACGTCATATTATTCAAGTCTTAGCAGTGAGGGGAATAGCCATCAGCGAGTGAGTAGCCTATGGAAATGATGAACCCCGATCTCCATGCTTGGTGAATAGCGACCGCGGTCATAACTTTTGCAACCCAACCCTCGTTGTACCGCTTCGACAATCCATTGATCCTGTGTTTCGACCGTATCGAGATCGCCCCCCGCTCCTGTGGCAGCGCCACTGCTGTCTTTGACATAACCGCGATAGAGGACGCGACAATTTCCCGACGCGACCGGAATCACAATATTTATTGAAAGTCCCCACGGATAGATATTCAGCATTAGATTCGGGAAGAGCCAGATATAGTATGCTGCGATTCTTTGGCCATGATCAGGCGAAGATTCTGGGATATTGAAACACTCCTCACCCTCTCGTGCTATTCCCGTCTGTAAGACTCCGGCTTCAAAAACCTCAACCCGGTAATCATCATGTTCGATAACCGAATGCAATTCAGGATGCACGTATGGAACATGAAAACCCTCGAGATAATTCTCACAATACAAGGCCCAATCAGCAGCGATTGAGTAATCACGATCCCTGGCAGAATCTCTGGTGAATGATGCGATGTCAATCCAGCCGAGCCTATCCTCTAAGACCGAAAGATCAGGAAATGGTGAATCATTGCCCGAGATGAACAGCAACCCCATCCATTCTACCAAGGGGTGACTAGTAAGGTCGTCCTCTGAAGTTGGGAACCCGATCACCTCCTCAAATTTCGGCATATTGGAAAACGAGCCATCCAAAGCAAATGAGCGACCGTGATAGCCACAGCGAATATGGTTGGAGCGGCACCCCTCCATCACCACCCTCATCCCGCGATGGGTGCAGACATTGGCAAGGCAACGGGTCTTGTCTGAATGAACTAAGACCATGCATTGGCCATTGATCTCTTCAATATGGTCCAATGGCAACATATTATGTTGTGATAGGTCACTACGATGGGCTGCGAATTGCCAGCCCTCAAAATGAGGAAGTAGGGATTCAAAAGAATCTTGGGTGGTATAGTAGCGCGAGGGTAAGGTCTTGGCCTTACGAATATCTGGGTCTATCAAAGCCATAATCTCCTCCTTCGCAGCCAGATGTTATCATCAGTTGAACATATCGTCATCAAAACCCACATGGATGATTGTTAACAGCTAGGTAGTGGTGAAGTAGTCGAGCGAAGAGTTGATTTCATAGAGATGCGAGGAGTTGCCGTGAGAGCCCTCATTCCTTTTCTTATCGTGATGCTTTGTCTGCCTGTGGTTCAGGGCCAAAGTTTGAATGAGGTCATCAGTGAATGCCCCGGAACGATTACTGGCAGCAGCAGTCCTGAACAGATTCATCTGCAGGCGGCTGAAAATCCTATGTCGATGACGGTGATGTGGGCAACAGAGATGAGAGGAGATGCTATCGTCGAATGGATACATTCCGGTGGTGCAGATTCATCTCAAGGTTATTCGTATTGCTATGAACACGATATGGCCTTCCATATGGCGCAGATGACCGACCTTCCCCTAGGTGAGGAGATTTCCTACAGGGTAGGAGATGGTAATACTTGGTCGAGCGATATGACATTCACCACCATCGACCCATCTGCTGACCGTTTCGAGTGGATTTCCATCGCCGATCACGGCATGTCGAGTGAAGGGCAAGATGTTACCGACGGTATCCTCGCCGATTCTTCCGCTCAGATGGTGACGATTTCAGGGGATCTCGCTTATGCCGATGGTGATCAAAATGCGTGGGATGATTGGTTTGATATCCAGACCTCAAGCATGATGAAGATCCCATGGTTGACCGCTGTTGGCAATCATGAGGATGAGCCTGGAACTGGATTCACAGGTTATGAGCATAGATTAGACATGGATTTTGTCGCAGAGATTGAAGGCTTCTGGTATGAGAGGTCTGTACCAGGAGTGCAGATAATAATCATGTCGACCGAGCACTCATTTACGGTAGGCAGCAGTCAATTCACTTGGTTGGATAACGTGCTTGAAACCGCTAATCTTCCCGAGAACCGGGCGATTCGGCCATTCGTCATCGTCTATGGCCACAAACCGATGTATTCGAGCAATAGTTATCATGGCTCAGAGGTGGAACTTCGCGATGCTCTTGAGCAGATGTATGTTGAACACGGTGTTGATTTGGTAATTGCAGGACACGATCATTTCTATGAGCGGACATGGCCGGTAATCGATGAAACGCCGTTGAGTGAAGGTTTTGATATGGCAATTATTCCTCGTGGAATCGCCCCGGTTCATCTGGTCATCGGTATCGGTGGCCGCTCTGCTTACGAGGACCTCGATGAGCCGCAGCCGGCTTGGAGCGCTTATCGAGAAAACAGCACTTATGGTTGGACTAGGTTGGTCTACGATGACAACTCTAGATCTATATCATTCACCCATCATAGAACCGATGGTACCATCGGTGATTCATTCACCCTTGTCGAGACATATGCCACTCCAGAAGTAGAGGGTGATAGTTTTCTTGGATTGTCGGGTTTTGATTCTCTATTGCCAATTATAGCCTTGATGGGGGCCGCTCTCGGAAGAGGAGGATTCTTCAATGGAAAGGCGGACGACGAGGCATGCGCTTCGGTGTGATGCTGACATTATTTTTGCTGCTGACCTCTTCATTGGTCGGCTGTTTTGGCAATGATGAGGTTGTTGAGGAGATTCCAGATCTCAATCCATTTGATTTTGTTTACACCAATACCACTTGGTATCATTACGCCGGAGGAATCAATGCAGATAACGCATCATTGGGTTGGAATAATCTTAGTGGAAACAACACCCCATTTCCAGCATTAGCGACCTATTATGGCATTGGAGCGACTACTTTTGAGCCAACTATTGGTGTTACATCTAGGGGTGGAATTCATTTTTCTTCCTATGGGGGAACCGGCAGCGGGTCGATGACCTATACCTCGATGGATCAAGGCCAGACCTGGAATAATATGGGGCCATTCAATCCAATCACCACCAGTGTTGGGCAGGTGCCATCTTCGAATGATCCTTACATCTATGTCGACCCCTGGACCGATAGATTGGTCAAATTCGATATGCATGCCTTGACCGCGATGTTTATCGAATATTCTGACGATGATGGCCAGACCTGGTCTATTCCTTTCACCGCTGACGGTTATTATCTGCCACAAGATCACCAATCCATCGCTTCGATGCCTGATGTCAACGGTATCGGTAATAATGAGGTGATTTACGTATTCTGTATCAATACCGGTTCATCTGCAGGAGGCCCGCAATGTTCGAGAAGCCTCGATGGCGCTCATACTTGGGATATTCAGCGACCGGGTTATCCTATCGACATCGGTCAGTGTAGCGGCTTGCACGGTCATGTTGTCGGAGGCGTTGACGGCTCGGTCTACCGCGGAAATCCTTCATGTGACGGGCCTGCGGTCTATCGTTCACTCGATGGCGGTTATACCTGGACCGAACACACGATAACCACTGAGGCCAACATGCAATCCAATTCTCATGAGATCGCTACCGCCGTTGACTCTGCTGGCGGATTACACGCATTCTGGATCGGGGTAGACAACAAGCCATATTATGCGAATTCCAAAGATCAAGGCGATTCATGGTCCTATCCAATAGACGTTGCCCCCTCGGGCATACTCGGCACCGGCTATCCCACGATTTTCGCCGGCGAGGACGGGAGGGTTGCTTTTGCTTATATCGGCACATGGGAAGGTGAGACCTGGGATGGATTCATGGGTGTTATTACCGATGCTTGGAATGATAAACCATTGATTACTACAACCCAAGTAAATTCTCACGATGACCCTTTGGATGAAGACCCGAATTGCGGTTATGCTCGCTGTGGTGGCTTCGGTGATTTCATCGATATTGAAATCGATGATGATGGCCGGCCTTGGGCGGCAATGGCTAATGATATAATCGGCCAGTCGGGAATAGCTACGACCTATGTTACAGGACCGGCACTCTATGGCGAGTTACGGCAACTTCCGGTAATCGCCATCGGTGGACCTGAAACCATCTACTTTTCTTGAGGTGAAGCGATGTCAGGTTGTCAAAGACAATGTAATTGGGATGAAAATCAAATTTGCCGAACCTGTGGCATCGATTACAATATCATCGACGAAAGCACAAAATGCGCGGTCGATATCACTCCCGAAGAAGAGAAGAACTCTCAAACCGGGTCATAATCGATAATGGTTGAAAGCCAATATTCGACCTCTCTTCTGCTTATGTTCTTGCGGGCAGCTATGTCCATTACCTGTCCTTCATCGATGCGATTGATATTAAAATAATGAGCATCGGGATGTGCGAAATAGAGTCCGGAAACACTAGCAGCGGGATGGGTAGCACAGGATTCGGTCAAGACAAAGCCATGTTCCTCTGCCCTGAGTAATTCAAATAGCAATTTCTTTTCACTATGATCGGGACAAGCAGGGTAGCCGAAAGCCGGCCTGATCGAGCGGTAATCGCCTTTAAGCAATCGTTCTAGATTCATATTTTCATCATCGGCAAAGCCCCACTTCTCTCGCACTCTTTGATGCAATAATTCAGCGCTTGCTTCAGCCAATCTATCGGCGATAGCCTTTATCATGATTGCAGAATAATCATCGTTATTCGCTTCAAATTCGATTGCGATTTCATCGGCGCCATGAACCGCGACGGCGAAGGCGCCGACGTGGTCATCCACTTCGATATTCTCTGGGGCGATGAAATCAGCCAAGCAGAGATTGGCCGACCCCGCATCTCTTTGTTGACGCAACATTACGAAACAAGAAGATTGTTCATTTTCGATTACTATGTCGTCACCATCTGAATGTGCCGGCCAAAAGCCGATAATCGCTTTAATCGATAACAGGTTTTCTTTGATGACTCTTTCAAGCATCTCTTTGCCATCTGCAAAGAGATCACGTGCAGCCTCGCCCTTGACGGGGTCTTTGAGAATAGCGGGATATCTACCCTTCATTCCCCAAGTGGTGAAGAAGAAGGTCCAATCGATACACTGCTTGGCTTGCTCGAGAGAGATTCCCTCGCTCATTACTCCGGTGAAAGGAGGGGTGGGGCAAGTGTTTGAATCAAAGTTGTAATTTGGTTTCTTGCTCCGTGAACGGTCCAAGGTGAGCAATGGGTTGTCCATTCTCCTTTGATAGAGCGCTGATAAACGCTCTTCCTCTTGGGCTAGTTTGACATTGAAAGTCTTACGGCGATCCTCATCGAGTAGGTCATTTAGAATTCCTGAGACCAACGAGGCATCCTTGACGTGAACTACCTCGTGCTGATATGCTGGCGATATTCTGACCGCGGTGTGTTGGCGTGAGGTGGTAGCACCACCTATCAATAGCGGGATCTCCATTTCTCTGCGTTGCATTTCCTTGGCGAATCTGACCATTTCATCCAATGAGGGTGTAATCAATCCCGATAATCCGATTATGTCAGCATCGACCTCTTCGGCCTTGGCTAGAATGGTGTCCATCGGCACCATTACCCCGAGGTCGTGAACATTGTAATCATTGCATTGAAGGACGATTCCAACGATGTTCTTGCCAATGTCATGAACATCTCCCTTGACGGTTGCCATCACTACTTCGCCACGCTTTGTCCGCTCCCCTTCACCCTGCTCCATGTAAGGTTCAAGCCAAGCGACTGCCTGTTTCATCACCCTTGCACTCTTCACTACCTGTGGCAAAAACATCCGCCCTGAACCGAAGAGTTCACCGACGACATTCATACCCGCCATCAATGGACCTTCGATGATTTCCAGCGCTTTGTCAACCTTAGAAAACGCCTCGGCAACATCCTCGACGATGTGATCTGAAATGCCATGAACCAATGCATGGGATAGCCGTTTTTCGACCGCTTCCTCTCGCCATTTTTTGTCGATTATCTGTTCGGCCTTTGTAGCTGAGAACGATGCTGCAGCATCGACTAAGCGCTCGGTCGCATCATCTCGACGATTAAGGACGACGTCCTGAACCAGAGAGAGTAGTTCAGGGTTGATATTTTCATGAATTATCAGGTGACTTGGATTGACGATACCCATCGTAAGTCCCGCTTCAACTGCATGCTTGAGAAAAACCGCGTGCATCGCTTGTCTTACCGCGTCATTTCCACGGAATGAAAAAGATAGATTGCTAATGCCGCCGCTGACCATAGCTCCAGCACATGAATCGCGGATCTCCTTGGTAGCAGCGATGAAATTCACCGCAAAATCGCTATGTTCTTCGATACCGGTGCCGATGGCGAGAACATTTGGGTCATGGATGATATCAGTTGGGTTAAAGCCGATATTTTCTACCAATAATTTCTGAGCTCTTTTTGCAATTTCAACCTTGCGTTCAATCGTTTCAGCCTGACCTTTTTCATCAAAACCCATCACAATAACCGCAGCGCCATATCGATGAACGAGTTCGGCTTTTTGCAGGAAATCCTCCTCTCCTTCTTTTAATGAAATAGAATTGACAATCGGTTTACCTTGGATACATTTGAGTCCAGCTTCAATAACACTCCATTTTGATGAATCGATCATTATCGGTAGAGTGGCAATATCAGGTTCAGTCGCGATAATGTTGAGGAATTTGGTCATCATCTCCTCGCTTTCAATCAACCCCTCATCCATATTCACATCGAGGATATTGGCCCCACCTCTAACTTGATCAAGGGCGATGGAGACTGCAGCCTCAAGGTCTTGAGAGGTTATCAAACGACGAAATTGTGCTGAACCGGTTACATTTGTTCGTTCACCGACCATTATCAGATTGGAATCCTCACGTACTACACAGGTGTCTAGGCCAGAAAAGGTAGGTAATCTTTCGACCGTAGGAATAGTTCTTGGTGTGCAGTTTTTCACTGCCTCTGCTATCGCTGCGATATGTTCAGGAGTGGTACCACAACATCCACCAACAAGATTGACTAGACCTTCATCGGCAAGTCTTTTCACATGGGAAGCGGTGATTACTGGTGTTTCGTCAAAACCCGAAGGGGCGAGTGGGTTTGGTAAGCCAGCATTTGGATAGAGGTGAATATTTGTTCCAGCAATTCGTGCGAGGGTGGCCAATTTACTTCTCAATCCGGTCGCACCTAATCCACAATTAAGGCCGACAGTAAACGGTTTTACATGCTCGATAGTATTCCAAAAAGCCTCTACACTTTGGCCAAAGACGGTTCTATCGCCTTCTTCTTGAATGAATGTCACCGAGATCATTACCGGCAAGGTGATTCCGGTCTGCTCAAAAGCATCGAGTGTTGCCTTGATAGCGGCTTTGGCATTGAGCACATCGAAAATGGTTTCTATTAGGATGATATCGCATTTTCCTTCGATCAAGGCGAGCGCTTGTTCGAGATATGCAGAGTGTACCTGGTCCCAAGTAGCTGCGCGACTTGAAGCATCTGCAACATCTGCTGAAGCGGATAATGTGACATTGGTCGGACCGATTGCACCTGCAACCCATCCTTGTCTACCTGTGGCAGTAAAGTGATTATCTACGGCACATCGAGCAACTTTAGCTGCCGCGAGGTTCATCTTTCGTGCCAGATGGCTTATGCCATATTCACTTTGAGCGATTGCGGTAGCGCCAAAGGTATTGGTTTCGATTATTTCAGCACCAGCCTCAAGATAGAGTCGATGAATTTCTTCGATTACATCAGGTCGTGTCAAGACCAATAAGTCATTATTCCCGGCTAAATCTATTGTGTGGTCAACCAATTGCGAATTACGGAAATCCTTTTCTTGCAAATTATATTTCTGAATCATGGTCCCCATCGCACCATCGATAATGACGATACGTTCAGCGAGAGCATCTCGGAGAGACTTCGCTCTACTCATCTCGATTCAACTCCTAAGCCTGTCAAGCACCTTTGAAAATGTGGTAAGATCATTCATCGTGAAGAAGTGTAAACAGGGAACGCCAAATTGGAGCAAATCATTCGCTTGTTTTAACGCGTGTTTTACCCCGACTTCGATAACCTGTTCTCTGTTTTCACAAGCATTTGCCTCTTCGATGAGAGAATCAGGCATCTTGGTATGGAATAACTCGGGTAAGACCTCTAATTGTCTCTTTGAAGTCAGTACTTTTAATCCAGGGACGATTGGAACGGTGATGCCAATCTGGCGACATTGTTTAACAAATTCGAAATAATACTTGTTATCAAAAAACATTTGTGTTATGATAAACGATGCTCCAGCATCGACCTTGTGTTTGAGATTCAACAGATCGACATTAAAATCGGCAGCCTCTCTGTGCTTCTCAGGATAGCCAGCAACCCCGATTTTGAAGTTGGTAGATTTAGCCTCTTTTACCGCCTCAAGATAATCACCTTTATTCAAGTTAGAGATTTGAGTCACCAACTCAGAAGCATATTGATTACCTTCGGGATGAGGCTTGAAATCCTCGTCGCCTTTCTTTGGATCCCCTCTGAGCGCGAGCACATGTTCCATACCGAGATAGTCGAGATCAACAAGGAAATCCTCTGATTCAAAGCGAGAAAAACCACCGCAAATAAGATGGGGAATAACCCTCATACCATATTGAAATTTGAGCATTGCACAGACCCCGAGAGTACCGGGTTTTTTGCGATTCCAGATCTGATTGCCAGATTCCCCGCCATTGATTGCATCGACCTTGTGGGCTTGGTGATAAGTTACTGAAACAAAGGCTGGTTTCCATTCACCCAGTCCTTGGAAAAAACCATGGATGCCATCGAGACCCAATCCACGATTTGGGGGGAGGATCTCTATTGAGATTGGAGTGGAACCATCAGAGGTCTCCAATAGCGTCATCTCTGCCATGGCGGGGCCAGAAGATATGACATATGAAGGGTTAGTGCCGGTCAATTCCTTCATCAAGGGGTAGTCGATGGAAGGGACATGGCTGTCACCTTGTATCGAAGGGTGGATTATCCGATGATAGATAGTGCAAACATCGCTTATTATCCGCGGATTTATGATTTAGCACATCGCTTTTTTGAGGAGTGTTGGCTAGAGATTTGTGCGGTTTCTTATCCTGAACTGATTAACGAGAGAAAAATTGGTTTCCCAATCGTCAGTGCAAAGACCGAGTTCATAGCACCTTTGCGTTATGGCGATACCGTAAAAGCAAGGATTTGGATTTCACGAGTAGGTGAAAAATCGTGCACCTGGCAATATCGTTTTTTCAATCAGAACGATGAATTGCTTTGGAGTAGCGAGCAGATTACGGTTTGTGTGGACATGGATTCTTTACAGTCGATTATTATCCCAGATGATTTGCGCAAAGGTTTGGAGATGTGTGGCGAATGAGTGATTTCAAGATGATTCTCAAAGGCGATGATGGCCGCTCTCCTCCTGCAGGAATCAGTATGATTCGTCCCGATGAAAAAGGCCCCAAAACCGTAGCCGTATTCCTATTATTCGGTGGTTTACTGCTTGCGCTATTCGCCTATGAGGATTTGGTGAACTCACAACACGAAGACATCAGCGATGAAGAAGTACTGGCGATAATCGAAACACCAAATAGTCAGGGGGATAATATCACGGTGGCTGAGTTCCAATTATTTCATGATGAGGCGAGGGATTCAGGCGCATATAGCCTTAGAGGATACTCTCTGGCCATCGGCTCTCTACTGATTATATTTGGTGCGATAGCATTATTCAAATTGTATTCGTGGGGGGCAAAAGTTGCGATTTTTGGTGCTGCTATTTGCGCTATAGGTGGATTTCAAGGAACTTTAATGATAAAAGATGCCGCGGATATTCACCTTGGAGCCACCATGTCGAACGCATATGAGTTCACATCGTATATATGTGGAATCTGTTTAACCTTGTGTGGATTGATAGCATTACTTCCACTTCTAAATGCAAGCGCAAGGGCAGCACTTGATCAGAAGCCGATTCTTATTCACGAAGAGGAATGATCAGTCCTTTGGTTTAGGCCATTTTTTGCTAAGGACTTTGTAGAGGTCATCATCGAGTTTGGCATTCCACCAATCGCTGCCTTGCCAAATCGCATAGCGACCACGAATACCACGAATATCAGCACCTTTGAATTTACAATTTCTAAAAGTCGATAGATTTAGGCGCGCTTTTCGCAAGTCGGTGCCGCGAAAATCACAGGAGTCAAAAGTTGAGTTCATCAAATCAGCATGAAACATCGAAGCCCTTCTAAAATCGGAACCGGTAAAATCACCGGCGGTCAAATCAGCACCGTCGAAAATAGTTCTACGAAAATTGGAAGAGGGGTGACATCCTTTTCGTAAGTTTGCTTTAGTGTGGTTTTGAAATGAAAAGTCGAGTATCTTCTCTTCGTCCTTAGGATTGTTTTCGGTCATCACCATTACCAGCACCTCAGGATTGTGAGCGACTTTCCAAATGTGCCCTACCTTCGTAACTGAGAATAGCATAGCGATTTTTGTCATCTTTGTTGGCAGGGATTTCAAGCAATCCCCTTTCACGCAGTCTATTCAGGTAAAGAGATAGATTTCCTGGCCGCTCTAAACCAGCGTCTTCAAATATCTTTTCGATAACCCTTGGCGGGCAATCATCAACACCTTCCGAATTTCTCAGATAGTGAATAGATGCTAAAATCTGGTCTGGTTTTCGGTCGAGATTACAATTTTCAATCATCGCTCTAAAAATCTTTCCGCGTTCGCAAAGTCCTTCGGGTACGGCATCGGAAACATCGGAATTTTCTACTGCGATCTTTATCTGTTCCAACAAGATCTCCCACTGACCATCTTCCTTGATTCGAGTCAACCGCTCTTCGATTTCACTTTGGCCACCAACCATATCGATTTCGACATCCCCGACATTAATCGTCAAGCGAGTATCGTCTTCCATCGGCGACCCTATACTCTGCTGATGGTCCGGGTTTCATAACGCTACCGTATTGATATTCCAGTCTTATTTTTAGATGAATTGACAAACCACGCGACGCAAGACAATTGTAGGACTGCATTTATCAGAGACATGGTGAAGAGATGAGGCAACGTTCTATTCTTCTGGTTTTCATGCTGTTGATGGCCACGTTACCGACCTTCATCTCGGTAAGTGCAGATGGCCCGCCACAGCAGATAGATACGTTCGCAAATGGTTCTCAGTCTATCGGAATCACATTAATTGGCGGGGCTGTTGACGTCAGTGCAGCGATAGAATTAGATCAAAACATCACCGTACAAGATGCGCGTATCGATATTCAATATCTGCATAGCGATGATAGCCCGGGTCAGATTTGGCTCGATATCGACGAAGATGGTTACAAAGAATGGGCATTTGAAGGGTTGGGTACTGGCGATATTGGTCAGCAAAGTACATTTTCAAACGGTAGTACCTGGGCAACGACTCAATATGATAATATATCGCAGCAAGCACCAGAATTTTACCTTCCATCAGATGCCACCTTGCAAAATTCATACCTAAACGCTACCTTTGTATCCGATTTTGGTGATGGTTTTTATTCACTAGGTCATATCGTCGACATCGCCAAGGGCGATGTCGATGCAGATCAGAATGAAGAAGCGGTTCTTCTGTCGCGCGATTCTTCAATCACGGGTTTTGATGCTGCTATTTCCTTTGTCGATTGGGATCCTATTAGCGGTATCGTGTTTTCTCCTTGGGTGGAGACGTGCAATCAAGCTACCGAACTTTCTGTTGCCGATGTTAACGGTGATGGCAAAGCCGATGTAGCGGCGATTTCTTTAATGGAAAATAAGCTCTGTCTTCATCTATATAACAAGATGACGGGGGACTTCACTTCATCGGCTAACACAACCTTAGGTAGTTCTACGGTCAAGGCTGAATTGAGTGATGCAGATCACGATGGTTCGGCAGATATGGTATCGATCCTCAGCGATGGTAAGCTTGAGCTGCGTAAGTGGGTCGGCAGTGGTTTTGGCAGCCCAACTTATACTGAAATTTTTGAAGAGGGTTCGGCCTTCAATTTGGCAGTTCTCGTCGACCTACACACCGGTCTTGTCCATGGGCCATCAGGTGGTGAACATATTATGGTTCAAGACCAAGATGACTATTGGACTATTTACAATTATAGCACTAGCCAAGGATTTATGAACGAGATTTCATCATTTAGTGGAATCGAAGCAAATGCAATAATCGCTGATCTCGACGGTGACGGGGATTTGGATGCGGTCGGCACCTCGAGTTCAGGCATTGTGATGAAGGAAAACAAAGGGACTTGGGGTTGGAGTAGTTCGACAATAAGCAGCCAGATGAATTTGACCAACGCGTCGATTTTTGATTATGATAGTGATGGTTTTGTCGATTTGCTCACCGTTAATGAAAAGGCAATCGACAATAATTCCGCGACGATAGAAGGTAATTTTTCAGTGCGAACCTTTGCTAATGCAAGCACTATATCCACCCCCTTGCCAATTACACTCAAGCCTGGTTCGATGCCAGGTCAAGCCATGGCTATCGATCTCGATGGCGATGGCAATGTCGAACATTTCGTCCCAGTTGGTGAGAGTGACCAAGGACTATTTATCGGTGCGTGGCATAGAATAGGACTAGATATTGATGGTGATGGCAGTGATGATATCAATGCTTCTGGTTATGCGCGTAGCGCCGCGGATGGCTTGCCGATGTTGACGCTTAACGATAACGATCATAGGATATCACTCATACTTGGTAGTACCCTCAAAACCATAGCGATATTGCCCGACATGTATGGCAATGAGTGGGTTTCAATAAATCTCGATTTGAATTCAACCATCAACGGCACATTTAATTTCACATCTTTTAATATCGGTTACGATATTGAATTGACCATTCACGCGAACCCCTATCCTTACGGGAACCTCACCAATGTTCTCAATCAAGGAGTCGCCAGACTGCCGGGAACATTCACCACCAATCTATCCTTTAATTCAACAAAAGCCGGTTCGATAACAATTTCTAATTTAATAATCTCTTACCATCCCGGCGCGCCTGTGCCATTCACCCCCCCGCTTCCGATTCTCACCACCACTCTTCTCTCCCCTTTTACAGTAGATTTACAGTGGAATGATATGACAGAATATAGCGCTAATCTTCTAGAATTTCATGTATATCGCTCTGTTGGCGAAGACCCACTCGATAGTGACCAACCGACGTTCATCGCCTATAGCAATAGCTTTAGTGACGAAGATGTGATTGTCGATTCAGATTATCACTATGCTGTGCGTTCGATTCACGAAGGAGGCATTCAATCTTTATTATCCAATATCGTCGATGTTACAATACCCTATCCGGCCCCCCCCGCTCTGCTTTCTTCGGTATTTGCATCCGATGTCGCCGGAGATGAAGGTGGTGCTTTGGCAATCACTTGGGATCATTCTTCTGCAATCCTTTTGGATTCATATCAAATATATCTTGAAACCTCAGATTTTTCTCAAATCTCAAACATGACCCCAATAGAAACCCTCGAACAACCGGCTAATTCTACAACTATTACCGGGCTTGATGATGGTATCTCATATTGGCTTGCGGTAGTAGCGGTAGACTCCTATGGTAATTTTAGCGATACCATTGCTGCATCCGGGCCTCATATGACACGAAATGACACTATCCAATCACTTTCGCTTTCGGTAGATACCGCTCCGGTAATGTCTCTTGGCAGTCCTTTCTGGATCGACGTCTCCTCTTTAATAGGCGATGAAAGCAGTGGGTTGGGCACGGTGACAATCATTCTAAGTCAAGGTGAATTTACTTGGGTGTTGGCTGAAAATGTTGATCCCAACATCAAACTAGTCTATAGTGATCTTAATGAAATGGGCCAGTGGGTAGAGGGTCTTTATGGCGACATCAGCATCACCGTTACTCATACAGGGCATGGGGGTAATGCTACTACGCAACCGCTTTCACCGGCTTCTTTAATAATTAATAAGACGGTTCTGATTGAGGCAACGCTAAGCACGCAGGAGAATCCCTTCCTTCTCAATCTATTCGATCAAGGTGAAATTCAAATTACTCTCAACGCAACAAATTCGCAGCACATTGGTCTGATGGAAAATATCTCTTATGAATGGACTGTCCTTAACTTAGAGGGAGGTCTTGTCGAGAGTGGAAGCGGTATTATTACCACTAGTCCGGTTGATATTGCAGTTGAAGTGAATGGAGGTGGCGTATTGAATGTATTGTTGATTACACCTGATTGGTTGGTGATTACCCCCAGCCAATTGGCGATAGCCCTCATATCTTCTAATGAAGAGGTAGAAGAAGAAAGCTCTTGGTTTCCTTTAGCAATCGGAGCACCAACCTTCACCTGCCCGGACTTGGTACTTGCGGTGGAGAATAATACTGCGGCAGATCTAATTTGTACGGTGACCAACAACAATAATTATTCGATTTCAATAGAATTTAATCTTGACGGCTGGACGAATCATGATGAAATTGACTTTACCCCTAAGGTAAATACGATATCCCTTGAAGCAAATCAAAGCAGCGAACTCGTGCTCTCGATTAGCATTACTAACCTTTCAACTCTAGGCGTCGGCCAATATTATTCAACGATAACCGGTTTTGCATCTACCGTGGATTATCCGGATACCAATGATTTAATCATCAGCAGTAAGATTCTCTGGGCGATTGGTGAAGAGGTAAAGAAAGAGGAGGATGTTGCAGGTAATTTCACCGCTCCAGTGATTTCAAGTCAATCTATGACCTTATTGTACGCTGGCGGCACTGGATTAGTGGTAGTTGCCGGATTGATTTGGGTATTGATGGTTGCACTAAGACGTAAGCGTGACAATGAGGACACCTGGTCTGAAGAGGAGTTGGAGATGGATGAAGATCCTATTTCATTCAGCGAGGAGAAGAGGGTGAGCAAGCCACTTCCCGTCGGCATGGGCTTAGAGGAAATCAAATATGAGGGCGGAACCGAAATAGATCGCTCAGTACCACAAAACAGGGATCATTCACTATTTGCTGAAGCGGAAGGAAGAGACCATGTCACCGAATTCGATAATGAAGACCACATTATCGAGTATTCTGAAGACGAATATTCTTCTGGAGCGGATAGCGAGGGAATCACCATAGATGAAGATGGAACTGAATGGTATGAGGACGAAGTCGGAGTTTGGTGGTATCGTGAGCAGGGCATGGATGATTGGGTCGAATTTCACGAACAGTGAAAAGCACCGGCTTACCGAAGAGAGAGAGAGGAGGTTATCTGATGGGTGATTCCGGGTCCGGCTATACATTGGTTCTTCACAAGGATGCAGATCCGACCACCGGCGGTGTCGCAATCTGTGGTTTTTCTACCGTTGGCATGGTCGGAATAATCGCGGCTAGTCATATCATCTCTGAATTAGCACTCAAGCAATTGGGTACGGTTCTCAATGTAGATTTCCCGGCGGTTGCCTTGATTCATAACCAGGTGCCTAAACACCCGGTCAGAGTTTACCAAGGCGAGGGAATCGGGGTATTCACCGCCGAGGTACAATTCGATTCAAAGCACGATATCAATTTTGCCAATACCGTTCTCGAGTGGTATACCAAGGGTGGATTTGAACGTTTGATTATTCTTGACGGATTGGTGCGCCCCGATCGAGATGATGATGAGGGCGGTTTATTTGGCGTCGGTTCGAGTTCCTCCTCACGAGTTGCCCTGAACAACGCCGGGGTGCAGCCGATTCAGCAGGGTATCGTCACTGGAATTTGTGGTTACCTTTTGAGCGAAGGTGACCGGCTCGGCTTGGATATCACCGCATTATTAGCCGAGTGTAATCCAATGTATCCAGATGCTAGAGCAGCGGCATTGGTTGTCGAAGCAGTGAGTGAAATGACCGAAATTGACATTCCTCTTAGCAAGTTATTGGAAGATGCGCGCGCGATAGAAAACAGTGTTCGCGAGGTATTTGAGAGTTCTCAAACCTATCTACCAGCACCCGATAGCCAAGACGGTGACGACCCGAGCTTTGGTTGATCACAGATTTTGTGCTACAATAATCAATTCATCAAGCGTAGCATCGGTCAATATCGTCGGTTCCATATTTGGTCCTCGTGCAGCACAATGACCGGCGAGTTTCAAAGCACCAATCAGCGCATACATCGCTGGAGGTCCAGCAAGCCCTGCCAGTCTCGGCAGTAAATCAATGGGCATGAACAGATGATTTCGACTCATTAAGTCAGCCGAATCGGCGATGAATTTCACCGACCTGATTATTTCTCTGCGAGATAATTCCAAATCGTTAATTGTCCAATTATCAGGCATTATCCCCTCGTCTGCATCACATAATTCCAAGGCTTTTTCCTCGGTCATTCTGCTCGCTATTTCCCCATCACATAGGGGCCCAATCCACAGAGGACCACTGCATGGTTCAATCTTTTGCAAAGATAGTGTTGCAGCATCATCCCGATGACGCCAACCGATCATTTCGCCGACTTGTGAAGCCCCCTTACGCGATTTACGTACTAGAACCGAGACCCGCAAATGATGACCGTTGAAAAGCGAGAGGACGGGCTCGATTATTCGATCAAATCGGGCGGCAGTCCTTGCGATTGTAGCGAGAAGAATGCGAATGGCATCATCGTGGCGATAGGCATCGTTGAGTCCTTCACTACCATATCTTCGCTTACCAGCATCCAGTGCACTACCACACAGAGCGGCGGTATCGGTTGCGGTCACTTCGAGAAACCCCAATCTGGGTAGGGATTGCATCGCGGAATCAATAAAGGGAATTGGACTGCCAAAGGGGTCGATATCAATCCACTGAAAAGACTCTTTGAGCATCAGTATTCGTGCGTCTTCTTGCGACCAGAGAATCCTTGAATCCTCACCGTATGATTTTGCCCATTCGATAGCCCCAGCATCACGATCATTGGCGGTGATGACTACATTTTTGAGTAGGTTTTCAGGTATTTCCGAACACCACCGACGCGAGCGTGTTCCTGTCGAGCAAAGCGACTCAAGAACCCTCAATCCACTATTGGAGCCATTCAACCAACCGTGTTCTAATGCATCGGCTAATAGGAGGACCGAACGGGTTCTAGGTGCAGCCATCGCCGGATTGTAAAAGCCGGAACCATCGACAGCAACCGGGCCGCGTGGCATGTGTGAGGGACGAGGTTGATTCGGTTTGAGACGAATGATAGTTCGCCCTTCTAACCAGAGATTATCCTCGATTTCCTCTGTACTCAGAGGACCACCTCAATACTCCTTATATTCCACTTCCGCGATTACATGGGTGACGCGATGGCCGTGGTCACGAACCTCACCGATGATATTACAACCAGGTAATCTTTTATCGAGCCAAGCAAGGATTTCTTCTGCCTTATCGGCTGATACGGCAAGAACCATTCCACAGCCCATATTGAAGGTGCGATGCATTTCCCAAGCATTGATCTCCCCTTCCTTAGCAAGCCATTGAAATTCCTCGAGCACCGGCATTGGGCTAGAGATATGCCAACCCAAGGTCTCATGCAAGCGCAGAAGATTGGATAGTCCACCCCCGGTGATATGGATAATAGCATGTAGATCACTATGGTCACAGGGCCTCCCTTCCTTTGTTGCTTGAAATAGATCGACTACCGGGTCACAGTAGATTCTGGTTGGGTTTAACAACACCTCTCCGAGGGTAATCTCTCCTTCTTGACTCCTTTCTATCCTGCCATTATCACCAATTATAAACGGTGTTTTTGCTCGCAGATTAGCGTTGACTTTTTCGAGAACCTTCCGTACTAAAGAATAACCATTCGAGTGAATACCACTACTCGGTAAACCAATCAGCACATCACCAGCAGTCAGTCGTGCACCGGTGATTTCATCACCGCCGGCTAGCCAGCCAAGAGCGGTTCCAGAGAGATCCAATTCGGTTACTATTCCCGGTAGGCTTGCTGTTTCCCCACCAGCCAATGTCACCCGCGCTCTACGGCAAGCTTCGGCGAGACTAGCGCCAAGTGCTTGATGGACGATAGGGTCGGGCTTAGGCACCGCAATATAATCGACGAAAGCGATTGGTTCTGCGCCGACACAGAGCAGATCATTGACATTCATCGCCATACAATCGATGCCGACACCGTGCCATTGGTTCAGACTGCTGGCAATCTGCAATTTGCTGCCGACACCGTCGGTGGCAAGGGCAAGATAATCGCCTTTAAATTCGATAAGTCCGCCAAATCCACCCGGAAGATGAACCGGTGCGCCAGGGGTGCCGCTAGGCCGTACAGAACCGGTAAGTGCGCCGATTAGAGCACCGACCGCCGCGCCTTCCAAGGAGATATCGACTCCGCTCGAAGCATAGTCAAGCCCCTTCGCCATAACGCTGCCAGATAAAAGACAGTCATCATGATGTCGATGTCATTTGCTTGAACAACCATGGCAGTGATAGGTCCAATCGGTGGTCGATTCCACTATGGGTTCCAGCGAATTCTTCATGATGATGAGCGATTGAAAATTCATTCAATCGAGCGATTAGAAGGCGAATTCCATATTGTATGTGATATTGGTCTTGGTCGCCTACGTCTATCCAGGTAGGGGGTAAGTCGCGATATTCTTCTATCAGATTCAAAGGATCCCACGCCAACCAATTATCCCATCGTTCAGTGATGAATTCACAGGTATGGCTATCGACTGGTAATACGATCTCTTCTAGAGGGTCATAGGATGCAGACATCGCACAGATCATCAAGGCGTGAAAATCATCATGCGAGAGAGTTTTGCTCTCCTTGACATGAGTGAGAAACCCCGCGACCCCAGAGAATTGCTCAACCCTAGTCAGACACGAAGCCATCGCTTCACCGTATAGAAGATTGAAACCACAATCACCGGAATGGCATGCAATAGCAGCCCAGCAATCGTCCATCATTCCGCGTACCAACGCCCCATAACCCCCACTTGATTTTCCAACCAATGCAAAACCAGAGATCGCATATCGGGCGGATAATTCACGCTGTAAATCCTGTGCTAACCAAGTCCCCCAATTTCCCATTACCGGGCTATCGATGAATTGGTTGCCGCCTAATGAGGTGAAGGTATCGGGCATCACCAAGATACACGGACCCATTTTTCCTTCTCGAATCAGTCTTTCAAAACGTTGCGGCAAGGTCTCATCAAAGGCTCGCCAATTGGCACGGCCCATTCCGGTACCGGTATATGGCGCGAGATAAATGACACAGGGCACCTCACCCTCAACCCCAGGTGGAATGTGGACTAGAACCTCCCTTTCGACAGGATCACCAAGGGTGTTTTTAAGAACCGTTGACGAGAATGAGAAACGTGTTGACTCGCCCCGAAGGACCTCGAAGGAATGTTGCGGCATGGCCGATGGAACAATTGCTTCCACATTGGCTTGGCGGTTGGGCAGTGGACATCCGTACATCCGTAAATCAAGTATTGAGAGGCTATTATTCTCCAGTGGAAATCAAGGGGTGTAGATTATGACTGCAAGCATCATAAGCCGAAGGCGTAGCAAGTTAAAGTCCGAGGGGAAATCATGACATTGGAAATCGATCTTCCCGCACGTTGGCGCTCCCTGCTCACCGAACAGTTCTCCGATGAAATTCACGATCTTCAAGTCACCTGGCCTGATAACCAGAGTTTATTGGTCAGTTATCGGGTGATAGAGGCTTTTAATCCGGAATTTGCCAGTTCGATTATCGAGAAACCCGATGGCCATTTCAGTGCAGCTAATCGCGTATTACGCGACCTATTGATCGAAGGCGGCTCAAAGGGATTGAACCCGTTCATTCGCGTCGTCGATCTACCCTTGGATAGACATCGAACAGTCCGCCAACTCAGGGCTGACGACATCGGTTTAATGGTGGGAATCGAAGGCATCGTCACCAAGATCTCGGGTGTGCGACCAAGGATATACCGGGCGGTATTCGCTTGTATTTCCTGTGGCCATCACCTGACTTTAGAGCAACCCAATGAACAGGAGTTAATCGAGCCAATCGAGTGTATGCTCACCGATGGTGGTTGTGGTCGAAAGAAAAGAGAAACCAGATTCGAGTTGCTCACTAGGGATTCCGAGATGATAAATAATCAATTTATCGAGGTACAAGAATTGCCAGAAGGGCTGAGTGGTGGCATCCAACCACAGAGATTATTGGGCATTGCCGAACATGATTTGGCGGGAATTCTCAATCCAGGCGATAGGGTGACGGTGAATGGGGTATTATTTGTCCGATCTCAGCGCAAAGGCGGTAAAGACACCCCTATTTTTGATATATTTTTGCGAATTTATAGCATTGAGAGACAGAATATTCCGCTTGAGGAAATTGTGATATCCGAACAGGAAGAACAATTCATCAGGGAACTTGCAGCAAATGATGACGTATACAATATCCTTACTAGGTCTATCGCCCCCTCGATTTTCGGAATGAAGCGGGTGAAAGAATCCTTGATGTTGCAATTATTCGGTGGGGTTGCGCGAAGGAATGCAGATGGGACTAGAACCCGTGGCGACATTCATATTCTCTTGATAGGTGACCCCGGGGTGGCTAAATCCCAACTACTATCCTATATGTCGACGATTTCCCCCCGCGGTCGATTTACTTCGGGTATGTCGACCACGGCAGCGGGTCTTACCGCAGCCGCGGTTCAAGACCCTACCGCTGATGGACGCTGGACTTTGGAAGCGGGAGCACTCGCGCTCGCCGACCTTGGATTGGCGGCGATCGACGAATTCGATAAGATGAACGAAGGCGATAGATCTTCGATGCACGAGGCGATGGAACAACAGCGAATCTCGATATCCAAAGCTGGAATCAGCGCAACTCTGCGCACCAGATGCGCGATACTTGCGGCAGCTAATCCCAAGAGTGGCCGCTTTGAATCGGTTTCTGAAACCCCATTTACAAGCCAAGTAAATTTGGGCCAACCACTCTTATCTAGGTTTGATATCATCTGGTTGATGACCGATGCGCCCAATACCGAGCAGGATTCGATGATAGCCAACCACATCGTCGATAA